>Ga0335069_10009263_pt1 | contig 14025 bp, 30 predicted proteins | sample Lox_Sample_11_FD_206714 | JGI IMG/M metagenome (GOLD analysis project Ga0335069, IMG submission 206714) | Soil microbial communities from Loxahatchee National Wildlife Refuge, Florida, United States - Lox_Sample_1.1 | ecosystem: Environmental > Terrestrial > Soil > Wetlands | place: USA... | reverse complement strand
AAGCGATCTTGCAGTGTATGCAACGTTGACGTTGTAAGATGCAATGAATGTAACGGTTGCATTCAATGGGACGGCATTGGTTACGTTACGTCTTGGATTGTTAAGATCAGAGATAATCGTTGGGCTAACAGTGATTGAGATATTTCCCGAGTTATCACTATTTGCAGCAGCGGTTACAACCCATTGCATGTTTTGTCCAGTGTCTTTACGTCCAACAGGGTTAACAGAGTTAACGCCCGAAATAGAGATTAAATCGCCTGGTAAGAAATAATTGGTAACGTTATGCGTTGCGCCTTTTAAGGTAATCACATTACCACTTCCAACAGCTGCAGCTACTTGCAATGGATCATTTAATACTTGTCCTGCACCTGCAACGTGCTTGTTAATGTTTTGTGATTGGAATATGTCAAAATAGGACAAGTGACCAATTGCAGAAGAACGAACGATATCTTCGTTAAATACGGGAGTGAAGTTATTGAGTAATCCACTCTTTAAAGCAGAACCGTCACGAACAGTTGTAGCTAAATAAGCATCGGATGCAATGTTAACACCTTGTTCTAGAAGTTTAGCGCCTGCTAAATCTACAGTGTTATAGCTTTGAATTGGGGTTCCAGCAGTTCCAGTGAAAAAGTTTAATTGTTGTTCTGCTTGTAAATTAATATCTTTTTCCATTTGAGTGATGATTTCTTGAATAGCCGGTTGTAAGAAAATTCGGCTGAAATCTTCCATTCTCAACGTTAAATCTTTAACAGTGTAAGTAACCAATGTGTTGTACTGGTTAGAAATCACTAAGCTTTCAACATCTTCTAAGATGTCTTGTGGACTAGCGACCGCGCCATTACCAACAATAAAGTGATTTTGTTTTCTTAAACGAATGGTATCGCCTATTTTATAGCCAGTGTTTGAAAACTCAGGCTGATAAATACGCGAAGCAGTCATAATGAAGGGGCAGTTATTGGCAAACATCGCCAAAGCAGTATTACTGACTAGGTCAGTTGTAATAAATTGATTCATGTCGATCTCCGAAAATTATCTACGTTTTAATAATCGACGAATCTCTGCGACCGTCGAATTCGCTTGTATTCCGGAAGTCGTTTTAGTGAGTGGGTTAGATTTGAGGTTTTGAAGTGGTTTTGGAGCACTTGGAACCTGATTTGAACTCTTCTTATTCATTAAGCTAACCGACAACTTGACTAACTCCCGCTTCATGTCTATGGGTCGGAGATTAGTAATGCGGCTTAACTCTTTTCTGTCTTTGCCTAATGAATAAAGAACATCGGCAGTATTGGGTAGTTCAAGTGCAGCTTGCGCAATAGGAACTGTAAAAGGCGCAGACTCATCATAAACTACATCATCAAAATCATCGTATTTCGCTGCATCTCGTTTAATTTCTTCATTAATTTGATTTAAACGTTCTGCTTCTTCTTCTTTTTGCTTTTGCGCAGCTAACGCAGCTAATGTCTGCAAAACTTGTTCTTGCACACTGCCAGGTTGGATTTGAGATTCAGGAGGAACAGATTGTGGCTGCTGCCTCGTAGCGACTTGAGATAAAGCATCAATCTGCCTTTTTAGGGCAGCAACTTCTTTCTCATGTCTCTTTTTCTGAATGCCAAGTCGTTCCTTAGCATATTCCGGCAACTCTGTAGCGGGATCTTTTGGAGTCTCACTAACATTGTCATCCGGTGACGATATTGATTCTTGTGTACTCGCTTGTTCTAAAACTGGTTCATTTAAAGCATTAACAGACGTTTGTTCGTCTTGCATTTCATCTCCTTACGGCTTTTTTGATCGCCCCGAGAATTAAGCCTCTCGTTAGCCCTAGAGAAATGGCTCTCTATGAACCAGCCTAAGTTATCCACAACTTATTAACAGGATATACACAGGTTATCCACAGGATACTCCGATGATTCACACTTTTCAATAGAAAACAATCGGAAAAAATGATGTCGACAAAATGTCGACGACAGGTTTATATAAGTGTACTGACATTAAATTAACGAATTAGTTAACTTTATCGATTTTGATGGGGTTTTTGAGTGTGCTGTGGTTTAGCTAACGTTGCAGCATGCTTGTGCATATCGGCAATTGTTTTTGCCATATCAGCCGCATAGCCTAATTCAGATTTATGAATATCGGTTTGGTTCGATACCTGCTTTGAATGAAAATCCATTGCAGCACGCGCCTTATCTAATTGCAGCTTTTCTTGTTCTACTTCAAGTTTAGCTTGCCTTACTTGAATCTCTTGTTCACGTGCTCTTAATTCCATTTGTGCCAATTGCTGCTGCATTTGCATCATTTGTTGCTGTTGCTGAGCCATTGGGTCAACTTGAGGTGGAGGTGGAGGCTGCCCAGCTTCTTTCGCCAATATGTCAGGAGGGACCAAAGTTTTGAATCTTTCTTCGATAATCGGACCATCTTCAAGATCAAGATTCTTAGCAATTTTGTCAGCCACAAGGCGAAAGACTGTTGGATCCATTTGAGATAGTTTAACAAACATTTCAACTGCTTGAGACTTTTGCACTGCAAAAGACGGTCCAGCATCGACTTCAATATCGTAATCACCTTTATCAATTTTGTTCTTGTAGGACCCATCTGGCATCTCTTTATTTAACGTGATGGAATGAATACGGCCATCACTTCGAGTAAGATTCAATTCTCTTTCAGTTGTCATAATGTTAGGGAGTAAATCCAATGTACAGCGAGCACCCTGCTCAATTGCCCGGTTCAAATTGTCAAAGAAAACAAAAGCTGAGGCAGATCCTTGAACGGCTCTCCCCTGAACAGCAACGCCTGATTGTTCGGGACCTTCTGATTGTGCATCATAAAACCCAATTATCTCTTTTAGGTCCTGAGTGGCTCTCTGATAATGAAGTAGAAGCGATTGGGCTATCTCTGTTGGAGGCAGTTTTGTGGGTAATTGTCCCGTTTTTGGATCAGGATTAGCTAATAAAATACCCTGCTGTAATTCTGGATTTCGCCATTGATATTCATTGCCTTCAATATTGCTAGGCGTACCTAGCCATTGGCTTGCTTGAATATTCTTAAATTGGGTTGCGATTTCATTTCCAACGTAATTTAAAAAGCGCTGAGCATCTTTGGCATAATAGATTAATGACCGACAATATTGCTGACCTGCAATATAATAGCTATCGCCATCAACAAAAATAACGGGTAAAACTTTAGAAGGCCATTCTGTAAACTCCAAAATCTTATCTTGTGTGCACCGATAGTGCATAATCTTATAATCTTGTGTAATACGTTCATCTTTAATTTCAGGAAGTGGCGGGATGATATGACTCACCATATCAGGATTCATACTGTGAATATGATCGGTTGCTTTTTTGTGATCGTTTTTTAATTCTTCATATTCATCTTCTGAAATTGACTCCCCATTATCTAAAAGATAAATTCGCATCTGACTCCATTCTTTCACGTAGTAATCACAAAGCGTCACGCTATCTTTTGATCGTTCCCATTCCAGTTGTTCTAATTGCTCTGTGTCACTAAAAGATCTGGGATGGGGTACGTTCGGGTAAGTTGCTTCGTACTCTTCTTTTGAAAGCACGGTATCAAAACCACAAAAGTTTCCATCACCCTTATGTGGTTCAAGTGCTTTTGGATCCCAGAATGCGCGTGTTGGGTCAACCATCCGATGGTAGCGGATGACTTGTTTAAAGCTTCTCGCATTTTCAAATTCAGTATCTAATCGAAAGCAGCCATAACCATTGGCAAGTGCATAAGCAAAGGCTGTTTGATAGACAATGTCATTTCGTGATTGATAAGAGATGTGTTTGACTAAATCGGTTCGTAAATTTAAATCTTCTTCCGTTGCTTTTCCTGTTAGCGATCGAACCTTTAAATTGGGGGTGTTTTTTCGCTGTTCTCCGATGATTTTTCTAAAGACATCGTAGAGTTTATTGAAGTAAAGGCCTGTCTTAAAAAGCCTTTTGAACTCTCCTCTTTCCACAGAAGTCCACTGGTCTCGGATAAGGAAGTCCATGTCGTCTTTGCCACGAGTTCTATTATCGGAGAAGTATTTTTCCCAACAACCTTTTGATTCATGGAGTTCATGGATAACCTTGTATTCATCAATTCCTGCATCTTCCAACGCCTTAATGCGCTCTCGTTCGAGTGCCTCAACTTGATTCTCTGGAAGTGTTTTTGCATGACGCTCTAATGGGTTTTGATTTGAGAAGCTCATAAGTACCTAAATGCAGGATTTGTCACTGATTTATATATATTCTCATTCTGTTTGAGTTTTTTCTCACGTAACTCATATTCACAAAATTTTGATGAAATATATTGGCACGCATCATGCGGGTGGGATGCTTTATTTTTATTTGGAGTTTCCTGATAACGTTCTTCTCCAACTACCGCTAATCGCCTGTGATGATAATCACCCAAAAACCCTTTACGAGTTACAGGCGCACCCTTTCTACATACAAGCAATGCTGCAAAGCCATCTGTTAAACGTGTGAGGAAATATTTTACAGATTCAATGCGAGATACAATCGCATTGGTAATAGCACCTTCTGTCGGAATTCCTAATTCTGTTAATATCTCAAGGCACGTTCTTTCATCCGTTTGTGCTCTTATATTACCAGCTGGGTCACCTATTGAATAGCCCAATTTAATACCATTTAGCTCACTTTTGATATAAGGCAATACAATTTGCTCTGCAAATTGCCTAATACCCATGTCCTCTGCGATAAACTCTTTAAAGATCCGAAGCTGGCCTCTGTCTGTAAATTGCACAAAAACACAAGCGGGAGTTAATCCAAAATCCCACCCAATGTGATAAGGATAAGCGCGAAGAATCTGCACTTCTTCATTACTATGAAAGTCATCATTGTATTCAGGATAAACTCTTTTGCCCATGATGACAGAGCCGTATTGACCCAGGCAAAAGACTTTAACGAACTCTTCATTTTGCCCTTCTGCCATCGACGTATAATAATCTTCTTTTAAATGCGTGATATTCTCCGCATCCATATTTCGAATATATTTACCTTTGTCATTTTTAATAAGTCCTGGCGGTTGATGAAAGACTTTGTATGTTTCAGGTCTTTCTTCTTCGAACATTTTATAGATCCAATGATCTTTATCGGGCGGGTTTGTATCTGCAATAATTCCGCTCCAATATTTAGGGCACGCATCCATTGCGGGATATCTTCCGCGACGACCGATCATATGCATAATCGTTCCACGTGGAACTTCTGAAAGCTCATTGATGTAAACGCCGGTTACCTCAAGTGAACGAACTTTTCTGAGGTCATCTTCTCTGTCAAGTGCAAGAAACATTAATTCTATTTCAACAATTCCATTACCATCATTAAATGTATGCTCATAAGTCAATATAGGTTTTTGACGTTTTATGATATCACCAAGCTCGCCAAACCAATGAAGCCATGTCTGTAATGTGGTCGATGTGAGTTCACCTGTTGTATTACGAATAATGGCCCATTTAGAGCGCCTGATGCCATTACACCAAGCTGGCATCTCACAGGCGCGCCTTACTATTTCAGCGCAACACATCGAAGATTTGCCGCTTCCATAAGGGCCAATAATTAAACGTACTAATTTGTCTGTAGAGTGAAATGCTGAACCTGTTGGGCTTGGTTCATATTTTATATTTGGGTTGGAATTAGGGATGTGAAAGTTATGACCATCTAAAACAATGTGGCGAGCTGTTTTTATGGCTTGAGATGATTCAAGCGCTTGGATGCGTTTAAGAATTGCTTGATTCATATTCAGCTTCTATAGAAGCAATGAGCTCTGGGGTAAATGGATCGGCAAATAGTTTAACTAATTCTTCTGAATTGATGGGCGCAGTGGAATTAACAAAAAAAGACATTGTTCCTCTATCAAAGATTTGAGTATGTAAAAAACTACATCCTTTCCAATCTTCATTCATCACTTACACTCCGGGCAGTCTATTAATTTGAATGGCATTCTTTCTGTATCAAAAAAAGAACAAACTTTAATTTGTTTATATCCCTCACACAATTCACATTTGATTGTCCAATTATCATCGAATAAATCATCGTAATCAAAAGATGCTACTTCCTTATTACCGTCAGAATAACAATAGATAATTTTTTGTGAATCCTCATCCACATAAAAATATCCTTTATAATAAATTGTATCATTTTGTATTTTTCTACCAGCTCTCAGCGCTGGCAGTACTTCTTCAAGTTTCATCTACTGGCTCCCAATTATCTTAATAATTTAATATATTTTTATTCTTCAAAATATATTGATATTTATTTTGATGAAACTTGTCTTCCCATTGAATAAAATCTATAGCCTTTTCTTCAGTTGAAAATAAGAATAAATCATCAATATCCCGCGCAATTCCATACTTCGCAGAATGACAACGAATAACGATCCAAATAGGTTCACTTATTTCTTCAAGTTTCACGGTTACACTCCGGGCAATTGATTACTTTAAAATATCTATCTTGACGAGACATATATGGTCTCGTTTCAATATGTTTTTTCCCTTCGCATAGTCCACAGATATCTTCGTATTCTTCCCAGTCATTTGCATTTAAATCTCTGATATTAAGATAATCCATGCCTTTAGGTGAAAGAGTTTTGTTTTTTTCTTTTTGTTCCATTACTTGAATAAATTCCTTTGCATATTCTGATTTCCATTTCACTTTCTCCATTTCACGGCTTTCTTGTAACCATCCACGCCTTCTAATCTCAGGATAAAGATCAACTATTTCTTGAAGCTTCATTAGTGTTTACTTTTTCATATTTCAATTGAACAAAGGAATCTGTTGCAACTTCTATTCTCACGTCATACAGCATTAAATAACCGCAGCAATCACAGCGAAATATTTTTTGCAATATTTTATTCTTCTTTACGCAATAATGTCGATCACCTTTTGGCACCCATTCTTTAAACTTACTATGTTTAGTATCGCAAGATGGACAATCAAATTTCATTTGTAATCACTGGCTGAGCTAATGTGATTAGTCATCTTGCCAAAGCTTGAATTAGTTGGTTCAAATCCTGTTCCATTACATCCCTGACATGTTTGTTGTGCTTTTTGTGTGCCAAATACAGTTGCATTTGGGCCATTCATATTATTAATAACCTTTCCAGCTCCTCTGCAGCCTCTGCAAACATACTTCTGAGCACTTGAAAAATTCACTACTTTATCAATATTAGGATTGTGCATTGTTTAACTCCTGCGCTAATAATTTTAATGCGTTTAATTTATTTTGGTATTGAGATATTTTCTCACTCGAAGAAGCAGATTTTCCAGTTGGAATGTGGATAACTCTAACAACATTGTTATTCCCAGCTTTGTATATTTCTACCCTCAAATCTTTTGTATCAATATTCATTTCCTTGATCCTTATCAATAACTTCAATTGTCATCATTATAGACTTAGTCTTAGGCAAATACATCTGTTCATATTCCCATTTAATCTTATCTGACCCATCATCAATCTTAAGATAATCTGCTATACCATCTCGAACTGCTTTTAATGCAGAGCGAAGGTTATCATCATCTAACTTTCTGCCTGCTATTCTTACAAGCTGAACTCTTAAGGTAGAATCATGAGGTGCTTTAAATCCCTTTAAATTAATGGCACAAAGATACTTTGCATCTCTTCTTTGTTTGGCTGCTCTTTTTGCTTTAACTGACCAATGATCCCTGGAATTTGCTTCTGATTTGGTATCAATAGGGAGCTCTACTATTAAGACTGGCATGGATTTTCTCATCATAAGTTCCTTCCACAATTGCTTTTTGCCTAATTGCAGCCCTCATCTCTTCTAATGTACTTGCCTGTTGCTTTAATGCTTGATTTAGCATGTCAGATCGTTCTTTGGCAATGTAAGCATGGCAATATTCACAAAGATAATAACCAATGGTCTGCCCTGTCCATAAAGTCTCATATGGAACATATCTTGATTTGTGCTTACCAAATAGACATTTAATCCGGTTTATTATTTTCATAAGTAAAATATTCGTGGACTTTTTGATGACTCAGGATAAAGCATTTTAGGATAAAGCGTTTTAGGAAATATCAATTTCATTATTTCATCTACCAGCAGTTCAGCTGCTTTTTCTTTAGAAATCCCTAGTCGATTAGCTATTGGCTGTATATCGAATGACACTTTAATATCTTTGTTCATTTCTCTTGCTCCTAATTGGTGGCACTAATCCGGAATTGCACCGGATAATTCCAGAATTTCAATGCTTTTCAGCAAGCGATATTTGGACACTTTACGTAATTCCGTTACTGGAATACCCTATCTATAGGCTACGTTTCGCTGTCAACGCCGCTAGTGTCATAATTCATTTCTTTATTATCTTATATAAACCACCATTGATAGCCTCAAATATCCTTTCTGCTTTCAATTTCTCTATGATATCACGCAATAATGTATATTTTGGCATTTGAAAATGAATAGTATGGCCATGGTCAAATTCAATGAACTCAATTTCATCTGATACTTCATTTCTAATAATCTGTTTATCTAATTCCATTGGTGTTGGCGCTGAATAAGGCTGGTACTCATAATTCAAGATGTATCGACCATCTGTGCTCATTTCTTCATGCTCTTTACTTTCTTAACTAATTCATTTAACGCAGGTCTACATGCTCCAACACAAGATAAATCAATTTCATCACAAACGTATCTTGTGCTCAAATTGCTAGGAATATGAATTATTTCATATATACCCAAACTGCCCTTATATAAATTAATCCTTAAATCACGCGGGTCATTAAAATAATCATCTTTAGATAAAATCCACGGATATTCTGGCCCAGGATGCATAGATTTAACTTTTAATAACGTTACATTTTTTAAACTAACCGGTCCTTTCATTTCTTCATGCTCTTTTCTAATGCCTGCTGGATATAATCTTGCAACTTCAATAAATCATCTCTTTCGAAAATTAGAAATAAAGCATCTTCCTCAAACATTCCGTCTCTACAAGCGGATTCTTGCATAGGATAACTTGCACCATTTTTTATCATGTCTTCTAATCTAGAAAATTGTTCTTCATCATCAAATGCCTCTATCCAGCAAACATCTAAAGTGTACCAATCATGATCAAGCGATTCGCCTTTAATATTAAGATTTCCGAAATACCATTCTCTACCTTTAGCATAAATAGTGCCTTCCGGTAATTTTAAAAACTCATCTTTTCGCATAATTTTCATAGCGTTCTTTACTTTTTCATGCTCTTTTCTAGTGCCACAATCCGGTTAATGATTTCAACTGACTCGTATATCTTCACATTGGTTGCAAGTGCTGCAAGGATAGTATGTGCTTGATTGGGTGTTATTTTCTCTTCTGACATAGCCTGTATAACGGCTTCTGCTTTTTCAAGGTAGGTCTTATTGGAAAGGTCTAGTTCAACAGTATCTTCTTTAGGAATAGGTGGCATATACCTTTCAGAAATGAACTTCATCATCTCCTTATCACCATCTAATGCAAGGTAAATGGCTTTATTTAATATGGTCTCTTGCCTTCCATTTACGATCTTATCAAACCATTTACGATTTGATTTCGGCCTTCCGCCTGGATTGGCATTGTTACCTTCTTTAAATTGTGTATCTTCGCTTGGCATATTCCGTTTCTGCGGGTAATTATGTATCTACAAAGTAGATCCCTAATCTATCATAGCATTATGCTGCACTGCACAAAAAAATGGAGCTCTACAGTACAAACATTGATCGGCCCAACAATGAGGCTAGATTATGTCATATTAGTACTGTAGAGCATTAACCCTTAATAACCAGTATGCATTGCTCTATGATGAGGAGCTTTCTTCATCTTATGTTCTTTCTTCTCATGATGCGCTACAGCTTTAGCATGTTTACCAATTGCTTTACCCATTCCAACCAATGCCGCTTTTTCAGCATGGTGCGCTGCTTTCTCACTGTGGTGAGCTGCTTTCATTGAGTGATGATGTGCTTTTTTAGCATGAGCATGATGTGATGCGTGACGAGCCATTTTAATCTCCAAAGTTTGTTATTATTTCTTTCTCATATTCCCAAGTGTTTTTGCTAGATTTAATCTTTTCTCTAACACACTACCTGGTTTTGCAGTTTTTCGAGCTTTTGCCAATTTCTTAGCAGGAATCTTCTCACCAACAGGAACACCCAGTTGCTTATGTAAAGCACCGGGCTTTTTGATGGCAGATTTAATCCACTGGTTTTTTACGGCCATAAAATAATTCCCATAAAAATAAAATTCATTATCGCATTTAATCAATTAATTGCAAGAATTATTATTAAATAATAAATTTAATTCATCTTCATTTAAAGAAATAAAGTCATTTTCTCCTTTTAATTGAAACCATCCTATATTTTCAAATAAACCACCTTGTAATTTAAGGGTGTAAATAGGTCCTTTAGTAAATTTATAGGTATCTACACCATGCCACATACCGCATTCTTCGCACAGAGATGAGTAAGTAAATTCATTCTTATTCATTAAATCTTTCATTTCATAAACAAATGGATTAATGACTTTTTTCTTTTTAAACCACATCTTTATTTTCTTCGAATTTATCGAATATTTCATAACAGATTAAACTGACCTGATTAATTTTATTCATTTTTTGAATATAATTCTCAATATCACGGACTGTATTAATACTGGTGATTTTCCCATTTAAAGGCACTTCAATATTGCCAATTTGGGAATTATCATGATTATAGTAGCTTATAAAGTAGTTCATTTAATATTCTCCTGTTATACAACTAATATTATGATCAGAATCAGCATATATTATATGCCCAAGAGATGAAAGTTCCAAAGGGTCATCGTATAAAGCTACTATACCTTTTATTTGTTCATAATTAGCTTTATGTCTTTCAATCAAATCATCTAAATTCTTTTTATCATCAAGAATATTCTGCATTATAAACATTAAAAATTACCTCCTAACTCTTCTTCTGTCATATTTCCAATCCTCCCATTAAACATCTTCTGTAATGATCGAGCACCGTATTAATACTTGCCGATATAACGTTTCTTTGTCCTTCGGTTACATTCATTCCCATAATGATGACATTCCCACATTTATTACCATTGCAATAAAGCTCCAAATAACACTGATCTAAACCATCATCACGATCAGGCATTTTTTCAAAAATAAATTTTAATTCAGGTATCATAATTCCCACTCCTCTAATTGTTTAAAAAACACAAAAGTAACAAAATCAAGATTATATTTTTCCTTAAATTCTTTTTGTAATTCTCTAATATCAAATATCTCTTCTTTTAAAATACAATCAGCATATTCTGCCATTGCCCCATTTCTATAGCCTATATATGAAACGTAATATCTTCTCATCATTTCTCCTATCTCCTATCCAAAAGCTAATATGAAAGCTGTGCAAATAATGACCAAACAAACAAATAAAAATAGATATTGAAAAATCATCGCTACAGCCTCTAATTTACCCTAACCGCTACCCTAACCTATCTTGCCATCCGATCGCCTTACCTTAAGCTTATTTGGTGGCTTCCTGTTCCTCTTTTAACATCTTCTTAATCTTTAAAATGACTTCCAGGTCATTTAACGTCGGATCTTGATACAAAATTGCTTTTTTAAGACCTGTCATTTTCTCAGCAATTTTTTTGTAACAACTCCCCCAATCTTCTTCATTGAAAAAAATCTTTTTTAGCATACTTGAGGCAACTGCACCTTCGACCGTTAATCGATTAATCTCTGCCTGTCCATCGGGGAGATTTGATTTATTTTTATTTTGTTCTGCCCTCTCTTTTGCAATCCTGTCTGATTTTTGAATTTCATTTAACGCCAATCCAAATTGCTTTGTGGTTGGAAATTTATCGTAATTTGTAAGGCAATATCTTGCTGCGCGTTTTGCTTGTTCATCTGATACTTTCCAGTTTCCAAAAACCTCTTGCCATAAATCCTTAAGTTTTTCTATTTGTTTTTCTGTTCTGTAAGCTGGGTATTCAACCAACAAAATCTTCATCGCTGTGTCGATCCACATCTTCCTCGTAATAGGTGCCAGAGGCGATGTCTCGCTCCATCTTTTCGCAAAATGAGTCGTAGGTGACGTATTTGGGTCTTTCATCATGATTGCTTCCTTTTCGTTTGAACTTGTAAGAATTTCTTAACCAGTTGTTAAACGTCGCATTCCAATTTGCGTACTTCTTGCCATGCGACTGTGAGTAGTCTTTTAGTTTTTCCAATTCCTCCTTTATGTTTAGATTCATATCTTGAGCAAGTTGATAATGCTTTTCGGTAAATTCAAAGTTTTCAGGAAAATCAGTTCTCAAAACTTTTCTTTTACAATTTTCTTTATGTTTATCTTTTAGTTTATCTATAGGTTTATCTTTAGGGGGGCGTACAACCCCTACCCCTAGGGGCGTACAACCCCTACCCTGGGGGTCCTGTGCCCCTACCCCCCAGTTCATTTCCGTCCCATTTCCATAAGGAATTTTCAAATTAATTGTATATTTTGTGACCATATTATTCCCTGTTTCATCTTTGTTTATTAATTTATTTATGTATCCAGTACTAATTAAAGATGCTATGATTCTTTTAACTGTTCTTAAATTTATTCCCATTTCTTGAGATAAAGTACTTAAAGAAACCCAGCATTCATTATCTTGATTAGCATGTGTTGCTAGAGTTAATAAGAGATATTTAGTAATTCCTTTTAATTTCCTTTCTTTTCTAACAGCATTAATATGACTATACATAACATCCTAGACTTCCTTATTTTGATATGGTTTATGTACAGTTCTATACCGTATTGGTTCAGTTCCTATATTCCCATGCCTGTAATAACGAGTAGCATGTGTATTGCATAAACCATGCTTTTTAATAAAGACAGGTCTTAGACAACCTGGTGCACTACACGTTTTTATTTTCTTTTCTTTCTTCATGAATCGCCTATTTACATTTAATACTTAGTCTTTTACTATAACAATTCATTTAATAACTGTCTATAATTAAAAATAGATTAAAATTAATTGAAATAGGCTGTTGACATCTACATCTACATCTACTATTCTAGTATTGTTCATTCACACAATGGAGTTAAAAATGATAAAACGAAAGAAAGAATTCACCGTTTCTACTTACATGGAATATCTCGCTGACATCTGTGATGTTCATAAAATGGATGATATGTCACATGACCATGCTTTAATGCTCGCCTCAATACTTTTAAGAAAAGCTTCAGAAAGAGAACGATTTGGGATTATGACACAATCATTTAATGATGAGATCATGCTGGATATTGCCGATTTAATGAAATTCATGGCAGAAAGTAATCAAGATGAAATGGCAATAAGAAGTGATTTATTTCATAAAATAATAATGGGTATTTTAAAATCCCTATCGCCTACCATAAAAACACTTTTTTTTATCAATGAAAAGGTAAACCCTCAAAAAGGAGACAAGGATGTCGAACAAACAACACATTAACCTAAAAGAGATTCTTTTCCACAATCTTGTAAGACATGAAAATTATCTTGCAGCAAGAGAGTTGGGTTTCTTTAAAAGAAAAGAAGTTTTAAAAATGTATGATAAGTTAGATGAAGAAGTGACTAATAATGAAATTCAATTAATTAAACTTTTAATAATGGAGTAACTATGAAAAATCTTATCCACAAAGACTTTATCACCCCCAAAGAACGTATTGAATTACAGCATAGAGAAATCGCTTACATTGCTGCTAAAATGATTGCGGAAGAAGAAGAAAGATTAAAAATCTTAATGCATCAAGTAAAAGAAATTAATAGCAATATTAAGATTCTTTACCGAAAATATAAGGGGGTTTAATGATGGATGCTTTTGATTACAACGACATGCAAGAAATGCAACAACATACTTTGATGCTTGAAAATGAATATTTTCAACGCTTTGAAAATTATATGCAAGACAAAACAAGGTTTAATCAGCAACTTGAAAAGGTAACAATGAGGTTATTTAACGCAAAAGCAAATGAGTCCATGGAATATTTAAAAAAAATGAAATTCACGAATTTGGAGGAGAAAATTTA
>Ga0335069_10009262_pt1 | contig 14027 bp, 12 predicted proteins | sample Lox_Sample_11_FD_206714 | JGI IMG/M metagenome (GOLD analysis project Ga0335069, IMG submission 206714) | Soil microbial communities from Loxahatchee National Wildlife Refuge, Florida, United States - Lox_Sample_1.1 | ecosystem: Environmental > Terrestrial > Soil > Wetlands | place: USA... | reverse complement strand
CCAGTTGTTCCGCGGTGAAGTCTTTGGCTTTGAGGCGCGCGTTCAGCTCGGGGATGGTCGCGAAGAAGACGTCGGTGCCGATCTCCGCCATGCGCACCTCAAGCTTTGAACTGGAAGGCCGGCTCGGTGGCCATGGGGATTTCAACTTTGGCGACGGCCGCGGCGTTGGCGCGCATCAGGTCGCGCCTGGCTTTGAGGTCGTCGTCGGAGGGCTGTTGGGGAGCAGGCCGGGAAGCCATCTCACGGGCTGCGAACAGGGCGAGGGCGAGCTTTCGGCGCGTGAGTTTCATGGGTGTTTCACGATGGATTCGGCCGCCTGTGCGAGCGCTTCGAAGGCGGCTTTTTGCATGACGGGACGCGGGGCCGATTCCCCGGTCCAGATTTCGAACTGGCGCACCGCCTGTTCGATGAACATGTCGAGCCCGGGCACCACGGTCTTACCCTGTTCCTTGGCGCGCTTGAGGAGCTCGGTCTCCAGCGGGTTGTAGACCATGTCGAAAACAATGTCGCCGGGAATGTGGCCGTTGAAGAAGCACTCGTTGACGTGCGGGAACATGCCCAGCGGCGTGGCATGGACCACGGCGTCGAAATAATGGTCGGCAAGCTGTTCCTTGAGCAGGGCATCGGCGCCGCAGATCTTGCTCAGCGCGCGGACGCGGTCGGCGTTGCGGCCTACCAGGGCGATCTTGGCGCCGGCGTCGGTGAGGGCGCACGCCGCGCCGCGAGCCGCACCGCCGTTGCCGACGATGAGCACTTTCGCCTTATTGAGCTTGACCAGCCGCGAAAGCGGGCCGGTGACCCCGGCGGCGTCGGTGTTGGTGCCGCGCCATTTTCCCGCCTTGCGCCACACCGTGTTGACCGCGCCGATGCGGCGGGCCAGCGGGTCCACGACGTCGAGATAGCGGATGATCTTCTGCTTGTGCGGAATGGTGACGCTGAATCCCGAAAGCGGCAGCTTGGCGGCCAGCGAAAAGAAATCGCGCAGGCACGGCGGAGTCACCAGGAAGGGCAGGTACACGGCATCCAGCCGCCGCGACTGGAACGCGCGATTGTGCACCGCGGGCGAAATGGTGTGCCGGACCGGGTCGGCAATGACCCCGTAAATCTTGGCGTTCTTACCCAGCTTTTCGACGCGGTAGAGATGGCGCAGGTGCCTGGCGCTCACCTGCCCGGCCGCGGTGCCCTGGGCGAAAATAGGCGCCGCGTAGCTGAAGATGCCGCCGAACACCGGCGAGAGCACGCGCGTGGGAAAGCCGAGCTCGCCCATGGCCAGCACCACCAGGCGATGCTTGGGCAGCGCCTTGGCGGCGGCCAGCACGCGTACGTTGTCGCTGGGCTTGCGCGCGGTGGTAACGATCTTGTAGGCGTCGGCCTGAATTTTCAGCATGCGGCCGACAATGGTGTCCATCGGAGGCGTGGCTTCGAAATTGTGGTACGAGACAATGACCTGGGTGCGGCCACGGAACTGGCTGAGGCGGTCTTGCGCGACTTCCGCGGTTTCAATCTCGACGTCGATGGCATGGGCGCCGTTGCGCACCGCAAGGTCCAGGATCGCAAGCTGCTCCTCGATGGAGCCGTTGAACTTCCCGTGGTTCTGGTGCCGCCGGCAGGTTGCCAGGATGAGGCAATCGGGAAATTGATCGAGGAAACAGGCGATGGCTTCAGCACCCCGGGCGGGGTGGTTCAGATAGTCCAGGCGAAATTCCAGGAAGGCCTCGCCCGATTCAGCCTCATGGCGGGCGTGGTCAATAAGAGTCGGAACGTCTGGCAGGCCCAACGCGATGCAGATGCGAGGGAGCGTTCTGATTTGCGCCATCGTCTCGTAGTGAAGTCCAGAATAACACGGGGTCTGTGGAGGGGACGGTCGAGTTTGCGGTCCGCCCAGCCCCATGCTATCGACGGTTAGTTAGCTGGCCACCGGCGGCGTGGCAGCGGCGGCCGCCACGCGGGCCTTCCATTCCTCCATCAGCGCTGGCGTCCTCGTCGTGCCAATCCGCGTGCAGCCGAGCTGGTACACCTCGAGCACCTGATCCACGGTGCGCAGTCCGCTCGCCGCTTTGATGCCGATCTCTTCGGGAAGGTGCTTGCGCATCAACTTGATGTCCTCTACGGTGTAACCGCCCGGCGCAAAGCCAGTGGATGTTTTGACGAAATCGACTTCAGCGCGCTCGCAGCAGCGGCAGGCAATGATTTTCAGCTCGTCGGTGAGATAGGCGTTCTCCAGGATGACTTTGAGCAGGGCGCCTTCCTTGTGGCACAGCTCGGACATCTGGAGCAGCTCCATCTGAACGTGCTGGAACTCACGGGAGAGCAACTTGGAGATCGCGATCACCATGTCGATCTCGCGCGCGCCGCGGCGCAGCAGATCGCGAGTCTCGTAGAGCTTGGTAGCCGTATTCTGCGATCCGTGCGGAAATCCCGACACGCTTCCGGGTTTGACGCTGCTGCCTTGCAGCGTGCGCACCGCGAGATCGACGTCGCAGGGGCGCACGCTCACACTGGCCACGCCGTACCGCCTGGCCAACTGCAGACCTTCGACCACCTGCTCATCGGTCAGCTCCGGCCTGACCAGCGAGTGATCGATGAGGCGCGCGAACGCCTCGACGGTAGTAATTGGCTCAGGCATTACTTCTTGCGGGGAGCCGCGCTCTTTTTGCCGGCGGGGACCGCCGGGGGAGCGCAGTTGTAGCCGAGGGACTTCAGGTCGTCGCAAGCCATCCGCGCCGGATCGGTCTTGGGAAATCTCTTAATCAGCTCGCGCCACTCGTTGGCGCCCTCGGTCTTATGGCCTGGCGTCTGCGCCAGGGCGCGGCCCTTGTAGAGAAGGGCTTCCGGCGTCTTGTTGTTGTCCGGATATTTTTCCAGCACCATGTCGAACTCGCGCACGGCGTCGTCGAAATTCTTCTGCCCGTAGTGGTACATGGCGACATAGAACTGAGCGTTGGGCGCGAGGTCGGTATTGCCGTAGCAGCGCAGGTAATCGTTGAATTCCGGCACCGCCAGATCGTACTTGCCGCTGCGATAGTCGCGGAGGGCATTGTCGTAGAGGCTGGATGCCGGCCCGCACGGACCGTCGGTGGAAGCGCTCTGCCCCGCGCCCGTACCCGTGGCGTTGGGCGGCGCGGGCGGCGGCGCCTGCATGGTCTTCACCTGTTGGCTGAGGTCGGTCATTTGCGCCTGCATGCGGTTGAGAGTCGATGTGAGGTCGCTGACGGCCTGCGCGAGCGTGTTGACGTTGTTCGATATGTCGCGGATCTGCGAGCCCAGCCCGACCACCGGTGCGACCACCTTGCTCTCCTGGTCGCGGAGGCTCTTGTCGAGGTTGCTCTGAATGACCGCTACCCCCGTATTGGCGCGGTTGGCGGCTTCGATGGCCTGGCGGGCGAGTTCCGTGAGGGATGCGAATTTTTCGTCCTGGGAGCGCTGCAGGTCTTTGACCTGCTGCTGAAGCAGCGCGATATCGCGTTGCAGTTCCTGGATTTCCTTGCTTGCGGCGAAGGTAAATCCGGGCGCGGTCAACAATACACACACCAGCAGGATGCGCGCTTTCATGCCACTCTCCTTGGGGGAATCTGCGTCCTCCCCCCAACTCCATTTTAGTGGTTTTGGCAGGGTAGGCCTCCTGGCCTGTCCAGCGCTCGGAGAGCGCGGCCTACCCTACCAACGACTTACTGCCCGGCGGCGAAGTGCGCCCTGCGGTTCTTCTGCCAGCAGCTCTCGTTCGACTCGGTGCACTGCGGGCGTTCCTTGCCGTAGCTGATCGTCTTCAGCCGGTCTCCCGGAACACCGAGACCCACCAGAAACTCCTTGGCGGCAGTGGCGCGGCGGTCGCCCAGGCCGAGGTTGTATTCCGCCGAGCCGCGTTCGTCGCAGTGGCCCTCAATTACGATCGACGCGCTGGGGAAGTCGGCCAGGATGCTCTTGAGCGCCGCGGCGTCTCGGGAAAGTGCCTCGCGCGCATCATCGCGGATGTCGCTCTTGTCGTAATCGAAGTAGGCATCCTGAACGTCCGACAGCCGCTGATCCAGCGACGGCGGTGGCGCCGAAGGCGGTGGTGGCGGCGGTGGCGGCGGCGAAGAAACGTTGACGGTCGCCGCTCCGGTGCTCGTGCCGCCGGGTCCGGTCGCGGTCAGAGTGTAGGTGGTCGAATCGGTCGGGGTTACCCGCCGGTTGCCGTTGTTCTGCACGGTGCCGATGCCGTTATCGATGGACACGCTGGTCACATCGCCCGTGACCTGCCAGCGCAGCGTTGACGCCTGCCCCCGCTGAATCGAAGTCGGCTCGGCGTTAAAACTGACCGACGGCGCCGCCGGCCTGGGCGCCGGCGCCGCCGTTGCCGGCGGCGGAGGTGGGGGTGGCGGCGGTGGTGCAACCTTTTTCTTGCAACCTGCCGCGAACATAGCCAGCACAACGGCTAAACAGATGACAGAGAACTTCCTTTTTTCGAACATGAACATCGCCTCCTGAACTTTCCGTTACTTGCCCCACACCGGGTTTTCATTCGTTCCCACTGAGGTAAGCCGCTGCGGCTGAGTTCCGTTGGCCAGCATGGTCCAGATCTGCTTGCCGCCACTGCGAGTCGACGAGAACGCCAGATGGGCGCCGTCCGGGGCCCAACTCGGATTCTCGTTCCGGCCTTCGCTGTGGGTTAGCTGGTCGTACTTCCTCGTCGCAACGTCCATCGTGAATATGTTGAAGTTACCCGTCGCGAATCCCTGGGTCCAGGCGAAGGCGATCATCAGCCCATTCGGGTGCCATGAAGGATTCGACGCTTCACCGTTGCCAGGCGTCAACCGCTCCATGTCCGCTCCATCCATATTCATCCGGTAAAGCTGCTGCGGCCCCGACCGTCCCGACACAAACACGATGTCGTTACCCTTGGGGCTTACTTTAGGTTCCGTATCGATGGAGGCCGAGGACGAGATTCGCCGGAAACCGCGCCCATCCAGATTTGCGATAAAGATCCCACAGCAGCCTCCAGCCGCCGACATATAAATAATCTGCTTGCCGTCGGGCGTGAAAGAGGGAGTTCCATTCACCGACGCGGTCTGATTATAGAATCGCAAATCCCGGACTGGATCCACCGAAAACACAAATATAGCAGGTTGCACGTGAACCCAGCTAGTGAAGGCGATTTTTGTGCCGTCGGGCGATACCGACGGATATTGCGTGATGGAGTTGAAATGCGTGATCTGGCGTTGATTTTTGCCATCGAAATCCATCACCCAGATTTCTTTGTGCCCCGTGCGATTGGAGGTGAAGTAGATATGAGTGCCGAAGAGCGAAGTGCCGCCGCTGAGCGCGATGATATCGGCGGCGAATTCGTGTGCCACCTTGCGCGCCCCCGCCTCGTCGACCGTGCCGAGATAGCGCTTCCCGATTAGTTGCCCGGCGGCGGGAGTATCTTTGGCGAGATCGATCAGCCAGCCCTGAAGGACTAAAACGCCGTTAGAGACCCCGGTATAACCGAAGGCCAGGTAGTCCGCCTGCGCGGGCGGGCTGGACCAGTCCTTCATCCACCGTCCGCCGCCCGTTTGCGGAACGCTGAGCTCGGTCCGCTTCCTGCCCCTGGCGGGTTCGGGCTGCGGCGGAGGGGGTGTTTGGAAATCGGAAGGCTGCTGGGGAATGAACTTGGGCAGGGAGGTCTTCGGCACCAGATCGAAGCGGCCGGAGCCCTGGAGGTCGCCCCACAGGGCCTGGTTGAAGGCGCCCATGTATTTCTGCGCGTCGCCCGAACCCTGGAAATCGGGCACGGCGATCTTGGGCGGGCCGGCCTGTCCGTGTAAGAAGAGTTGGGTCCGATCCTGCTGCGCGGCGAGTATGAACAGGGCGCCCGCGGCAGGAACCCCGAAACAGATGAGCTTTTTCATGGTTAGCTCCTAGTGTCCCAGTTCGAATATGAAGTCGATTCCGGTCTCGCTTTTGTTGAGTCCGGGAGGAAACGGCGGCAGCGGCGCGGCATCCAGGATGGCCCGCTGCGCGGAGTAATCCAGGGCCGGGATGCCGCTGCGCTGCGAGACCTTGACGTCGGTGACGCTCCCGTCGCGGTGCAAAGTGAAGCTGACGGTGACGCGGGGAGTGGCTCCGCGCGCGTCGACCGACGGCTTGTTCCAGACGCTGGCTACGCGGCGGACGATCAGGTCCGCGTAGGCGCCGAACTGATTGCCGAAAGGGGAATTCGATCCGCTGAGACCAACCCCGCCGCCGCCCTGCACCTCGATATTCGGGTTGCTGAGCCTCTGTCCGGCGCTGCTATAAACCTGGTTCGGTTCGTACTTCTGCTTGGCGCGAAACTTGTCGGGCTGGTCGGCAATCCACCAGGAAGGCTTGCGCGTGGCGTTCTTCGAAGGCAGGGGCACCGCATCGGCGTCCGGCGCCTTTTCAGCGGCTTTCGGGGGCGCCTTTTTCTCGGGGATCGGCGCGGGCACCTGCGACGGCGTATCCCGTGCCACCGGGTTGACCTGCCCCCCGCGGTTGGGTAGCGGAATGCTGACCGGATTGACGATCACCGAACCCATGCGGCCGCCTTCGCTCGATCCGAGCGTGAAGCCAGGCCGCTGTTGCACCCACGTGAGGCCGCCGATCACAACCGCCAGCCCTGCATGGAACAGGATCGATCCGAGCAGAGGCCTGCCCAGGCGTTCCGGCTGCTCCAGGATGTCAATGTGCGGAGACATTACCGGCGACCCTTGGCGGATTCGTCCTCGGGCTGGGTCACCATGTTGACCTGCAGCTTGGCGGCGCCCAGCTCGGCCGTGACCTGCGCAATCGGATCCCAGATGGTCTGCTTGTCGGCGCGCACGTAAACACCCTTGGCCTTGCCGTACTGCTGCTTGATCGTCTCCGGCAGATCGTTGATGTTGACTGGCTTGCCGTTGAGCGTGATCTCGCCAGCACGCGTGATGGTGACTACCGGCATCTCCTGCGCCGTCTCTTTGACCGTGCGCGTTTTGGGAACATCCACCTCGATGCCGAACTCCATGACGTGCGCGGTCAGCATGAAGATGACCAGCAGTACCAGCACCACGTCGACGAACGGGGTGACGTTGATCTCGGCGAGCGATCCCGTGCGGCCGCGCCGCAGCCTGCCGTTTCCGCCGCCGTTGGACATTGAGATGGCCATGGCCCTAGCGCTCCCCGAAACTCCGCTCCGCCATGTTCATGAACTCGAGGGCGAAATCTTCCATGCGCGCGCCGATTTCGCGGATTACGCCGCCGAAGTAGTTATAGAAAATCGCGGCCGGAATGGCGGCGAACAGTCCGACGGCGGTCGCCACCAGCGCTACCGAAATCCCCGGGCCCACCGCCTTCAGGCTGGTCGAGCCCATCTGGCCGAGCTCGTGGAAGGCCGTGATGATGCCCATCACGGTGCCCATCAGGCCGATGAACGGCGTCACGCTGGCCGTGGTGGCCAGCCAGTTCATGCTGCGCTCCAGCTTGGCCAGTTCTTCGCTGATGCCGAGCTGCAGGGTGCGCTCGATGGCGGTGCGGTTGGTGACCGAGCCGCGCGCCTTCACCTGCCGCTCCAGTTCTTCGTAGCCGAAGTCGAAAACCGCGACCAGCGGCGATGGCCGGAATTGCTCGCTGGCCACCATCACGGCGTCCAACCCGCCTGCTTTGCGGAAAGCGCGCAGAAAACGCGTGTTGGCCGTGCGCGCGCCGCGCAGGGCGCCGAGCTTGGCAAAAATGACGGTCCAGGAATAGATCGAGAAACAGACCAGGATTGCCAGGATCGCATTCTCTACCGGCCCATTGTGCCGGATCATCTCCAGGTAATCTGTCTGCAGGAGGAGGGCAACGGGAGCTTCGAAGGTCAATTCGTCTCCTAATCTCAAATCTAACAGTTAGGACGCCGGTGGGGCAACAAAAGTCGGTGCCGGGGGGCCGTGCTACAGCAGCTATAATCGCCAACAGCATGCTGCTGGAACTCGTGGTCGAGAATTATGCCGTGGTCGAGCGGCTGAGGGTGCATTTTCACACAGGCCTGAACCTGCTGACCGGCGAGACCGGCAGCGGCAAGTCGATCGTCGTGGATGCCCTCGGCCTGCTGCTCGGCGGAAGAGCGTCGGCCGATATGATCCGGACGGGCGAGACGCGGGCGCGTGTGGCCGGCATCTTCGAAGTGCGCGACCAGGCGGCGGCCCGGCGCCTCCTGGAGCCCGCGGGTCTGGAGATCGAAGACGGCGAGCTGCTCATCGAGCGCGAGATCCTGGCGAGCGGCAAATCGCGGGCGTTCGTCGGAAGCCGTCCGGTGTCCGCCGGCCTGCTCCGCGATCTGGCGCCGCTCCTGGCGGACATCCACGGGCAACACGATCAACAGCTTCTGTTTTCCCCGGACGCGCAGCGCGACATGCTGGACTCCTTCGCCGGCAAGAGCGACCTGGTGGATCGCGTCGCGGCACTGTTCGGACGGTGGCGCGAGACGATGGCGGAGCTGGACGAGCTCGAGCGCAACGAGCAGGAAAAGCTGCGCCTGCTCGACCTGTGGAGCTTCCAGCGCAAGGAAATCGAGAGTGCCGCCCTGGAGCCGGACGAGGACACGGCGCTGGAGAACGAACGCCGCGTGCTCCAGAACGTGCAGAAACTCCAGGAGAGCGCAAGCACCGCCTACGAAGCCGTGTACGAGAGCCCGGAATCGGCGCTGGCGCTGGCACGAATCGCGGCCAAGCGCGTGGAAGAACTGCTGCGCATCGATTCGACGCTGGAAGGGTTGCGCGACCATCTGAAATCTGCACAGTTGAGCTTGCAGGAGGCCGGATACGGGCTCCGGGACTACGTTTCGCACCTGGAGGCCAACCCCGGCCGGCTGGAGGAGGTCGAGAACCGGCTCGCGGCAATCGGACGCCTGAAGCGCAAGTACGGGCAGAGCATCCCGGAAATACTGGCGTTTCTGGAGGACGTCCGCGCGCAGATCGCCGGCGTGGAGACCGCGGGCGAGCGCATGGAAGCCCTCCGCAAGGAGCAGAAGCGGCTCGCGGTGGAGTTCGAGAAGGCCGCCGGGGAATTGACGGAGACCCGCAAGGCCGCGGCGCGGCGGCTCGAAAAGCGCGTGGAGGCCGAGTTGGCCCAACTTGCCATGGAGCGCACCGTTTTTCGCGTGGAGATCGCCGAAGGACCATGGTCCGTCAGCGGCGCCGACGCAATCGAGTTCCTGGTCTCGCCCAACGTGGGCGAGGAACCGCGCCCGCTGGACAAAGTGGCTTCGGGCGGAGAGATTTCGCGCATCGCTCTGGCCCTGAAGACCTGCCTGGCGGGCGGCAAATCGGCGGCAGGCCGGACGCTCGTGTTCGACGAAGTGGACGCCGGCGTGGGCGGGAGCGCGGCGGAAGGCGTTGGGCGCCGGCTCAAGAAACTGGCTGCCGCCAACCAGGTGCTCTGCGTCACGCACCTGCCGCAGATCGCGGGATTCGCGGACCATCACTATCGCGTCGAAAAAATGGAGGAACGAGGGCGGACGGTGGCGGTGATGGAGGAATTGCACGGAGAAGCGCGGACCCGGGAAATCGGCCGCATGCTCAGCGGCCAGAAGCTGACCGAGGAAGCGATCCGCAACGCCGAACAGTTGATACGCGGAAGTGTGTGATGGATTTCAATCGATTCACCGAGAAACTGCAGGAAGCCGTGCGGTCGGCGCAGGGAATCGCGGCGCGCCACGGGAATCAGCAGGTGGATCTGGAGCATCTGCTGCTCGCCCTGCTCGAACCGGAGGGCGGTCTCGCGGGGAGCATCCTCGCTCGCGCGGGAGTAAACGTGGACGGGCTTGCCGCGAGGCTGCAAAGCGACATCGACCGCCTGCCCAAAGTCTCCGGCACGAGCGGCGGTCCAGACCAGGTTTACGTTACGTCCCGCTTGAGCAAAGTCCTGGTCGCGGCCGAAGACGAAGCCAAGAAGCTCAAGGACGAGTACATCTCGGTGGAGCACGTGCTGCTGGCGGTTGACGCCAGGGTCCTCGGCGTCGATCGCGACCGCCTGATGCAGGCGCTGCGCGAAGTGCGCGGCAGCCAGCGCGTGACCTCGCAGAACCCCGAGGCCACCTACGAGGCGCTGGAACGCTACGGGCGCGACCTCACCAAACTCGCCGCGCAGGGCAAGCTCGACCCCGTGATCGGGCGCGACGAAGAGATCCGGCGCGTCATCCAGGTGCTCTCGCGGCGCACCAAGAACAACCCGGTGCTGATCGGCGAGCCCGGTGTGGGCAAGACGGCGATCGTGGAAGGACTGGCGCTGCGCATCATCCGCGGCGACGTGCCTGAAGGCCTGAAGAACAAGCGCATCGTGGCGCTGGACATGGGCGCGCTGATCGCCGGGGCGAAGTATCGCGGCGAATTCGAAGAACGCCTCAAGGCCGTGCTGAAAGAGGTGCAGGACTCCGCCGGCGAGATCATCATGTTCATCGACGAGCTGCACACGGTGGTGGGCGCGGGCAAAACCGAGGGGTCGATGGACGCGGGCAATCTGCTCAAACCTATGCTGGCCCGCGGTGAGCTGCACTGCATCGGCGCTACCACGCTCGACGAGTATCGCAAGTACATCGAAAAAGACGCCGCGCTGGAGCGCCGCTTCCAGACCGTTCTGGTGGACCAACCCACCGTCGAAGACACGGTCTCGATCCTGCGCGGCCTCAAGGAGCGCTACGAAGTGCACCACGGCGTGCGCATCAAAGACGCCGCGCTGGTGGCCGCCGCGGTCATGTCCAACCGCTACATCAGCGACCGCTTCCTGCCGGACAAAGCCATCGACCTGGTGGACGAGGCCGCCGCCCGCCTGCGCACCGAGATCGATTCCATGCCGGCCGAGCTGGACGAGACCCGCCGGCGGATCATGCAGCTCGAAATCGAACGCGAGGCGCTGCGCAAAGAGACCGACAAGCCGAGCCGCGAACGCCTCGCCAAACTCGAGAAGGAGCTGGCCGACCTCCGCGCGGAGAGCGACGCCTTGATGGCGCGCTGGCAAGCCGAGAAATCCGCGGTCGAGCGCGTGCGCACGCTGCGCGAGCAGGTGGAGCAGACCAAAGCCGAGATCGAGCAGGCCGAGCGGCAGTACGACCTGAATCGCGCCGCCGAGCTGAAATACGGCAAGCTGGTCACGCTGGAAAAACAGCTCGCCCAGGAAGAGGAGAAGCAGGCGCAGAGCAAGCTGATCAAAGACGCCGTCGACGAAGAGGACATCGCCGAGGTGGTGAGCCGCTGGAGCGGCGTTCCGGTAACCAGGCTGCTCGAGGGCGAGATGCAAAAGCTCCTGCACCTGGAAGAGGAGTTGCACAAGCGCGTGGTCGGCCAGGACGAAGCGGTCACCGCCGTGAGCGAAGCGGTGATCCGGGCGCGCAGCGGCTTGAAGGATCCCAACCGCCCCATCGGCAGCTTCATTTTCCTGGGACCGACCGGCGTGGGCAAGACCGAGTTGGCGCGCGCGCTCGCCCAGTTCCTGTTCGACGACGAGCACGCCATGATCCGCATCGACATGTCGGAGTATCAGGAGAAGCACACGGTCTCCCGGCTGGTGGGCGCGCCGCCCGGATACGTAGGCTACGAGGAGGGCGGCCAGTTGACCGAAGCGGTGCGGCGGCGGCCCTACTCGGTGGTGCTGTTCGACGAGATCGAAAAGGCCCACCACGACGTCTTCAACGTGCTGCTGCAACTGCTCGACGACGGCCGGCTCACCGACAGCCAGGGCCGCACGGTCGATTTCAAGAACACCATCGTGATCATGACGTCGAACCTGCCGGAGGACGAGCTGCCGCATCGCTTCCGGCCGGAGTTTCTCAATCGCGTCGATGAGATTATCGTCTTCCACGCGCTGAACGAGGAGCACCTGAAGAAGATCGTCGAGATCCAACTGGCGAACCTGCGCGCGCGGCTGGCGGACCGCCGTATCAAGCTGGACCTGACCGATGCCGCCCGGGCGAACCTGGTGCGCTCCGGCTACGATCCGCGATACGGCGCGCGTCCCTTAAAGCGAGCGATCCAGAAGCGGATCGAAACGCCATTGGGCCGCATGCTGCTCCAGGGCGGCGTCAAGGACGGGCAGACAGTCCGCGTGGACGCGGATGGGGAGTCCGGGGAGCTGAAGTTCTCGTAACGCGGGCTTCCAGGTCAGATTGAAGAAGAAAGCTCGCCGCGCGCCGCTTCGCGGCACGACCGGCGAGTGCGGGCCTGGAGGCCCGCGTTACCGCATCGTCTCCAGGTAGTCACCCGTGGACGCGTCGATCAGCACCGAAAAATTCGATGTGCCCGCGGACTCCCCCCAGATGATGCGCCACACCGGATCCGGATGCTTGTTGGTCTTCTCCAGCAGGATCGTGATCGGCTTGCCCGGGTTCTTCTTGTCGTAATCCGCAGCCTTGCTGCCCGGCGTGTCCATGGCCTTTTTGTATGCCGTATCGGAATCGACCTTCACAGCGGCCATCAGAAAAGGCTGTTCGACGCCGTGCGCACCGGACCAGCCCGATTCCGGACCGGCGAACGCTCCCTTGTGCAGATTGCCCTCGCCCTCCACGATCGAGTAGGTATAGTCGCGCGACTGGGCCTTCGCGGAGGAAACCATGGTCGCCTGCCATGCTCCGGCGGTGCCGGGAGGTGTGTCTTTGACCTCTGGAATCCGCACGCTCTGCATTTTGAGAACCTGCGTCTCGATTCCTCCCCACGATCGCGCCATCTGGTACATCCGGAACAACGCGCTTTGTCCGGTGGCGGGCTCCAGCTTTTCGGGCTCCTTCCTGGCGACAGGCGCGGATGTATCGGAGCAGGCCGCAAGGAGCCCAAACAGAGCGGCAAGCGTGGCAATGGAGAGCTTTCGCATATTGTTGTCGGTGTTGCCATTCTATCAACGAGCCGGCCGGGCCGCGCAAATCATCGGTTAACAACCGTCACTTGAGTTTGGTGGGATAATGTGGGCAGTCGATTTGGGAGGCAGTATGACTCCGACGGTTTGGGTGAGGGCAATCACGGTTGCGGCGGTCTCCTGCCTGCTGCTGATGCCTGGCTTCGGGCAGAGCAAAGGCGGCGCGACGCCAACCACTCCGACCGGCACCACCGGGAACACAGGCACGTCGACCACGACGCCCGGCCGCGTCGGTACACCGACTACCCCGAATTCAACTACCACGACTACGCCGACGCAGCCTTCCACCGGCGTGCCGCAGCCGATCTACGTGAGCGGACGCGTCACTCTGGAGGACGGAACGCCCCCGCCTCAGCCGGCGGTCATCGAGACCGTCTGCAGCGGCGCGCCTCATGGCGAAGGCTACACCGACGCCAAGGGCTATTTCGGAATCGAGCTCGGCTCGCGCAACAACGCCATGATTCAGGACGCGAGTGAAATGGGCTCGATGAGCGGGATCAACAACCCGATGATGTCCTCTGCCGGCGCAGCCGGCACCAGCCCGATGTCCTCCGGATCGCGTCTTGGCGGCATCGACGGCGCCGAACGCAAGTACATGGGCTGCGATCTCCAGGCCAAGCTGGGGGGATACCGTTCGCAGCAGGTGTCGCTGACCGGGCGGCGCCCGATGGACGATCCCAACGTGGGCGTGATCCTGCTACACCGCATCGGCGCGACGGAGGAAGGCCAGACCGTCAGCATGGTGTCGCTGGCGGCTCCCAAGGACGCCAAGAAAGCCTACGACAAGGGGATGGACTCGCTGAAGAAGAAGAAATTCGACGAGGCGGAGAAGAATTTCGAAAAAGCGGTGGAAGCTTATCCCAAGTACGCGGCGGCGTGGTTCGAGCTCGGCATGCTGCAGGCCGGCGCGAGCAAGATGGACATGGCTCGCGGCTACTTCAACCGCGCCCTCGAATGCGACGCGAAGTTCATAAGGCCCTACCTGCAACTGGCGAACCTCAACATGATGGAGAAGCGCTGGCAGGACCTCGCCGACGTGACGGACAAGACGGTCAAACTGGATCCGTTTTCCTACCCCCAGGCGTACTTTTTCAATTCCGTTGCCAACTACAACCTGCACAACCTGGAAGAGGCCGAAAAGAGCGGGCTCCAAGCCGAGCACCTGGACACACGGCACCTGTATCCGC
>Ga0335069_10009261_pt1 | contig 14028 bp, 14 predicted proteins | sample Lox_Sample_11_FD_206714 | JGI IMG/M metagenome (GOLD analysis project Ga0335069, IMG submission 206714) | Soil microbial communities from Loxahatchee National Wildlife Refuge, Florida, United States - Lox_Sample_1.1 | ecosystem: Environmental > Terrestrial > Soil > Wetlands | place: USA... | reverse complement strand
CGCCGTAATAGCGATGCAACCGATTCGGCATGAGTGCTGTCTAGCACTAACCATCGAAGGTTGGCTGTGAGCGGTGAACATCGCGGGAATCAGGCTGGTGGTGCCCACGCTTCGAACCCCGCGAAGCATGGGGCAGCCTAGGAAGTGATGGTTCCGATAAAAACCAAAGGTGGGCCAGGCCGGGCATCAAGGAAGTCCAGGATGACATCTGGCTGGTCAGCTTTATGGATTATGATCTGGGATACTTCGATCTGGAGGCCAGGGTGCTTGAACCCCTGGAAAATCCCTTCGGTCCAAAACTGTTACCTATGTCTTAGGTACGTTCTGTAACCCATGTCTCCGGGCTGGACAAACAGAAGATTGGTCGGGGAGAGAGGATTTGAACCTCCGACCCCCTGGTCCCGAACCAGATTCCGGACCTTATTGAAATCTGTAGAATTCTGTTGACTCCAAATGACTGCTATTGAACCTGTTGCGACCATGCTGTTGAAGTCGGTTGATTTCTGTTGAAGTTGGGCGCTTCCACAGCTACAAAATCGTCTACATCGAAGAGAGGCTCTAACCTCAGCAGGACAACTCCCGGCAGTGACCGGATTTCTTCTCTGAAGTCAGATCTCCACCCACCGATGGTACATACCAAGCCAAGATCCCAGATATTACAGTTATCAGGAAGCCTAAGCGACGATTGGAATGTACCACTTCATGCCCAGCTAAGGCTTACTTTGAATAACTAGGCCGGTGGGTCCATCTGTGCAGAATGAACTCCTGGACGAGACTCCCAATGACGTTGCTACCCGTAGCGACAGCAAAACTTTTGAACATCGGCCTTGGGCCGCGACTCGATCCGGGATAGTAAGCGTTTGAGATGGCCGACGATGCCAAATCTCCACCTAAACTGGAGTAGTTCGGCTGCCAAGTTCCGTTGTCGCCTTTGCACACAAATGGATGCAGGATCGCATGCCGGATCCGTGATTTACTTGTACCTTTACCCTGGTAGAAGTAGCGTGGGTCTTGGTGCAGTAGTGATGGCAGTATGGCACCGCCAATCATGATTCCCGTGAAGCCGTCGGCGGTATTAGCGCCAAACCGCTTGAAGAATCCCTGAGCGCCCTGACCATAATCGGGCGTGTCACCTGCCTGCTGCACCGCAGAAAGGGCCCCAGTTCCGATAATCGTGACCGGATCGACGCTCGCCCTAAGAGCGAGCCTGAACTTCAGTCTCGCCGTGAGTGGCACAGGATCGGGATCATACACGACGTTGAAATTCGGGAAGACGCCGAAGACGCGCTGCTTTTCCTCTGTTTTCACCTGCTCGGTCGCGATTTCATCGGCGGTTTGAGTTACGATGACCTCGCTCCGCACCATCGCAAGTTGGAGTTGGATACCCATTAGGATTTTGTATTGGTTCGGCTCGATAATCTCAACCGGCGATGTCCATTCCGAAAATCCCTCTGCATTGACGGTGACATGATAGGGAATTCCTGGCTTGACATCGTGAAACTCGAAGAAGCCGTTGTCATTTGTTACGGCCGTGAAGCAATCGTTGGGATCGAGGCCTACGAGCACAACATTGGCGAAAGCAACCGTATCGCCGTTCGCATTGCTTACGGTGCCGACAATGGCACCTATCTGACTGCCTGGATGCTCGTCAATCTGTCCTTGAACTGGCTCCGGCAGTGCCAACGCAAGACCTGTTAGAATCGCGAAGCAGATGGGGTAAAGTTGCGCAAGTAATCTAATACTCAAATGCGGAACTTTGGCGGGCATTAATGAAAAGCGCACAGAGTTTGTTTTTTCTTTCGGTGGACTGCGGTTCTGCAGAGGCAGGAGCCACGCGTTCCCATATGAGTCACTTAGTTTCTTCCATGTGGATTGGCCCCAACTGAATTCCAACCACATCCATACAAGAGGCTACTTAAAAAGTCTCCTACGTAGATCAGATAGTCGCCGGAGCCAGCCACGCCTCTGCTGGCGTGATCTTGAATCCAATCACACAGAAAGAGGAACTTGCTATTGGCAGTTGCGCTACATGCATCTGATCTTTGTCAGCAATTGTGCCCGACTGTGGTAACACACCCGGCATGAATCCGTGGTTCATCGTAACTGCCAGCAAGTTCATCCCGATTCCCAGGACTAGCAGTAGCAGCGGAATCTAGACGAGCCAGACGTAGGTCTCTTTGACTTTGAAACTCGAAGAACCCAGTTTCCGGAGTCACAATCCGCCGATCAACGCCCGCGGAACTCTTGAGCTCGACCTTGGCGTCGGGCACCGGATCGCCGTTGACATCAATAACCGTCCCTACGATTCTGCCCAAGGTTGAAGCTGTTCCGTGGACGTTCTGTGCGAACAATTGCCACGGAGGTGCCATAGCGATTGCTGCAACGGCAGCGAAGATTCGGTACGCTCTCAGCACGAAGTTGCAATGCCGCTTTAGCAGAAGCAAGGCACATGCCATTTCGCCGATAGGTTCTAAGTTAACAAGTTCCTTCACATCTGTTGCCGTCGACGTGGGCACGCGGCAACGAGTTCGCCCGCATTTGGGCTACCCGCCCGCATTTGGGCTTAGACTCGAAGCCATTGACGACCCGTATATCAGGCCATGGCAGCTGTCTCACACGCATTTCTCCCCATTCAGCTACGCAGTTAGTGATTGTGCTATTGGAACTCAACTTGCGAGGAAGGTGAGGTCGCAAGATCCGTAAGGTTCGGGCGCGGTAAATCACTGACGTGGCGCGCCGGTCGAGTTCTAAAACCTGTGGGCCATTCAAAGGAGCCATCAAAGAACGATGGGAAGAAGACCAAGCGAGAAAAAGAAACGGGAATCACAACAAAACGGCATCGCAGATCCCGAGAGTAATGGGCAGGGAAAAATTCGGAAAAAAGAATATGAGGCCGAGATTTTCAATTTACAGGTTGAACTGGTGAAGCTGCAGGAGTGGGTGAAAGCGACCAGCGCCCGCATTGTCATTCTTTTTGAAGGACGGGATGCCGCTGGAAAGGGCGGAATCATCAAGCGCATCATGGAGCGCGTCAGCCCACGCATTTTTCGTGTCGCCGCCCTGCCCGCCCCGACTGAGAGAGAGAAGACGGAGCTCCACGCTCAGCGCTACATTGAACAACTTCCTGCTGGCGGTGAAGTCGTAATCTTCGACCGAAGCTGGTACAACCGGGCAGGCGTCGAGTACGTGATGGGATTCTGTACCGCGGAAGAGCACCGACAATTTCTCAGGGACTGTCCTACGTTTGAAGGCTATCTGGTCAGCCAGGGCATTATCCTGCTGAAGTACTGGCTTGAGGTGTCGAAAAAGGAACAACACAAGCGCTTTCTCGCACGAATTAAAGATCCTTCCAAACGCTGGAAGCTCAGCCCTATGGATTTGGAATCGCACCGTCGTTGGTACGACTACTCGCGGGCCCGGGATCTCATGCTGGCGGCGACAGATACAGCAGCTTCACCTTGGTACATCGTTCGTTCAGATGACAAAAAACGCGCTCGGCTCAACTGTATCGCACACATGCTCAGCAGCATTCCGTACGAAGAAATGCCCTACAGGCTTCCCAAGCTTCCGCCAAGACAAAAGAGGAAGGGTTATGTAGAACCGAAGCAGCAGCATCGAAGTGTTCCGCAGGTCTGGTAGGTGGGGAGCATGTCGGCACTTACATGGTTTCGTCCCTTACGACAGCAGCTTGTCTCATACGAGTTCGGTTCACTGCGGCCCGACATCATTGCGGGTTTAACCACAGGCGCGGTGATCATTCCCAAGGCGATGGCGTACGCCCTGATGGCCGGGCTTCCGGTACAGGTGGGACTGTATACGGCTCTGGTTCCGATGCTGATATACGCAGCTCTTGGCACGTCACGCGTGCTCAGTGTCAGCACAACGACAACATTGGCAATCCTCACGGCCGCGCAGTTAGGCCAGGTTGTGCCCAACGGCGACCCAGCTGCCCTGCTAAGTACTTTGGCCACGCTGACGCTGCTTGTGGGCGCGGTACTTGCGCTGGCGTGCCTCCTACGCCTCGGATTTGTAGCGGACTTCATCTCCGAGCCGGTACTCGTGGGATTCAGAGCGGGCATTGGGTTGGTCATTGTGGTGGACCAGGTTCCGAAGATCCTTGGAATCCACATCCCAAGAGGGACATTCGTCCAAAGCCTCTTCTTGACGATGCGCGGCCTGCCAAAGACATCCGTGCCGACGTTGGCGGTCGGGGTTACGACAATCCTGCTTCTGCTACTCGTGAAGCACTTCGTTCCGAAAGCACCGGCTCCCCTGCTCGCAGTGGCCATTGCAATCAGCGCGGCTTACTTTTTCGGCCTGCAACATCGGGGGGTTGAATTGGTTGGGCCCATACCGCAAGGTTTGCCCTCTTTCGTTAAGCCAGACCTCTCCTTGGTGACCGTTTTGTGGCCAGGAGCGGCAGGAATCGCCCTAATGAGTTTTACGGAAACCCTCGCGGCAGGCAGAGCCTTCTCACGACAGGGTGACCCTGCACCGCGAGCAAATAGAGAGTTGCTTGCAACAGGGCTCGCGAATGTGGGAGGCGCGCTCATGGGTGCGATGCCGGGCGGCGGCGGCACCACCCAAACTGCAGTAAATGTTCTCGCCGGATCTCGTACCCAGTTCGCCGAGGCGGTAACCGCAGCCATGACACTGGCAATCACGTTGTTTCTCGCCCCGCTGGTAACAATGTTGCCGCAATCGGCATTGGCAGCTTTGGTGATCGTCTATTCCATAGCTCTCATAAGGCCGATCGAGTTTCGCGAGATTTTAACTATTCGAAGGATTGAATTCTCATGGGCGATCATCGCGTTCGCGGGTGTGATGTTCTTAGGTACCCTGAAGGGAATCGTCGTGGCCATAGTTATTTCTCTTTTCACGCTGGCATTTCAAGTGGCCGATCCTGCCGTGTATGTTTTGCGGCGCAAACCCGGAACAAACGTGTTCCGGCCCGAATCGCCGGAGCATCCTGAGGACGAAGATTTTCCAGGACTTTTGCTTTTGCGGCCCGAGGGTCCAATCTTCTTCGCTAACGCCGCACAGCTAGCACATAAAATTGAGCCGCTGGTCAGGGAGGCGCGACCAAATGTAGTTGCAGTGGACGCTAGCGGAGTCCTCGATATGGAGTACACCGCTTTGAAGATGTTTGCGGAAGTAGCACGAAAGCAAAGGGAGCATGGAATTCACCTCTGGCTCGTGGGTATGAGTCCCAGAGTGCTGGCCATCGTGCAAAGATCACGGCTGGCGCAGTTACTCCAACCTGGAGCGATGCACTTTAATTTGGAGATTGCCGTCACTCGGTATCTGAGTGACATTCCTGCGACCACTGCCTTATCGACGTAGCGTTCTCTACACGACCATTTCGTAGTACGAAAACCATGCAAGGTTTCCAAATCATTAAAGGCACGACACCGGTTGCCCTCGTCGCGACATTTTTGCTCATAGGCTTCGTCCAGCCTTTTGAACCAGGGCCAAAACTCTATCGTGCCAGGCCGGAAGATATGCCGGCATGGGCGGAGCAGGGGAACTTTCGTTTCATCCGGCTGGACGGCGGTCAGATTGAGAGCTGGAAGGCCCAGAGAACCTGGTGGGGCAGAAAATTCAGCGGCGAAGAAAAGGAGGTTTTAGCCCGCGTCTACGACCGCGAGTTCGACCGAGTGCTCGGTTTACTGAAGCAGGCAGACTTCAATTGGATCTGGGTCACATGGAGCAGCGGCTGGTCATTCAGAGATGAGGCAGAAAACCGGGAGAACCTGAAAAAAGTAATAGCGCGCTGCCATGAGAACGGGATTCATGTGTCTGCATACATGTCAGCTTCCAATATGTTCCGCGATAGCGCGTATCGCGACGATCCGGAAACGAAAAATTATGGTCTGTGGATGCACGGGGTTCCGATGTTCTACGCCGGGCCCAGCATGACCGATTTGCACGTGTCGTGGGACCGCCGGTTGGCCGATGCGCGCAAGCCTGGTTGGCGGGCCTATTTATTGAAAAAAGCGGAACTGGCCGTGGATGCAGGAGTGGACGCGATCGTCTGGGACAACATGATTGGGTACGACGACGGACTTGCCCAGTTGCTTGATGACACGCAACGGATGGCCGATCGAAAGGCACGGGAGACCGGCCGGCCCAAGGTCATGGTGGAAGCCAACATCCACATTTCTCCGGAACGGTTTGCGATGAACGACATCAACGAGGTGATTTGGGAAGAGGATGGCAAGGACACGCCCGGCGTTTGGGATGGTCACTGGCAGGTGGGGAACGCGCGCAAAATCAAGTTCTTGAATGGAGAGAAACAGGTTTGGCAGCCGCTCAAGTATGAAAACGATCTTTACCACTGCGGCCCGCGCGAGCGCTGCATCCCCAGCCCGGCGGAGGAGAAACTTTCCATCGCAGAGGCTTATGCGTTCGGAGCGGCCACCTCGCGCAACCTCGAGGGCAGATTTCTTGCCGGGCTGATCAACAGTGAACCAGATGCCAAAGAAGCTTGGGCAGCTGTCGCCCAATACAACCATTTCATGGCAGAGCATCGCGATCTTTATCATGGCGTCGAGCCCGCGGCGCGGATTGCCTTGCTCTCAGCTGAGCCGCACAACCCGCTGGCCGACGAGTTCCTGAAGCAAAGCGTGTTGTTCGAAACTAAAGTGCTCACACATCTGGATAAAGGAATTCCTTTAAATCAGTTCAAGGTGCTGGTGATCCCTTCTGAGTTGCCCAAGCTAAGCATCCAAGAAAAGGCAACTTTGGACGGGTTCTCAGCTTCGGGGGGCGTTATCATTCGGAGCGCAAAACCGGGCACGCGAGTGGGCGAGCGCGCCGAAGCGGTAGCCGGAGGACCTCGGTTCACTCTAGAGCCGCGCGGCTACGTGCTGGGACAATTAGATCGCAAGGCTGACGGTCGGAGTTTCCTCTTGCACTTGCTCAATTACGATCAGAACGCTCCGGCAAAGAATGTGAAAGTGCGCCTCGATGTAATCGGCCTCGTACAAGGTCTGTACGGCTGGCGCCTGGAAGTTCTTTCACCAGATCCGATACAGCCGCGTTTAGGGGGAATATCTATACACGGCAGCGTCGCCGAGTTCACAGTGGACGCGATTGAGCACTACACGGTTGTAAAGCTCTCGGCTTCGTCCACACGCTAGCTCACGATTTCAATTTGATGCTGCCCGCAGAAGTGCGCTGGTGCGTTAACGTCTGGAGCGTAAGCGAACTGCCGAGAAACGCGGCTCAGCCCGTCTGGTCGCATGATTGGCCCACTCCCATTCTGCAAGCCAGTTTCTGCGGCATCTTCCTTCGCACTGAAACTCCGACATCCTTCCTCCGCATTGCGGACAAACTAAGTTGATAATCGAGGAAATGATCTGGGTATTTGATTCACCCGGCAACCCGTCAACGGCTCTCACAATCGCTCTCCTGTAAATAGATTCACTGGCACGAAGGGCGGACAGGACCGTAAAGGAACGGAATATGCCGCGCGGGATCTTCTGCGCTCTCGGGCGCTCCGAACTGGTTGGCTGCGGAGTCCGTCTTAGTTCGCATGTCTGCCGCCTCGTTCAGTGCTGCCAATGCAAGCTCAGTGCCAATTCAGAATCTTCAACGCGTATCAGGAATAAAGCCGTTTTTGGCGTATGGAGACAATCTGTGGCGATCTACCTTGCCCGAAGTTTGGCGCGTGTCTGCCCAGATCTGGGCACACCTCCGGTTTGCTGGGCAGACGAAGTTGCCATGCGGAGCTAGATGAATGCTGTCGCATTGGACTTTAGTCGATTGTGTAGCGATGGTATGGCAATTGCGAGCAACACAGCAGATGGAATTACTCCAGACTTGGCGAGCGGTTGATTGCCGGTCTCGGTTTGCGGACCAAGAAGGAGCACATAGGAGGCGTGGGCATGCGGAGGCTCATCGGAGTAGTCGTACTGTTTTTCGTGGCGTTGCCAGCCCTTTGCGAAACCACATCGAATTATCAGATAGCAACAATCACTGACGTGAAACCCCACGGAGGCTCGCCAGATCCTTCGGCGGAGGCCACCAGCTACGACGTTTCCGTCAGAGTTGGCGAAACGATGTATGTGGTCCTGTACACGACACCCATGGGCGACCTCGCCCCTAAGTATGTCGCGGGCCGACAAATGCTCGTGCTTGTGGGAAAGGACGCCATTACTTACAACGACTTGTTAGGGCGGTCGCTTCAGGTACCAATCGAAAGCCAGAGGCCTGTGATCGAGCCTAAGCAGGCCAAGTTCCAGAGATAGGGTTGGAGGGCAATGGGTATGCTGCCCCCAGCCTACTTGTATTAGGAACAAGGAGCAACGATGAAGTCCCGACCTATAGTTCTTGTGATCGTGATTGTTTGCACCATTTGTCACAGTGCCGTCGGCCAGCCGAAGAGAAAAACAACTCAGAACAATGCTGCTTCTCTGGATAGCACCGTGGTAAGTGGCGGCACGCAGCGCGACCCTCTGTTAGCTGAGTTGAGTAATGTCAAACCGGAAATGCCCCTAGGCCCAGAGGACGTTCTAAAGTCCTATGAAGTGGCGATGAGCCTGGTCGCGGAAAAAACATCGAATGATATCTCGGTAATCGTGCAGGCTCACCAATCGAATCAGATCACCCGCCAACAGGCCGAGTATCTAGTGCAGCAGCTCTATCAGGTCGCAATGATGCAGTACCAGGTACTTAGCGCGCTTCATGAAGTTCTAAGACATGACATTGATGAAGCACTACAATCGACCCGGTCTCGCACATCGGCGAACTCTGAAGAGGCTGTAATAGCGCCGTCGCTCATGTCGCCCTCTGGATCCAAATAACAATGGCTCGAACGATATCGCGGGCTTGACTGGCGAGGAGTTTCGATCACAACAATCCCTCGATTGGGGAAACACCAGCCCGCATCCTCGGAGCTTCCACCGCAATCTGTCTCGTCACGAATGCTTCCCTCCTGGCTGACCCAATACAGTCACGGATGTTTGACTTCTCTGCCCGTATGCGGGCGCACGTCTGACCGGATAGTGTCTTAATGTGGGCACCTGGCCCCCATCTCCTTTGTAAGTACCTACTACAGCTTGACTTCCTGCCCCTACAAGAATGGCAGTGTCTTTGCCATCACTAATTTGCCTGCGCTTGGCATGGTTGGCAGCTCGCCCAAGAGCCTGGGAGGTTTTCCTGACTGACGACATCAAAATCGGCAACGAGCCGGCTTCAGACATTGTTCTAGAGCCAGAGGTTGCCACGGCACGCCTATACGGGCGAATCGAAATCGACTCATCTCCGGAAATTCGCTGCCGGCTTCTGGCCTTCTTGCGGGCCCCATCGTCCACGGTCGTGAAAATCGACATGTCAGCGGTCACGCATATCGACAGTTCCGGCATCGCCACGTTGATTGAAGCTTTGCGGGCGGCACACGAGTCTGGAACTGAACTGAGATTGCACGGCTTGCACGATCGTCTACTTCGCTTGTTTGCATCGACGGGAATCCTTGCTCTCTTCAACGGCGACGTCCTTACCCATAAGTCCAGAACCGAGACGATCTGATGCCGAACCTGCTCGAAGTCGCCGGCCGCGAGACTCTAAATCAACTCGACTACGTTGGAAGCCTGAGCCTTCAATTGTTAAGCACGTTGCGCGGCATGCGTGCTGCCTTGCCTCTGATTGGAAACCGCCATCGCTGGCGTGCCACCGTTCAGCAGATGCTTGAGATCGGAGTTGACGCGTTGCCGATGGTCGCCTTGCTCGCCATGTGCAGCGGATTCATCCTGGCGATGCAAGGAGCGTCTGAACTGCGTCGCTTCGGAGCCCTGCATTATGTTATCGACCTAGTGGCAGTCGGCTTCACACGCGAACTCGGTCCTTTATTGACGGCCATTGCGGTGAGTGGACGCTCGGGCTCGGCCTTTGCCGCAGAGATCGGGACGATGAAGGTGACAGAGGAGCTTGATGCCCTCAAGGTCATGGCATTCGAGCCGGAAGAGTTCGTCTTGGCACCGAAATATATGGCGGCACTGGTAGCCGTTCCGTGTCTTAGTATTATTGCTAACCTGTTCGGGATCCTCGCGGGCGGACTTTTCATGTTGTTCAGCACGCACCTTGGTCTCCTTCTCTATCTCCGGTCCGTTCTGACTTCGATTGTTTTGCGGGATGTCCTCTCCGGCCTTTTCAAGAGTCTGGCGTTTGCCACCATCATTGCTCACGTGGGGTGCCTCGAAGGACTGCGCGTGCGTGGAGGACCCGACGCCGTGGGCCGCTCGACCACTTCGGCTGTGGTGAGATCGACTTTCCTCGTCATCGTTGCAGACGCCATCTTCACTACCATCTTCTATTTCATGGGGCCAGCGTAAATGCCAGTCATTACGGTGCGTGATCTGGTAGTGGAGTACGATGGCCGGCGTGTGCTCGATGGAGTGAACCTCGATGTGGAGCCGGGACAGATCACGGTCTTGCTCGGGGGAAGCGGTTCAGGAAAGAGCACATTGTTGCGCCAGATGCTTGGCCTCGAACGGCCTAAGGCGGGCAGCATCTGGATTCGAGGTACCGAGATCACGCGTTGTTCCCAGACCGATCTGAAAAGAGTCAGGCGCTCGATCGGTGTGGCTTTTCAGAGCGCAGCTCTCTTCAATTCCTTGTCACTGGAAGAGAACGTCGCACTCACCTTACGCGAACACACGGCCCTCGCACCTTCCATCATTGATCTGGTGGTTTGGATGAAGTTGGCCGTTGTTGGCCTCGCGGATTTCGGAAAGCTGTACCCCCAGGAACTCTCGGGCGGCATGAAGAAGCGCGCGGCGGTAGCTCGGGCCCTTGCGATGGATCCGCAAATCTTGGTACTGGACGAACCCTCGGCTGGGCTCGATCCCATTGTGGCGGCGGAACTGGACGAACTGATTCTATTTCTCAAAGACACATTTGGAATTACAGCGCTGGTTGTAACCCACGAATTGCCCAGCGCCTTCCGAATTGCCGATCGCATGGCCATGCTTTTCAATGGGAAGCTCCTCGCGGTTGGAACGAAAGACGAGATCCGCGCAAACCAAAATTCACACGTGCAGCAGTTCCTGAATAGGATTCCCGATAATCCGGTGCATGCTCCGGCAATGGCCTCTTATCTTGAAAAGTATGTGCACAGTCACGGAGTAAAACCATGACCACAGAAGCAAAGGTCGGAGCATTTGTTCTGGGCTGTTTCGCTGTGTTTGCGTTTACGGTGGTCTACCTGCTAACCGCGCAGCACAGCGGCAGCACCGTTCAATATCGCACCTATTTGCGTTACGCGGGAGGACTTGAGCCCGGTGCCTCAGTGCTGTACGGAGGCATCGCGGTTGGTAAAGTCACAGCCGTGCGACCTTGGGCAGAGGATCCGACTCGAATCGAAATTCTCGTCAACGTCAGGAAAGGTACTCCCTTGAATGAAAAGTCTGTAGCCAAGCTGGGCTTTGTCAGCATCATGAACAGCGCGGCGTTATCAATCACAACGGGCACAACGGAAGCCAGACGGCTTGTTCCGGGCTCGGTCATACCTTCCCGCGAAGCGGCCAGCCTGGATGAAATTGCGGGGAAACTGGCAGGAGTTGCAGATAGCGCGAACTCGTTGATCACTCAGGTCCAAGGAGAAGTTAGTGACATCAGTGGAAACATAAACCAAGTGCTAAAGAACTTGGACACGATGACCGGGCCCCCTAATCAGAGGAAGGTTCAAGCCATTCTCGACAACATTGAAGGCTTGATCGCCGCGGAGCGCCCGAAAATTGATCGGCTCACAGACGAATTAGTAAAGGTCAGTGCGCATGCTGACGACACAATTCAAAACGTCAACGGCACCGTCACGGACCTGCGCGATCCAATGCGGAAAGACCTGCTCGAGCTACAGACCACCCTGCACCAGGCGCAAGGCTTGCTGCAGTCCATACAAGTGATAGTACGAGCAAACGATTACAAGATCGACGATACCGTGGAGAATCTGCGCGAGGCGACCGACAACCTCAACCAGTTTACCAACTCATTGAAGCAGCGCCCCTGGAGCCTAGTGCGGGTTAAACAAGCGGGTGATCGCCAGGTTCCAAAGTAAATACTTGAGAGGAGGATCGATATGAAGAAACAAGTCATCGCGCTGGTAGCGGCCTTAGCACTGTTTCCCGGATTGATGGGTTGCGGACGAGTGCGATATCCGGCATATTACACGCTAAATTTGCCGGCTCCGCCAGATCCTCCGGCAACGGAAAATGTCCGTTCGTCCATCGCTGTGCGTGAGTTCCAGGCACCGGCTTATTTGCGGCAAGGACCGATCGTATATCGCAGCACGCCTGAGCAAGTCGGATTTTACGAATATCATCGGTGGGCGGCGGATCCGCGTATGTTGGTGACTAATGCCGTGATCGATCATTTACGTGCTACCCATCAGTTCGCGACTGTGTCTGCTTATAGCGGCCGTGATAACGATTACGTTCTGAACGGCAAATTGGATAAGCTGGAAGAGGTAGACGAGACATCCGGGCTCAGGGTGGAGGTCGCAATTGCCGCACAAATCACAGCGAAAACCGGTGCAACGGTCTGGAGCAATACTGTTTTCGAGACAAGAACGGTCTCGGACCGAAACGTGCCCGGGGTTGTCGCGGAGATGAATCACGCCGTGGAGATTGCGATAAACAAGCTGCTAGCCAGTGTCCCGGCAACGATGCAGTCACAATAGGTGGACTCGGGTTCGAGCGGAAACGGCCCGGAGATCGCGCTAGTGGCAATTCCGCTTTTTCGATACTTGAGTTCGCTCGCTTAATGGTAGCGTTGAACCGCCAAATCGTCCCATTAACTAGCGACTAGAATCAGGCAGAACATCATATGACCATCACTGAAGATCGATACCGCACGCTGCTGGACGCCTCGAGTGCGCTCGCGGATCAGCCCACCATTAAAGCAGTCCTGCGCAGTCTTCGTGACGTGCTTTCGAATGTATCGGCGTTGCATGGAGCCGATCTTTACGTCTGGGCGGACGACGAGAATACGCTGCAGTTGTTGGATTCCGACAAAGAGGCAGATGGGCCCGTGATAGCGGTTGGGACAAAACTTCCATGTGTTGGTGCGATCGCTGAAGTGATTCATGAACAGAAGCCCGTTTTCCTCCCCGATGTCTCGGTGGAAATGTCGAAGCACCCTGGTCTGGCCCCGTTCGCGCCGCAATCCGTGGGACGAGGCTCTTACTTGTTCCCCATATCCACCTCGCACAATCGATACGGAATGCTTGCATTGACTAAGGATCCTGGGCAGGGCTTTCTTCCGGAAGATGTGAAGCTCATGCAATCCATGGCCTCACATGTTGCCGTCGCACTCGAGTGTGCACTGGCCAGAGACGCGGCTGAGCGATACCAGCGTCAAGTGATTAAACAGCGAGATCACCTTACTCTGTTACTGGAAATTAACAATCACATCGTCAGCAAACTTGAGGCCGAAGAATTGTTTCAAGCCGTGGCAGGGTCGATGCGCAGGCACATGGGCAACGATCTCACTTCCTTGTGGCTCTTTAACAAACAGACGGGCCATCTGGAACGGAGATTCCTTGATTTCCCAAGTGGGAAAGGTTTTCTAGAAAAGGTAGTTGTCGCCGAACCGACAACTCTCTGGAGCGAATGGTCGCGCGTTCGTACGCCTCAGTTCTACTCACCCTTGGAAGCACACGTACCGCCTGCACTCCGCGAAGCGGCTCGTTCTGAATCACTGCTGTCAGCCGTGATTGTGCCTCTGCTGGGCGGCGACAGCCCCTTGGGATTGCTGACCATGTGCAGTCGTAAGACAAACGCGTTCACCGAAGCAGACCGCGACCTGCTGTCTCAAATCGGAACTCAGATATCTCTGGTGCTGGAAAACGCTCTGGCGTATGGACGGCTCCGAGCTTCACGGGATGAGTTGGAAGAACAGAAGCTTTACCTGGAGTCGGAAATTGAATCTGAGTACAACTTCGAGGACATAGTTGGCAAGAGCGTTGGGATCCGCAAGGTGCTCGATCAGGTCGCGATTGTCGCTCCTACTAGTTCGACGGTGTTACTA
>Ga0335069_10009260_pt1 | contig 14028 bp, 8 predicted proteins | sample Lox_Sample_11_FD_206714 | JGI IMG/M metagenome (GOLD analysis project Ga0335069, IMG submission 206714) | Soil microbial communities from Loxahatchee National Wildlife Refuge, Florida, United States - Lox_Sample_1.1 | ecosystem: Environmental > Terrestrial > Soil > Wetlands | place: USA: Florida... | reverse complement strand
TGAGTTGGGTGGCCTGGAGTGCTTCGAGCAGTTCCGTGCGGTCCAGCCGGCTGCTGCCGAAGTCGACTACCCGCGTGTACCACGTTCCGTCATCGGCGCGATCAATCAGGATGTTCTGGGGCTTGATGTCGGCGTGGATGAGCGGGATCGAGTGCAGGTCCGCAATGGTCCTGGCGATGCCGATGAAGAGTTTCAGTCGCGCGTCGAGGTCCAATCCGGCCAGCCGGTCGGGTGCCTTGGACCATTGCAACAGGTTGTCGCCGCCGTATTCCAGTTCGACGAAATAGGGGATCTCCTCGAATCCGGCTCCCAGCACCTTCACGAGGTCGCGCCGATCGCCGAGTGCCTTGCCGACGACTGTTGCCAGTCTTGCCTCGTGCTTGAGATGTCGCAGATCGTCGCGATCGGCGGCGAACTTGTACACCCTGCGTTCGGCGGACCGTTGGCTGTGCGCCGTCCAGACTTCGATACCCTCCGAACTGGCGAGCAGTTCGTCCAATTCGAAATCCGGCCGCCTCGGAACCGGCTTTCCCGGTTCGAGCGCCAGCGTTGCATCGCTTTGCCCGCCGACAACTTCCCGCGTCGGCACGCCGTCGAACCGGTAACCGGACCCATGAACGGTCTTGATCGCCTCGCCTTCCGGGCCAAGCGCATTACGCAGGCGATCGACCGCCGCCGTTAGTACATGAGGACTGACGTCGAAGTTGTTGTAGCCCCAGACGCGATCGAGCAATTCGTCACGGGACACGACCTTGCCGGCGTTGCCAAGCAGCACCGACAACAGCTTGCGCTGTTTTGGTGCAAGCCGAACCTGCAAGTGGTTGACGGTGAGTTGCGGCCGCGCTTCGTCAAAGACGGCGGCGCCGAACTTGTACCGATAGAGCTTGCGCATTGGATTTGTTGTTATTGCATGACAACGGAACGCCGGGGCAGATCGTATATGCGTCCGGCAAATTGGGCAATTGGTTCGAACGGACTAGCCGTGAGGTTTTCGTGAGGTCGTTTCAAAGCGCTCCCGCTACGTTTGCGTCAGGTTACTTGGCGCAGTCAACTCTTTGGGAGGATGTTGCAATGCATTCAGGGCGTGCAATCAGCATAAGCAGTCGATTTGTAGCATTTGTTGCAGCAGTGGTTCTTGTGAGTGGATGCGGTGGCGGAGGCGGTGGTGGGGGCGGCGGAACGCCCGGCGGCGGTGCGCAGACCTACAGCATTGGTGGAACCACGTCCGGATTGGCTTCCGGTACCAGCGTAGTCCTGCAGAACAACAGCGGCGACGACCTGACTGTTTCGGGCAATGGCAGCTTCGGCTTCGCGACCAAACTCGCCAACAACGCCAGCTACAACGTCACGGTCAAGACTCAGCCCACGGGCCAGACCTGCACTGTTAATAGCGGCGCGGGCAATGTGAGCGGCGCCGATGTCACCATAGTCACCGTGAGTTGCGGCGGCGGCAGTTCGCTGACCTCCATTGCCGACGGTACCCAGGCGACGGCCCAGGCTTTGTCACAAGTGGTGAACGATAATGTCGCCACCGTCATTGCTGCACATGCGTCGATGAGCGTACCAATTGGGGCATCGATCGTCGGGCTGCCGACGGGTTCGACGATCAACCAAACGCTGAACTGCGCTGACATGAGTACGGCGGCGGGGGGATCGGGAACGATTTCCATCCAAATCGTCAGTGATGACACGACGCATCGTCCGTCGACTGCGACTCTCAGCTACAACAACTGTGTACTGTCTATTCCAGGCGAAACTACTACCTTCAACGGTACGGCCGCCATGACATACACATGGGTGTCGGCAACGAACTACTCCTTTAGCTTGGTGTTCAATGTCACCTACTCGTCCACCGGTACCACTTCTTCGTCTGGAACGGTCAATGGTAGCGAGACCTGTACCTATAATGGCGGCACAGCTTCGTGCTCGGTCAACATTGGCAATTCAACGGTATCGAACATCTCGATGTCGACGAGCGGCACGACGACGACGATCACCACTGCAACGGTCAATACTGACGGGACCACGGTCGTCGACAACCTGACGATCACGTATAGCGGCTGGGTGTGGCTTCCGGGCCAGGGGCATGCGACCAGCGGTACCGCGACCGTCACGGACAGCAATGGCAATCACGCGACAATCGTCGCTAGCGCAAGTGGCTATGACGTAACCATCGTCATCAACGGTACGACTTACCACTACACGATCACATTTGGCTGATGATTGTGTGACTTTGCGGCGCCGCAAACTCGGGGCGCCGCACGGTTCTCTCGGTTACGGCTTGCCTCCGCCTATGCCACATCGCTCGTCAGCCAGCCACCTGCCGTCAGGTGCGCTTGCGTATTTGCTTGGATTGGCAATTGGTCAACCAGCGATCGCGCAGGATGCCTCGGTCTACGTCGGCGCACTTAACGCCCACTACGTCGCGACGGAGAGAGCGCCTGGTTCGTCTTGGGTGCTCAATCAGGATTCGGGGCAATTGCGCGGCTTCGCTGTAGAGGCTACGACAAAGTTCGACGCATTGGATGCCGGGCTGCGATTGGAGCGCTTGCGCGGCGATCTGGACTATGACGGCTTTACGCAATGGTATGTCCCGTTGCAAACGACGACGGAGTTGCAAGTCACGCGGTGGCGACTGAAGTTTGGCTATGACATGCCGCTTGCGGCCGAGACGTTCCGGGTGCGTATCGGGCTTGCGATCGGCCAACAGGAAATCTACCGCGACATCCAGGCCGCCCCGTTGACGGGGCCCTTGACGGAGACGATGACCAGTCGAGGCATAGGCGCAGAACTCGGCCTGCGATGGGCGCCAGTCGCTGCGCAAGGCGCTTGGACGATTTGCGCGGATGTGGGAACCGAGAGGCCGTGGCGCCAAGCTCTCGACGTGGATACTCATGGGGCGTACGACAGATTCACGCTGAAGCCCGCGGCAAAGGACTGGCGTTCGGCTGGGCTGGGCATACGCATTCAGCCAGGCGCCCGATGGCAGATTGAACTCGGCCGAACTTGGCAACGGTTTCAATTTGGCACTGCACCGGCGACCTTGGTCACTCGCAATGGACAGTTAGCCGCCATTGGTAGCTATCCGGGCAGCGACCAATCTATCGACGCTTGGTCACTAGCGATCAGATATGTGTTGGGCCCATGAACAGAGCGTTTCACCTGGACTCATGACGAGCAACTTAGGAGCATCCACGAGTTCCGTTGACCGATTTAGACCTGAGAGTGCTCTCTATCAGAGTCTGCTATGCAACCAGAGAGTATTTGCAAACAAGGAGCGTAATGATGAGGACATTCTTTATCTTGTCAATGTTAGTTGGTCTCGTGGGGTGCGCCACGGCAAGTCTGGCTGACGGCACTGCGAGGGCGATTGGCCTGTCCCCGAGTGACACGGTAACAATTAGTGACGAATCTGGAAATAGTGTCATGGGTTATAAATACTATACGGCCACAATAAAGAATGGGGATGTATACAACTGCTCGATATTTAGCAACATCATGTCCAATCCGCCGGTGTGCAAGAAGAGGGCCAAGTAGCACTGATGACGTGCCTGATTTCTTCCGAATAGCTTCGTTTAGCCATTTTGCGGCACTCGCTGCAGAGCGAGAATTACCTCCGTCGGCGCTTGCGCCGGCGGAGGCGGTTGGCAGGCTTCGACGCTAACTGGCGTTGACGCACCGGGCCACCGGATCAAGGATACGGGCGGCGAAGCAATCGAAACATTCCGCACTGAGCGGCGGAAGCAGTGCGATCCAAGCAGAGAGTTGCGCCAGGTCCGGCCGATGAATTGTGATTTCGCTTGTCATGGTTTGCGCCCCATGAGCCACCCCATCTTGACGGCGTCGTTGGGTCGCCGCGCGGCGTACCACGACGGCTGACTCTTGATGACGATGACAGACAACCTGAAAAGCACACCGGCTTCCGGCCTGGGATGCGACAGTCTCGGACTCAGGACGGGCGTGTCACTCCACGCCGCGCACGGTTACCGGTGCCACATTCCAGATGTCCGCGCAGTAGTTTCCGATCGCCCGGTCGGAAGAGAACCGGCCGACGCGGGCGACATTGAGAATCGACATTCGCACCCAGAGTTCCGGGGCACGATAGCAAAGCGCTGCGGCTTCCTGAGAATCGAGATAGGAACGGAAATCGGCACAGGCCAGGTAAGGGTCGTGATACCGCAACGAATTGGTGACGTCGCGGAACGCCTCGCCATTGCCGTGCGAGAACAGGCCGGAGTCGATCACGTCCAGCGTTGCCTTCAGTTCCGGATCATTCCTGATGTAGTCGTCGGGATGGTAGCCACGAGCCCAGGCGATCGCGACCTCCTCGACGGTCAGTCCAAACAGGAAGAAGTTCTCCGCGCCCACGGCCTCGCGAATCTCGACATTCGCGCCGTCAAGGGTGCCGATCGTCAGCGCCCCGTTCATCGAAAACTTCATGTTGCCGGTGCCCGAGGCTTCCTTGCCGGCCGTGGAAATCTGCTCCGAGAGATCCGCCGCCGGATAGATGTGTTGTGCCGTCTTGACGTTGAAATCCGGCACGAATACCACGCGCAACACCTGGTTCACCTGAGGATCGCGATTGACGGTGTCGGCCACTGAAGTGATCAATTTGATTATGAGCTTGGCCATGTAATAGCCAGGCGCCGCCTTGCCCCCGAAGACAAAAGTACGGGGTGTGATTTCGACATTCGGCTCGTGCTTGAGGCGGAGGTAGAGGGCAACGATGTGCAGCAAGTTCAGATGCTGACGCTTGTATTCGTGAATCCGCTTGGTCTGGATGTCGAACAGGCTGTCAGGATCCACGACGACATCAGTCGTGGCCCTGATGTGCCGCGCCAGATTCGCCTTGGCGAGACGTTTGACGTGCTGCCAGCGATCCCGAAAGCCTGCGTCGTCGGCGTGTAGTTCGATTCTGCGCAACTCGTCCAGATTGCGCAGCCACTCGCCGTCTATGGTCTCCCGCAGCAATCCGGCCAGCGGGCGGTTGGCGAGCGCGATGAAACGGCGCGGCGTAACCCCGTTCGTCTTGTTACTGAACTTTTCCGGCCATAGGTCGTGAAAGTCGCGCAACACCGTGGTCTTCAGGAGTTGAGTATGCAGGGCGGCAACACCATTGATGGCAAAGCTGCCGGCGCAGGCAAGGTTGGCCATGCGTACCCGGCGTTCGGTACCCGTATCGTCAATCAATGACATGCGCGCGATACGCTGATGATCGTCAAGAAAACGAGCACGGACGCCATCGAGGAACTGACTGTTGATTTCGTAGATGATCTCGAGATGGCGCGGCAGGTTGCGCTGGAAGAGATCCAGCGGCCAGGTTTCCAACGCCTCAGGCAACAAAGTATGGTTGGTATAGGCGAAACTGCGTTGCGTCAGCCCCCAGGCGCGATTCCACTCCAAGTGGTAGTCGTCGAGCAACAAGCGCATGAACTCCGCAATGGCGATCGCCGGATGAGTGTCGTTCAACTGGACGACGAACTTTTCCGGGAAGTGCTCAGGGCCTCCACCCTCCTTCACCGCGACTTGCATCATGTCCTGCAGCGAACAGGTGACGAAGAAGTACTGCTGCCTCAGGCGCAGCACCTTGCCAGCCTCGGGTTCATCGTTGGGGTAAAGCACCTTGCTGATGTTCTGGGCGGCGACCATGTCATCCACGGCCCCATAGTAGTCGCCGGTATTGAAGGCCTGGAAGTCGAAAGACTCGCGTGCTTCAGACTTCCAAAGGCGCAGACGGTTGACGTTGAGAACGCCGTAGCCGAGGATCGGTGTGTCATAGGCGAGGCCATAGATCGTCGTTTCGGGGATCCAGCGCACCCGCAGCTTGCCCTCGTCGTCCTGGTATTGCTCTGTATGCCCGCCAAGCCTGACCGGGTAGCGCTTTTGCAGATCCGGCAGTTCCCAAGGATTGCCGTTGCGCAGCCAGGCGTCGGCGACTTCCACCTGCCAGCCATCATTCATGACCTGATCGAAAATGCCATACTCGTAACGTATGCCGTAACCGATCGCCGGAATCTCCATGGTCGCCAGGGAATCCATGTAGCATGCCGCTAGCCGACCAAGCCCTCCGTTACCGAGGCCGGGTTCCGGCTCCGTCTCAAGAATTGCTTCGAGATCAAGCCCCAGTTCTGTCATGGCTTGGGCAGTGTTGTCCCACATGCCGAGATTGAGAATGTTGTTGCCCAGTTGCGGCCCGATGAGAAATTCCGCGGACAGATAGGCAACAGTCCTGGCACCCTGTTGCTTGTAAATCTTCGCTGCAGCGATGTAGCGTGCCAGCATGCGGTCGCGAATGGTGTAGGCTAGCGCGATGTAACGATCCGTTGGTGTCGCCCGGTCAAAATTCTTGCCGGTGACATAGAACAAGTTGTCCGTGAACGAACGCTTGATGGCGTCCACCGAACGCGCGGTCCGGGTATGAAGTGCCCGTTCAGCGATGTGTGACATGTCGGCTCGCTGGTGCGGCGCGATGGAAGCGCATTGGCGCGCTATGGGGCATGAGTTGACCGTTGCAATTCATGACGGCCAGATCCACTGATCGACGTCGGGCTGATCGACGCCATGCTCGTAGGCATAAAGACGGCATTCGATCTGCTGATCGCGCAATCGCTCCTTGACATGGGCGCCGGCGACGCTCAGATGTGGCAGGCGGTCGATCACATCAATGGCCAGCGAAAAGCGGTCGATTTCGTTTTGAATTGCCAACTCAAGCGGTGTGTTGATGCTGCCCTTCTCCTTGTAGCCGCGCACATGGAGATTATGGTGGTTGGTGCGGCGGTAGGTCAGGCGATGGATCAGCCACGGATAACCATGGAAGTTGAAGATGACTGGCTTGTCGACCGTGAACAGGCTGTCGAAGTCCTTGTCGGAGAGACCATGGGGGTGCTCGCTGCTCGGCGTCAGTTTGTAGAGGTCGACCACGTTAACGAAGCGAATCCGTAGATCCGGGAAACTGCCGCGCAGCAGCACGATCGCAGCCAGGGCCTCCTTGGTCGGGATGTCGCCACAGCCGACCATGACCATGTCGGGCTCGCCGCCGGCGTCATTGCTGGCCCAGTCCCAAATGCCGATGCCCTTGGTGCAGTGCCTGATGGCCTGGTCCATGGTCAGGAACTGCAGATGCTTCTGTTTGTCGGCGACAATTACGTTTATGTAGTCGGTACTGCGCAGGCAGTGGTCGGCGACGCACAGCAGCGTGTTGACGTCGGGCGGCATGTAGATGCGCGTGACCTTGGGCGACTTGTTTACCACGACATCGAGAAAGCCCGGATCCTGATGAGTGAAGCCGTTGTGATCCTGGCGCCAGACCGTCGAAGTGATCAGCAGATTCAGCGAGGATACCGGCGCCCGCCAGGGAATCTCGCTCGCCATGGCCAACCACTTGGCGTGCTGGTTGAACATGGAGTCTATTACATGCACGAACGCCTCGTAGGTCGAGAAGAAGCCATGTCGACCCGTCAGCAGGTAGCCTTCCAGCCAGCCTTCCAGCGTGTGTTCGGAGAGCATTTCCATTACGCGGCCGTCCGGCGACAACTCGCCGCCGTCGCTGTCCTCCGGCAGCAGTTCGGCCAGCCAGGTCTTCTTGCTGACTGCGTAGATGTCATCGAGCTTGTTGGATGAGTTCTCATCCGGACCGAAGACGCGGAAATTCCTCATGTTCTGCGCCATGACGTCGCGCAGAAGTCTGCCCAGTGGCCGGGTATTCTCCGCGGTCACTTTGCCTGGGCCGGAGAACGTCACCGCATAGTCGCGAAAGTCGGGCATCCGCAGCGCCTTGCGCAGCAGACCACCGTTGGAGTGCGGATTGGCGCTCATACGGCGCGTACGCGCGGGTGCGAGTGCCTTGAGTTCCGGTACCAGCCGGCCGTTCTGGTCGAACAGCTCCTCTGGCCGGTAGCTGCGCAACCAAGCCTCCAGCTTCTTGAGGTTTTCCGGATTGCTGCGGACATCGCCAATGGGAACCTGATGGGCTCGCCAGAAGCCCTCAACCTTGTGGCCGTTGACTTCCTTTGGCCCCGTCCAGCCCTTGGGCGAGCGCAACACGATCATCGGCCAGCGCGGACGCGCCGAATTGCAGGAAGCGCGAGCCTGAGTCTGGATACGCCGGATTTCGAGTACGCATTGCTCCATCACCTCGGCCATGCGGGCATGCATGGCCATCGGTTCGTTGCCTTCGACGACGTATGGTGTCCAGCCGTAGCCTCTGAAGAGGCTCTCCAGTTCCTCGTGGCTGATGCGCGAGAGAATCGTCGGGTTATTGATCTTGTAGCCGTTGAGATGGAGGATCGGCAGCACCGCGCCGTCCCGGACGGGATTGAGGAACTTGTTGGAATGCCAGGAGGTGGCCAGCGGCGCAGTTTCGGATTCGCCGTCGCCGACCATGACAGTGACGATCAGATCCGGGTTGTCGTAGGCGGCACCGAAGGCATGGGAGATCGAGTACCCCAATTCGCCGCCTTCGTGGATCGATCCCGGGGTCTCCGGCGTGCAGTGGCTGCCGATGCCGCCGGGGAAGGAGAACTCCTTGAAGAAAGATCGCAGGCCTTCCTCGTCTTCACTCTTGTTCGGATAGATTTCGGAATACGTGCCCTCGAGATAGACTGGTCCAAGCACCCCGGGCGCGCCATGGCCCGGGCCAGCCAGGAAGATGACGTCAAGGTCATACTTCAGGACGAGGCGATTCATGTGCACATAGCCGAAGGCCAAGCCGGGACTGGCACCCCAGTGTCCGAGCAACCGGCTCTTGATGTGCTCGACATCGAGCGGCTCGCGCAGCAGCGGGTTGTCGCGCAAGTAGATCATGCCGGCAGCCAGGTAGTTGCAGGCGCGCCAATAGGCGTCGATCTTGCGCAATTGTTCGGAATTCAGTGCCTCGACGGGCATCGCAAGATTGTTCATGTCGCTCCTTCAGGCTGGTTGTGGAGGGAACCAAGCTGGAACTCGATCATGCTGGATATACCATGTTACGCATTGATGACCGACCTACTGAATGAACGACTCGAGTTGCCCGCCTTGGTGATTGAGTATGCTTCGCGCGCCGGAGATGAGTGGCGGCCGCGCGGATTGAATCCGTATCCGACAGCCGGCGTTCCGCTTGGCGGAGCTGTCATGGGTGAAGGAGGGTACCCGGTTCGACACGGCAGCTTTCCGCCATGAAATGGTAACTGCGCGGCGATAGATTGGCCGGCGCCGCCCGGTCTTGGGGACGATGCAAGCTTTGCGGGTCCCGTCGGGCGGAACCCCAACAATCTCGCGAGGAGCTCTCGATGAATACTTCCAAGTTCAGATTCAACCTGTTGGCGCTTGCGCTGGGCACGACTGCTGCGCTGAACGCCTACGCCGGTGTTGACCTTATCGCGACAGCCAGCATCAGCGGCAGCTATGAAGACCTGTCGAACCAGACGGCTGCGGTCCTGGGAAATAGTGTTGCCGGAAACCGCTTCGGCGGCATCGGATCCGGCCTGGCCTACGCTGGCGGGGATACCTTCCTCGCTTTGCCAGACCGCGGGCCGAATGCTGTCGCATATGCATCGGCAATCGACGACACGGTGTCGTACATCAACAGGTTTGAGACTCTCAACTTGAGCCTCGCCGGAAACCCGGACTACGATCCTCAAGTTCCGTCGTCGTTGCCTTATGTTCTGACGCCAACACTGCGGAGCACGACCCTTCTGTCCAGCATCACACCGCTGGTCTATGGCAGCGGTGCTGGCCTCACGGCGAATGACGGCACTCCTATTGGGTCTGGTGCGCCCGCCCTGAATTCGAGGTTCAACTACTATTTCACTGGACGCTCCGACAACTTCGACGCGACCAAACCTTCAACCAACCCGAACAACGCTCGTTTGGATACGGAGGGCATCCGCGTTTCCAACGATGGCCTGACCGTGTTCATCTCCGACGAATACGGCCCTTACCTGTATCAGTTCAGCAGGATCACCGGTCAGCGCATCCGCGCGTTCAAGCTGCCCGACAACCTGGCGATCACGAAGTTGAGTGCACAGAAGGACGTGGAGATCAACGGCAATACCGTCGGCCGCGTAACCAACAAGGGCATGGAGGGCCTTGCCATCACCCCCGATGGCAAGATGTTGGTAGGGATCATCCAGGCGAATCTGGAACAGGACAAGAAGGGCAGTTTGCGCATCGTCACGGTCAACATTCAGAGCGGCGCGACGCATGAGTATGGCTACAAGCTTACCGACGGTTCCGGCGTCAGCGAGATTCTGGCAGTCAACGACCATCAGTTCCTGGTCGATGAGCGCGACGGTACCGGCATGGCCGATACGCCGCTCCTTACCGACACGGCATCCGCCGCCACCATCAAGAAGCTGTACCTCATCGATCTTCAGGGTGCGCAGGACATCACCAACGTGGCCGCGCTGGACCTGAAGAGCAATCCTGCACTGGCTGTACAGAAACAGGTCACGCCCTTTCTGGACATTGTCGCCACGCTGACGGCTAGAGGTATCGATCCCCTCTTCATCCCGTCGAAGATCGAGGGCATCGCGTTCGGACAAGACGTGGTCATTAACGGGGAGACGAAACACACGCTGTATGTCGCTAACGACAACGATTTCCTCGCCAATATTGCCGATCCATCGAAGGCGCCGAGCGACCCGAGCCGCGGAATGGTTGCCAACCCCAACCAGATCTACGTGTTTGCATTTGGCGACGCGGACCTGCCGGGTTATGTGCCTCAGCCGATCAAGGCCAGGGCGCTCCTGGAGTGCGGCCTGGAAAACTAGACTGGGCGGCGCCCCGGGCGGAAGGGTCCGGGGCAGGGGGATGCTTTGCTCCTGCCCCGGACGTTCTGCTCAGGGGCCGAATTCGTACGCGCCAATATCGTACTTGGCGTTCTGCGGCCGCGCGGTGGTGGCATCGTAGTCGGACGTGACCACAGTCGACACGGTACTCGAGCCCGAGTCGATCGCGGCGCTGCCTGCACTCAGGTGCAGATCCACCGAGCCGGCTGTAGTGCTGACGAACTGCGGATTGCCGGTCTGGACGCTGCTGCCGAGTGTGGGGCCGGAACCGTTGTACCAGAGGTTGTTCGAGAAGTCGGCGGAGACGAAGGCCTGGCCGCCCTGGAACAGCGTCGACGCCGATGAGCCGACGAAGATGTTGTTCTTCACGTCCATCGCACCGGCCGTGAAATCGCCCCAGGTGTTCTGGATGACGCCGTAGATTTCGCTGCCGCTCAGGTTCGCGTTGTAGAAGGTGTTGTTGTAGAACTTCGCGCCCGCAAGATCCAGGGTGTTGAAGCGCAGGCCGGCGTACATCGCGTTCATGACGATGTTGTCGTAGTAGGCGAAGCGGCTGCCCGAACTGTCGGCCACGTTGAAGCCGTGCTTGCCGACGCCGTCGATGATGTTGTGGTGGACCAGCATGTCGGTGATGTTGGTGCCCGACGTGCTGTAGGTCTGGATGCCGTTGCCGCCGTGGATGTTGGTGATGCGGTTGTAGGCGATCTCGTAGCTGCCGGCGCCGTCGATGTAGAAGCCGTGGTTCTGCAGCGGGCTGTCGCCGTAGTTCTCGCCGCAGTAGATGTCGTGGATGGTGTTGCCGACGTAATACTCGCCCGCGCCGGCGCCGCTGACGCCGCCGCCCTTGGCGCCGTAGTTGTTGTCGGCGCTGCGCGCGCTCAGTTCGTTGTTCACCACGCGCCAATGGCCGCCGTTCGGATTCAGATACCCCGCTTCGGTCGCGATCGTGGCTTCGTTGTAGCCCGACTCGATCTTGAGGTTCGCCACCGTCACCCAGGCGCCGCAGCCGTAGCCCTGGCGTGCGCTGTCTGCGGAGGCGATGCCGCCGCTGATGTTGTCGCGGGCCGAAGCGTCGGCGGATGCCGGCGCCGGCACGGTCTGGTTGATATATGGCGTCTCGCCCGGGTAGCCCATGATGGTGATCGGCCCGGTGCCGGCAGCACCGGTGGGTGCGCTGCCCGACTTGTCCTGCACGCGCAGGAAGAAACCGTCGCGGCCGATGTCGGTCCACGTGCCGCCGCGCAGCACGATCACGTCGCCCGGCACGACGCGGCCCCAGACGCCTTCGGCCGTCGCGGCGGCCATGGCCGCGCTGGCGGGGCAGGTGTGGCCGGCCGTGTCGCCGTTGTTGGTGCTCGTGATCTGCACGTGGCGGTACGGATGCGCGATGTCGTCGGCTGCGCCGGTCGAGTCGCTGCCGGTCGTCGATACGAAATAGATGTGGCCCGGGTTCGGCGTAAACGTGTGGTCCGTGTTCGACGCCGTGCCGCTTACCACGACCTTGATCGGCAGTGCCGCGCCCTGCGTCGGATTGCCCAGCGCGCCGACCTGAACGGTGATCTGCTGGATGTCGCCGCGGCCGCGCGACGCGCCGAGGGATCGGTAGTTGTCGACCTCGACGTCGTTGATGTAGACCTTCACCGTCGAGCCCAGCCCGGTGGAGCCGAAGTTCTTGCCGAAGATCGAGAGGTAGATGCCCTTGTTGTTCTCGCCGCCGCTCGTCGGTCCGGACAGGACATCGGTATAGAGCACCAGCGGGGCGCCTGCGACAGGCGCGCCGCCGGAGGAACCGGACGAACCCGACGAGGAACTGCTGCTCGTGCTGCCGCCCGAACTGCTGCCGGTTCCGGTATCGCCGCCACCACTCCCGCCGCCTCCGCAACCGGCCAGGGCAACGATCGCACACGCGGCGAGACTCGCCGCCACACCGTGAAGGAGGCTGGACATGGCAACTGGTTCTTTCATGGTCGGGGTCCGATGCGCAAGGGCATTGCCGGGCAGACTTCCGGCACATCCGATCTTCATCGAATTCGCGTGCCCGCGCCAGCTGTCGGGTTTTGGCGTCGCCCGCACGGCGTACCACCGGGGCTGACTTTCGAATAGGAGTTAAAGTAGGGCATCGCAGGGCAACGATGCTGACAGGCTGGACATGCTTGAATCCTATATCAGCACGGATATCGAAACCGATGGTCCCATCGCCGGTGTTCACTCGATGCTGAGCATAGGCTCGGCGGCCTTTTCACCGAACGGCGAACTCCTGGGAACATTCTCGGCAAACCTCGAGACCCTCCGGGGCGCGATTGCCGACCCGCGCACAACGGAGTGGTGGAAGACTCAACCGGACGCATGGGCCGCCTGCCGGAAAGATGCAGCCGCGCCGGAGGTTGCCATGGTCAGGTATGTGGATTGGATCAAGGGACTTCCCGGGAGGCCCGTCTTCGTGGCCTATCCGACCGCGTTCGATTTTCCCTTCGTCTATTGGTACCTGATGAAGTTCGCGGGGACGAATCCCTTTGGTTACTCGGCCATCGACATCAAGACGTATGCAATGGCCCTGCTTCGTCGCCCCTACCGATTATGTGGAAAGCAGTCATTGCCGACCGAATGGATCGGTCCGGTGCCGCACACTCATCAAGCCCTCGATGACGCCCTTGAGCAGGGCTATCTGTTTTGCAACATGCTGAAGAGCAACTCGGGGCAACGCCGCTGATCGTAGTCGGGCATCTGTCGCCGACGGCAATTTGCGTGTCGTCGACTCGCCTGGCCGGCCGCTCCTCCCACAATGCATGAAGCCCGTGTCGGTCGGACACGGGCTTCGCAGATCATTGACCTAGTAGCAATTGACCAAGGCATTCGGCATTCGCCGTTTCGGTCCTACGCAATCATCTCGTACTGCGGCGGAAATTCACCCATCCGGCCTCCAATCGCGTTGTTTCCCGGCAGCCTGACTGCCTGCTCTCCAGGCTCGCTTCAAAGCTACACCTCCCGGCGGAAATGTCCAGTCTTGACCATTTCGAAGAGTAGGTGCCCAATACGCGTTTGGGCACGCGCGACATCGGGGAGCCGACGTCGACGCAATTCCGCAAGGAGCGCGTCCTTGACTACCCGAATCACGATTCCCGCTGCGGAAGTGCGGGTCGGCGATCAGTTCTACGACGGACCCGCCGTAAGCAACCACCCGACGTTCGCCTGGGAAGCCATCACGCACATCCACGTGGTGGACGGTCTGATCGAGCTGATCACCGGCAACCCCGACGCCCCG
>Ga0335069_10009259_pt1 | contig 14028 bp, 12 predicted proteins | sample Lox_Sample_11_FD_206714 | JGI IMG/M metagenome (GOLD analysis project Ga0335069, IMG submission 206714) | Soil microbial communities from Loxahatchee National Wildlife Refuge, Florida, United States - Lox_Sample_1.1 | ecosystem: Environmental > Terrestrial > Soil > Wetlands | place: USA... | reverse complement strand
GTTGGAAGTGAACTTGAGCGGTGCGGTGCCGGCTGTGGCGGTACCGGCCTGGACGGTGATCGTCTTGTGGCCGCCGTTGATCGGGTTGTCTGTACCCGTATTGTAGTGTTCCTTTGTGAGAAACTGGTTCAGTATCTCGCCCCAATGGCCTTCGTCGCCATCAATTGCGGGCAGTCGTTGCTCAACCATTAACCGTTACCTATTGTACCTTCCTCTGTTGTAGCCCGTGTCCGAGTTGCCGGCCTGTTTTTCGATGGTCAGATCAGGGCGAATATCGACGCCACCCAGGAGCGACAGCAGGTTCTTCAACCCGACAATACTAGCAATAATAAAAAGCATGAACTTCAAGAAGTCCTTACGACTCATTTGCCTGTTGCCTACCGATGTCAGCAATTCACTGATCGACACAACTGCGTCTACCCCCTTGGTTTTTTCGCCTCTTTTTCGTTTTAAGTTTATTACAGTTATGGTAACGATGCAATAAACGTAACCGTTATATTTCAGGGGTGGCTAGCTAGTCGCGCTTCAACATGACAGTAAAGGCCTCGGATGGGATATCAACTTTTCCGAAACGCTTCATACGTTTTTTACCCTTAGCCTGTTTGGCGAGGACCTTCTTTTTACGGCTGACGTCACCACCATAGAGGCCGGTCGTAACATCCTTGCGGTAGGCGCTGATGTCCTCGCGCGCGATAAAACGGCCGCCGATACCGGCCTGTAGCGAGACCTGAAAGTTCTGGCGCGGGATGACTTCTTTGAGCTTGGCGACAATTTCGCGGCTGACACGCTGCGACTCGGAGCGGTGAACCATCATGCTGAGTGAATCAACCATTTCGCCAGCCACATAGTAATCGACACGCACCAAATCCTCAGCGCGGTAACCGGACAATTCGTAGTTAAAGCTGCCATAACCGCTAGTCACGCTCTTGAGCTGATCATAAAAGTCAGTCAGCAGGTTGGCCAGCGGCGCTTCGAAACTAATCAGTGCCCGTTCATCGATATAGCTGAGGTTCTTTTGCCGGCCGCGCTTGCTAACTATCAACTGGATAACGGCACCGATGTAGTCCTGCGGCACGACGATTTCGCCGTTGATCCACGGCTCGCGGATTTCCTGGATCTTACTGATATCCGGCAGGCCGCTAGCGGATTTGATATCAATCTCTTCGCCCTTCACAAGCGTCACCTGATAGTCGGTCGACGGGTTGGTGACGACAAGGTCGAGATCATACTCGCGCTCGAGGCGCTCGCGGATAATGTCCATGTGTAACAGGCCGAGAAAGCCGATACGCACGCCAAAGCCCAGCACCGGCGAGTTTTCCGGCTCGAACTGCAACGCGCTGTCGCTCAGGCTGAGTTTTTCGACAGCGTCCTTGAGATCGTTGTAATCTTCGTTACTGATCGGGAAGAAGCCGGCGTAGACGAACGGTTTGACGTTCTGATACCCCGGCAGCGGCGCGTCAGCGCGCGCGCGCTTGACCGTGACCGTGTCACCCACCTTGGCTTCACGCGTCGTTTTGAGGTTGGTCACGATGTAACCAATTTCGCCGGTACCGATTTTGTCGAGCGGCTTCATGGTTGGACTGAGTGCGCCCACTTCGAGAGCCAGGCCGCTGGCATCGGTCGCCAGCATCTGGATGGTATCTCCCTTTTTAATGCTGCCGTCGACGACGCGGGTGTACAGAATCACGCCGCGGTAATCGTCATAATAACTATCGAAAATCAGCGAACGGGTCGGGTCGCTCGGACTGCCCTGCGGCGGCGCGACCCGCTCGACGATGGCGTCCAGCACGGCGGGAACGCCCTCACCGGTCTTGGCGCTGATTTTCAGGATGTCGGACTCGTCGCAGCCGAGCAGGTTGATAATTTCCGCGCTCACCCGCGGCACGTCGGACGCCGGTAGGTCGATTTTGTTCAGGACTGGGATAATCGTCAGGTCGGCCGCCAGCGCCAGATAGACGTTGGCCAGCGTCTGCGCCTGGATGCCCTGGCTGGCATCAACCACCAATACCGCGCCCTCGCAGGCCTCGAGGCTGCGCGACACTTCATAGCTGAAGTCGACGTGACCTGGCGTATCGATCAGGTTCAATTCACAATCTTTGTACGCCATGCGGACCGGCGCCAATTTGATGGTAATGCCCTTTTCGCGCTCCAGCTCCATGCTATCCAGCAGCTGCGATTTCATGTCGCGTTGCGAGACCGTCGCCGTCAGCTCCATTAACCTATCGGCCAAGGTTGATTTACCGTGGTCAATATGAGCAATGATGCAGAAATTTCGAATGTTAGAACTCATACGTTGGGTCTATTATGTCAGATTTTTTTAGAATTGGCGACCCTTGCGAACAGAAGCTGCTCGAGGCGATGAATAATCGGGTCAGCTTCGCGCAGATTCAGCAGGCGGCTGGAGGTCAAATACGTCGCCGCACTGACGACAGAGATCAGCACAAACTTCGGAAACGTCGCGATGAAACTATTGTCGGCATTTTGCAGCTGGAACAACTGGACCATGGCGTAACAGATGATGGACGTCACCGTCGTAGCAATCGCCATCCGGCCGAACGCCCGCAACAGCCGTATATCAATCAGACCCGTGATACGCCGATTCATGACGACGAAGAGCACGATCACTTCGAACACGGCCACGATTGACTGCGCATACCCCAGACCGTACGCGCCCATGTTCAGCGTCATGGTAAACCACACCGCCAGCACGACGTTAAGCGCAATGGAGAATACCGAGATGTACAGCGGCGTCCTGGTGTCCTGCTGCGCGTAGAAACTCTTGGCACAAATAAAGTAGACCGAACGGAACAGGATTGCCACGACCAGCGAACCCAGCAGCCCGGCCATCAGCGCGTCACCACCATTTTTGATGAAGTTGACCAGATAGCCACGCGTGAAGTACGTCATCGCCGCCACCGGCATAGCCAGCCACACAATGACGCGCATAATGTTTTGCAGCTCGTTGCGAAAGAGGTCCGGCCGGCCTTGGCCGATGCGTTCGGTCATCTTGGGAAACGCCGCCGTGCTGATGGCCACCCCGATCAGATTGATCGGTGCCATGTGCAGGACAGTGGCCTGGTTGTAGGCCGCCAGCGTGCCAGCCACCATGCGCGACGCTAGGTTCGTTTCGACGATACCAACGATATAGTCCATTCCCTGGTCGATGGAGCGCGGCGGCAACAGCCTGAGTACTTGGCGAAAACCTTTGTTGCGCCAATAGATCTTGAACTTATAATCAAACCCAAGGCCCATCAGACCAATCGTACTGACAATCAATTGCAGAATCGATCCCAGCACGACACCCAGCGCGACACCCATGATGCCACCCTCGAAAATTTGCACGCCAAAAATCGTAATCCCGCCCGTAAAAACGGTGATGCCGATAATAATACCGATGTTATACAGGATTGGCGCCAAGGCAAAGAACGTGAAGCGGCCGACCGCCTGCTGGATACTGGCGATCACCGTCGCGATGGCAAACAGAAAGGGATTGACCGCAATCACCCGCATCATGCTGGTCGCCAGCGCCATACCCGATTCGCTCAGTCCAGGCGCGATGATATAGCGCACCAACGGCTCAGCAAAAATAATGATCAAGACGCTCGCGACGAGGGTTATCATCGCCATAAAATTAATCATGCTGGTCGAGAGTTCCCACGCTGATTTTTTGTTGCCAGTCGCCAGACGTTGGTTAAACACCGGGATGAAACTGACGCTCAGCGCCCCCGATACCAAGATGAAGAACATGAAGTCCGGCACCGTAAACGCGGCCAAATAGGCGTCGTAGCCTGTAGGATACGTGTCGTAGTAGGTGGCGTTCAGCAGACGCATCCGGAAGAATCCGAACAATAGCGACAGGAGGGTAGAACCAGCTAGCAGGCTGGCTGCTAGCTGAATTGATAGTCGGCGATTCGCCCTCGCAACGGCGCTTCTAACTCTTCCCATACCCTATCCTATGCTGTGGCTGCGTGTAAACTTGCTTCCTTTGGCAGTACTGCATCTTTTAGTATTTTACTCACTTCCAAATCGTCGATGGTCTCTTTCTCGAGCAGTTCCTTGGCCAGCTTGTGCAGACTGTCGAGGTTCGTCTTGAGTACCACTTCCGCGCGCTTGGCGGCTTCTTTGATAAGAATCTCTACTTCGCGGTCGATTTCCTTGGCGGTGTCGTCACTGTACGGGCGCTCGTGCGTAATCTTGTCAAAGACCATGCCGCCATTGTCCTCGTGGAAGACCTGGTCGCGCAACTTGCTACCCATACCCTGCTCGATAACCATGTCGCGGGCAATTTCGGTCGCTTTGCGCAGGTCGGATCCAGCACCGGTCGTAATACCGTCTTCGCCGTAAATCAGCTTTTCGGCGATACGGCCGCCGAGGGCGCTAGCCAGCTGGTCCTTAAACTCATAGACGCTGGTATAGCTCTTGTCCGCAGGAGGCAGGAACCACGTCACGCCGCCAGTACCACCACGCGGGATAATCGTCACCTTGTGGACCGGGTCGTTGTCGGGCAGTAGGTGACCAACGATCGCGTGACCCGACTCGTGGTACGCGGTTAGCTCCTTTTCCTTCTCGGTCATAACCTTGGCTTTGCGCTCCGGACCAATAGCGACCTTTTCAAAGGCTTCGGTCACGTCGACATTGGTAATCTTTTTGCGATTGTCGCGAGCGGCGATGATCGCCGACTCGTTGGCGATGTTCGCCAGGTCAGCACCGGATGAACCGGCCGTCTTGGCCGCCAGCTTGTCGAGGTCGACACTGTCGTCGGTCGGCTTGTTCTTGTAGTGGACCTTCAAAATAGCTTCGCGGTCTTTGCGCTCGGGCAGCGTGATGTTCGTACGGCGGTCGAAACGGCCCGGACGCAGCAGGGCTGGGTCCAGCACGTCGGCACGGTTAGTTGCCGCCAGAACGATGACGTTCGTGTCCGTCTCGAATCCGTCCATCTCCACCAGGATCTGGTTCAGGGTCTGCTCACGCTCGTCGTGACCACCGCCCATACCGCTACCGCGGCGTCGACCGACGGCGTCGATTTCGTCGATAAAGATGATGGCGGGGGCGTTCTTTTTAGCTTTGGCGAACAGGTCGCGGACACGGCTGGCGCCGACACCGACGAACATTTCAACGAATTCAGAACCGCTGATCGAGAAGAATGGCACGTTTGCCTCGCCAGCAACCGCACGGGCCAGCATTGTTTTACCGGTACCCGGGCTACCGACCAGCAGGACACCCTTAGGAATCTTGGCCCCAACTTCCTGATACTTCTTGGGGTGCTTGAGGAAGTCGACGACTTCTTGCAGGTCTTGCTTGGCGTTGTCATTACCGGCGATGTCCTCAAACACTACTCGCTCTTTGTCGACGCCGTACAGCTTGGCCTTGGACTTGCCAAAACCGAGTGCCTGGTTGTTCTGACCCTGCGCCTGGCGCATCATCAGCATAAAGAAGCCGGCTATCAGCACGACTGGCACAATAATGATAGCTAGGTTCCACAAGGTTTCACCGGTCTGCGACGGAGGCACGACTGACACCTGGGTGCCGCTGTTTTCCTTGAGGCCCTGCTCAAAGATGCTGCTGCCGCCTTCCTTCATCGAGTGCTCGGTCGCGTGGTCCGAACCTTTCGGCGTAATCTTGACGTCGTTGCCCTGGATTTCGATTTTGCTAATTTGACCCTTGTTACCTTGGTCGATGACCTGCGTGATCGGCACTTCTTTTAATTGGTCACGCGGTGCCACAATCGCAAACAGCGTCAACGCCGCTACGATGATAATTGCCCAGAAAAGACCTAGTCGCGCCCAGTTAGAGAAGCGGTTTTTCGGGGATGTGTTTTTTGTTGCCATATAAGAGTATCAATTCCTTTCAATCTCAAGCATTAGGATATAGTTCCGCTTCTCTTATGATATCACTTTTCCCTCTGTTTCGACAACGAAATGGGTTTTTGTAAATCGCAGCGAAACGCCATCGCCGACTCGGAAAACCTTGCCCGCGTGCAGGACTTTGATGGCATGTAGCGCCCGGGTCAGCTGCGGCCGCGTCGGGCTGGCGCCGGTTTCAACGACCAGAACTGCCCTGAGCAGTTCCTGCGCCGCCAGTTCATTCATCACGATAAACTCGTGCCGACGGTAGGGTGGGGGAGTAACGAGTGGTGCCACTTCCCTGTCGACCTCCCCTCTTAGCGCCACTTGCCTATCACGGTACAGGCGCAGCATCCTGCGCGTCGGCTCGTCCAACTGCTCCAGCCGCTGTCTCAGGTCGTTGCGCAAATATTTCGTATCTTGGTTCGTCGCGTCCTCCCGCCACGCTAGGTCGTGTTGTTTCGCGTAGTCCGTCAACTCCTCTTTTGTCTTGTCGAGCAGCGGCCGCCAAATGTCCAGACTATCCAGTACCGCCAAACCGCGCCAGCCGGTCCCGCGCGTCAGGTTGATGGCGATTGTCTCGATGACATCGTCGGCATGATGGGCGGTGACAATTGTGGCGCCACATTTTGTCGCCACGTCGCGCAAAAAGGCATAGCGCCGCTCGCGGGCCCGCTCTTCGCTAGCGTTTGGGCCGAGTTCCTCGCGCCTGGTTTCAAACGGCAACCCGTACCGTGCCGCCAACTCCTCAACAAATTGGGAGTCGGCGGCCGACTCCTCGCGGATACCGTGGTCAAAATGCGCTACGACAAGCTGTGAATTATCTGTGGATAACTGCCCTTTTACCAGCATATCCAGCAACACCACCGAGTCCACCCCGCCGCTGACAGCCGCGATGTATTTCACCATTAACTAAACCTTCGTACCAATATGAATCCCAGCCAGATGCCAACGATGCCGCCGACGATTCCGCCGAGGATGCCCCAGATGTCTAGAAATGAGTTGTCACTAAATAATGCCGGAACGTAGCCACCGCCGACCATACCGACTGTTGCCATCAATGAAACTGATTTTTTGCCCATATACATATAGTATACCGCCAATAACGGTGGGGCTTGCATATTAAAAGACACCGGCATTATGTCGGTGTCTTTGTGATAATTTCGGTCGAACCGGGCGTGATCTCTCACACGCCCGGGTCGTCCACAGTAGGTCAGTCCGTCTGGCGGTTCCGAATCGCAGACTCGTGGCCGGCCGACATATATAGATAGCCTGTGTAGCGGATGTTGTCGTGCTGGGCTCCGATTTCTGCCGCTTCGACGGCCCGCAGCGATTCGCGCTTCCGGTCGATGAGCTTCCGCAGTAAATCGTCCAACAGCTGGGCCAGCTTGAAGACAAAAGTCTCGCCGTCCAGATCGAAGCGGCCATACCGACCGACCAGGCTTTCAGACCACTCGATCAGGTATTCGAGTGAATCGTGGATCACGACCCACCCGTGACGCCAGAACTCATCGGCCTTCGGATAGCTTTCAACTGTTATCCAACGATTATTAGGTTCCATGAACACCAATACCGCGAATTGCAATTCGCCATCCTTGTAAATCCCAATGCCCTGCGACGTCAGGCGGATACAGCGTGCTCCCAGGATACCGTCATGGACCCGACGGATCCCTTCGATCAATTTCGCCCACGCGGCCTCCGTCTCAACAGCCTTATTCCTCTGCTTGTGCAGAGGTTCGTAGCTGCTGATTTCGCCCCTGATGGGACGGATGCGGTCGTAGTACTTTCGGAGCAAGAGCTCCTTGTCCAAGCCCGCATCATACAGCTCGCGGCACGACAATCCGTTCGCCATTCGTTGGGCGAATTCCGCCTGCTCGGCGGTGAGGCTGATTTCGGGAGTACCCATTTCAGCTTCCTTTCTGTGAACGTACGACTTCGTGGGCGGTGCCCGTTTGAAGTCAGAACAACGGGCGTTGCTCTTAGCTGTAATATAACATATTTTATGGCAATTATATACTTGACGTTACCAAATTGTAGATAGTTAAGGATTTTGCTTTTTGCTATTCAGTGTCTTTCTTTTGTTTTTTATTCCACTTAACTAAGTCTTTATTGCTAATCGGCGGAGTCTTGGCCATTTTTTTAATGGCATCTTTAAAATTGCCACCAATCCTTACGCGACGTTCATTCTCTCGAACGGGTTTCTCCTGGTCAGCTTTAATCTGAGCTTCCAATGCTTCAACCTCTTTTTTGGTCAACTTAGGATCTGTCATATAGATAAGTATACAACGGCAGGCGTACCGTTGTAATTGCTGCCAAAATATGCGTTAATGTAGGAAAGCTCTAACATAAAAAACCATGCCCACAGAAACCCCTGAAACACCAGAACAGCCACACGACGATTGGCAACAGCTTGCTCGTGACGCCGCCGAACGACAAGGCCATTGGGATCTTGAACACCCTGGGGTTGCGGCTCTCTATGAGAACCATGTTGTCCCACAGTTACAGCAACGAGGACTTGGGCATCTCGCTCTCAGTAAAGAAGATAAAGCTGGTGGGCGCTTCTTGGATAAATATGGTAGCGTCGACAAGCAGGAAGTCGATCGGGTGGTCGGCTACATACGCGGCAACGGTGAAACGATACCTGATAAAGCTGGTGATAGAACCGCGGCATATCTCAAGTTTATGGCCGATACTGTTGGTGACGGTATTCTGACCGGTGATCCTGAGAGCGTTCGCCACCAGATTGATTCCCATGTTATTAAAGCCGAAGATGTACCCGAAAGCTACTTTGCTCTGCAGCGCCGGATTGCCCGCGAATTAGGCCACGGTGACATCGAGGTGACGCCCGACATGCGTCGCCAGCTCATTGAAGCTGCTCAGGCTGATCAGCGTGGTAGTTTAGATAAGTGGGTTGAGTACCTCGGCGGCGATGATGGTAGCTATCCCGACTGGTTTAAACGCTACACTTGGGACTCAGTCCTCAAGCTCGGTGCTTACGATAAAGAAAAAGGTAAGTTTGACCGCCGTGATACGAGCACCGTTGCTCCATATCCCGAACTGAACCGTGAAGCACTGGCCTATGCCTATGATACGGTCAAGAAGTTCCATGTCTTGAACGAATCAGTCGATGATGCCAAGCTCAAACAAATCCTCAAAGAAGGCAGTTTTGGTAGGCTCTACGCCCACGCTGTTACGGAGGTTACGCCAGATGACCCTGAACTTCGTAATGATGTACGCGGTTCATGGACGCAATTTCACCAAACAACTGACCCACGCACTGCGCGTCGGTTGAGCGGCTCGCTGCAAGGTCATGGTACCGGCTGGTGTACGGCTGGCGAAAGCACGGCCGAGACTCAGCTTAACAGCGGTGATTTTTATGTGTACTACACGCGTGACGAAGATGGTAAAGATACCATACCGCGTGTCGCAATTCGGATGCAGTCAGGTGAAGTGGCCGAAGTGCGAGGGGTGCTGCCATCGCAAGAGCTTGAACCTGTTCTCGCTGATATCGCGAGTGACAAACTACAAGACCTGCCTGGTGGTGAGGAATATATCCAGCGTGCTGCTGACATGAAGCACCTCACCGCTATAGATGACCTGCTTTCCAAAGATCCGCATGCTGAACTCTCCGCAGATGACGTGGCGTTCCTGTATGAGCTGAACCGCACGATTGAGGGCTTTGGCTATGACAATGACCCACGAGTCCAAGAGCTCCAGCTCAAAGCCGCAAATAGCCACACTGCCGAGCTTTTAGGGCAGATTGACGCTACTGCCGAAATGACCAACCGTGTACGGAGTCATGTTCGCGTCCACGACCTTAAGGATCGAGCAAGTCAAGACGAACACTCCGAATTCTCAGACGATGACCTTTCATTTATCTACGGCCTTGATGGGCCGATTCAAACACTTAATCCGAACGATCATGAACTTGGCAAAAGTATTGACTATTGGCATGGCGGACGAGACCGCGAGCGCCTGCTTGAACTAATACCAGTTGCCTTTGAGCGGCAATACCGAACGTCACATAAAGCCTATGAAGCAACGGCCGCAAGCCTCGGCGTTGAAGCAGTCGACCCAGAAACACTCCAGCGTGAACTCGCAACCAAACTCGCAACCTGGCAAGAACAGGGCGTGTATCAGTATGTGCTTGAGCAACTGATTGAGCGCGATACGCAGTTTAGCCTTGTCATGACACCAAATGTGCTGGCATCACCAGATCAGGTTATGGGGGCTGCTGAGAACTTCGGTCAAGGACAGCCGTATACGACATATATTAATCGTGAATTCTACAGTCAGTATAACGCTACCGAACTTTCAGGTATTCCAGAGCAAGGTGTCTCCGCACGCTTCAGCCTCATGCCGAGCAAAGAGACTCAGGAGCTCGGCAGGGTGCCAGTTGAAGAGCAGCGCACCAATCTACAACGATTGCAGGATAGCCTGCCCAGGCTCTCCATCCGTGTCCCGAGTGTCCTTGAAGCTATTTCTTACTGGCAATCGCTGCGAGCACGGGGCGATACCCTATCTGGTGATGGTACATTCGACAAGACGACTGTTCGCCATTTCGATCTTGTACCGAAGCGTGTTGACTCTTGGTCGTATGTGCCGGACTCGTGTGTGAGCGACCGCGGCTGGCCGAACTTGTACTGCTCGAGTGCTGACCGCGACGTTGGCGCTCGCGTCTCGGTGGGGTAAAAACTTGAGTTTTGCTCCTATCTTTTCTTTTTTTCCTTTCTTTGCCGTAGGCAAAGTCGATCTATTTTTTGCTACAATAAAGCATAAGAGGTACGTAATCCAAGTTGCATAGTAGATGCTCATCGGTGCCTCAATGCTTGCTTACAGGTCTATAGTTGGGCGTATCTTTCAAGAATATGTTCGATGTCCTGTACAACAATAACCTACTAATCCCCACGACGATAGTCACTTGGAGCCTGCCAGTGTACGGGCTGAAAAATGAACGAAGTAGTTGACGCGTCAACTATGGAATGAACCGGGTGATACCGTCAGCGTATTGACTCTTGGTCGAATGTGCCGAACTCGTATGTGAACGACAACGGCAAGCCGAACTTGAACAACTCGAATGCTGACAACGACAATGACGCTCGCGTCTCGGTGAGGATAGAAGGCATGCTAATTAACACTTTTACGCCAGCCGCCAATTTGGCGGCGTGCTTCGGTGAGTCTAGCCTGTAGCTTAAGAGCGTTCGTGTCATTGACGAGATTGAGCTCCAGCAACGCTCGCAGCTTCAGTGCTGTCAGTTCGGCGCTCGCGTCGGCAGCGATGAGGTATGTTGCCTTATGGCTCTTCGGAGCATGCTTGGCAAGGATCAGCTGTTCAAGGGTATTACCACAACTGGCAACCGTCTGTTCACCGAGAGTATAGCGGTATTTTTTATCTACCGTCGTAATAAGTGTTGCTAACTTTTTATATACTTCGTACATGACTGTAATGACCGATAATTCATCCATTGATCTTAGTCTAACAAATATCTGGTATGCTTGGGTGGCTTTTCGGCGCGGCAAGAAACCGAGCCGTGAGATACGAGCCTTTGAACAAGAGTTGGAATACAACCTATTGCGACTCTGCGCCGATTTACATACTGGTCAGTACGACCATAGTGGCTACCACCACCGCATTGTAAATGAAAAGAAGCGCCGTGATATTGCCGTGGCATCAGTACACGATCGTGTAGTACACCGGTTGTTGTACGACTATCTTGTACCGTTGGTTGATCCGCGCCTCGACTATGATGTGTGGTCGTGCCGCCAGAATAAGGGTCTGCACGAAGCACTACGGCGAACTCACCATTTACAGTATAGCCACAGTCGCGGTTGGGTGTGGCGAGCGGACATTAGCAAGTTTTTTGATCATGTGGATCACGCAGTGCTCAAACAATGTCTAAGTCGGTTTGTATCTGATCGAGCAACACAAAAACTACTTGACAACGTGATAGGCAGCTATGTTTATACTGAGAAGCCAGCCAGCCAGCCAGCCAGCCAACCAGCCAGCCAGCCAGCCAGCCAGCCAGCCAGCCAAGGCACGGTATTCCTATCGGCAATTTGACAAGTCAGATTTTCGCCAATATCTACCTGAATGAGTTTGATCGTTTTGTCCGGCATACGCTTAAGCCACTTGGGTATGCTCGCTATGGAGATGACTTCGTGTTATTTGTAAATAACGAAGCAGAGGCGCGACAGGTACAAGCTGTAGCGACAAAATGGCTAATCAGTACGCTAAGGCTGCAGGTTCATCGCAAAAACAATGTAGTTTTGCGCGCAAAGGATGGGCTGCACTTTTTAGGGCATACGATACATCCCGACTCATCGCTTAGTGTTGATCGAACGATAGTTCGGAAGATAGAGCGGGACATAAGCTACCACAATTTCGCAAGCTACCGAGCAATGGCATTGCCACACAGATATGCGAAGCAATTGCCATGGCGCATCATGGATTAGCCATGTAGCTACACAAACATTAGAGTCATTTACGAATTGTAATTGCTATTTTCCTCATAGAAAATAGCCAACCTCCTAAACGGCAAGCCGTTTACGAGGTTACGGGTATAAGGCTCTTGAGGCTTGTGAGCTCTGGATTGTCGTCGGCATCTATCTTGCTCCATATCTTGTCAGTAGGTTTTGTAGCCTCATTGAGTAGTTGCTTTGTTGTCGTTGCGAATATCAGCTCATCATCCCATGCGTCACTCAGAATACGCTTCATCTGCCGGTTGAGCTTCGTTTGCGCTCGTTTGTCTTCACAAATAGCTACTATAGGTGGAAATGGGGTGTCTTCAATCCATTCACCCTCTTCCTTGAACTTGACGTAGTTTTGGATCTTTCGTACTGAGACAAAGAATGGCTTCGTGCCGTCCCAAATATCGAGAAAGTAGTGTTGGGTCGTGCTCTTGGTCGGGTGGTATTGGAGTGAGAGATCAGGTGCCCACGTTGGATAGTCACTGAACAGCACCATGTAGGTTTTTGTAATGGGTTGGAGTTTTTTAGCTTCCTGTTCGCCATAGATTGCGATGAGGCGTATTGCAGTGTTGCGAATAGCTACACAGTGTTTGATGAAGTCATCCGACACCGTTTTGTTTTTGTAAAGGCTTTTACTTGTCAAGCTGTTGGTCGTATGCGGCTTGGCTTTTTCGAGTGCTCGGGCACCTTTGGGCGTAATGAAGTATTCTGCCTGTCTGCCCTGGAGCTTATAGGACTTATCGTAGCGTTTACTGATGAGGCCTTGGTCTTCGAGGATTTGGAGCTTGTTTTGAATAGATTTGTGATTATCTTTTTTGAGCGAGACGGCAAGTTGCTTACTAGTGCAGAAACGGTACCAATACAACGAATGGAGAACGGTCACTTGCTGATCGTTCAATGGTCGACGATATTTCACTTTACTGGCTATAACTTCACTCATATCAATACTCACTTATACCTAAATCTACACTCAACTACATCACTAGAACTAACAAAACGACTCAAAATACCAACAACAGAACTAGACAGCCAACTCACTAAATTAACACTTACACCCCCATGCATAACCATCTACTACTCATCATACATCTTCTTCTCTATATTTATAAAAAGAGAGAGGAAAAAGAAAGAAGAAAATAAGTTATATTACTAAAAACAAAAAACAGAGGAAAAAACAGGTGCATTGCGAGAATTATGAAATGAGATAGCTTGGGTATCGGTGGATAAGCCTAGCGTTTACTAGAGGTAAGGGCTTTATAGGTGAGCCGCTTGCCGTTTACTTGACTAAACCAGTCTTCAAAACGCTCGCCGTCAGTCATATCTCGGGTATTCCAGCGGTAGCTATATTCATCACAGTAGCGCTGTAGGTGCTTGGCACTGACATGATGATAAATACCATTGATGCCACGTTTCAAGTGTGACCAAAACGACTCAGCAGTATTAGTACTGGCCATACCGTTGACGAATTCTTTGACACCATGATTGACGCTTTCATGCTTGAAACCGAGTTTAGGGAGAGTACGATATGGCATATGTTCGTCAGTGTAGATTGTCGCGTTGATGTCGATGTGGGTACGAGCAAGCGTCATAAGAGTGTTACTGCCGGTGTCTTTTGTTGCTACAGCGTGGAGTTTGCCACCACGTTCGACCATGCCGACAACGGGTACCTTGCTATTCTTACTACCGAAGCCCTGTGCGCCTTTGCCGGTTATCGTTT
>Ga0335069_10009258_pt1 | contig 14029 bp, 14 predicted proteins | sample Lox_Sample_11_FD_206714 | JGI IMG/M metagenome (GOLD analysis project Ga0335069, IMG submission 206714) | Soil microbial communities from Loxahatchee National Wildlife Refuge, Florida, United States - Lox_Sample_1.1 | ecosystem: Environmental > Terrestrial > Soil > Wetlands | place: USA... | reverse complement strand
CCCATGGACGTGCTGCGCACCACCGTCTCCGCGCTTTCATATTTCGATCCGGAAGAGAAGGTCAACACGCGCGAAGCCAACATGCGCAAGACCATTCGCCTGACCTCGCAACTGGCGATGGTGGTAGCCTACTATGACCGCATCCGCAAAGGCCTGCAGTTAGTCGAGCCTGACCGCTATTTGTCTCACGCTGCCAATTTCCTGCTAATGCTGAAGGGCGAGCCGCCCTCGAAGACCGCCGAGCGCGCCCTGGACATCGCCCTCATTCTGCACGCCGACCACGAGCTGAACGCCTCCACTTTCGCCGCGCGCGTGACGGCAGCAACCCTCTCCGATATGCATTCGGCCATCACCTCTGGCATCGGCGCGCTCAAAGGCCCGCTGCACGGCGGGGCCAACGAAGAGGTGTTCAAGATCCTGGAAGCTATCGACCGCTCAGGCGCCGACCCGGTCGAGTACGTGAAGGGCATGCTGGCGCAGAAGAAGAAGGTCCCCGGCTTCGGCCACCGCGTGTATCACACCGAAGACCCGCGCGCCACGCACCTGCGGCAGATGTCGCGCGAGCTGGGCGAATCGAAGGGCGAGCCCAAGTGGTTCCAGTTCTCCCACAAGATCGAGGAATTCATCAAGGCGGACAAGAAGCTCAATGCCAACGTCGACTTCTACTCCGCGTCCACCTATCACACACTGGGCATTGACATCGACCTGTTCACGCCGCTGTTCGCGGTGTCGCGCATCAGCGGCTGGACTGCGCATGTGCTGGAACAGCTCGACGACAACCGGCTCATCCGTCCGCGCGCCGAGTACGTCGGGCCCAGGCACCCAGCGCCGTATGTGCCGATTGACCAGCGAACGTAGAACAATCCCCTCGTCATGGGTTACGTGTCAGGGCACGACCTTCAGTCGTGCCGGAACCTGTCCAGTGAAATTGTCATCCCGAGCGAGCGCGATGTGAGTTTGCGAACAGAGCGCGAGTCGAGGGGCCCTGGGGCTGTAATTCTGAAACCAGACTTTCCCCTTCTAACCGGTCCAACCGGCACAACTGAAGTCGTGCCCTGACACGTGATCTCTCAGGAACGTCTCGTGAGCGTCTGAAGCTACGCGCCTGCGTCGTTGAAAAGGTTACGTCTCGACGCGTGAGGGGCCCTTCGTCAGCGTCACCCCCGAAAGCACCGTGATCGCTGCAATCGCCGCCAGCGAGCTCAGGCACAGAATGCACCACACCCCCAACACGTAGGCCTCGATGTAGGTGAGGTATAGCGCGAAGGCCAGGCCCGCCAGAGCGCCAAGCACCATCAGGACGCGCGCGGCACGCTGGCGCGCCCGCGACAAGACAAACAACGCCGCATAGCCCATAAGTCCTATGGCCGCCACCGGCACCGGTCCGATGTGCGAATACACGCTACGGTTCACCACGTCACAGTTGAAGTTCTCGCCTAGGTCGCAGTACTCGGTCTTCTCGCCGCTGTAGTGGTTCTTGAGCGAAGCGGCAGAGAGCGCCATCCCTACAACGGCCAGCAGAGAAATCACCAGCAGCACGCGGTTCACGGCAGCTTGCAGCCCGTCTTCTGGCTGAGTTCCTGAAGCGAGAGCACCTTGCCGTCCACGCGCTCGCCGCTGTGTTCGAAGATCCAGGTGGGAGTGCGTCGGATGCCTAGCGCCTTGCACTGCTCCGTCTCTTTGCGCGTGCCCTTCTCGACGCATTCTACGTAAGGCAGGTATTGGGCGGAATCGCCGAACAAATCCTTCTGCTCCTTGCAATGGTCGCAGTAGAAGGCGCCGTACATGACGGATTTCTTCTCGCCAAGACAGCGGGCAAAGCCATCGAGGTTGGCAGGTTTACTGGCGGCGCCGAAAGAGACTGCTGACAGACACAGTAACGCTAGCACGCCGGCGCGGATGAACGGGTTCATCAAAGTCGCTCCTCAAACTCTGACCATCCTACCGCATAGACGAGTGAACGCGAGCAGGGTTATTGGTAGCGGCGTTTACCTCGAAGCTTTCAGGTGGCGATGACGCGCGCAAGCAGCGTCGAAGCTTCGTGCACCACCCGATCCATGATCTCTTGCACAGAGGGGATATCGTGAATAAGACCAGCAGCTTCGCCAGCGATCACAGCAGCAATGTCAAAGTCACCGGCCTGGCGGGCAGCGAGATACTTAGCCGACTCTTCGTCCAGGTGACGTAAAAGTTCGATTTCATGCCCGAACCACCGATCCAGGTGTGTGTTGCGCAAGCAACGTCCGGTAAACGGGGCGGGCCACACGTTGCGCCGCGAGATATCGAAGACAATGCTGCGGAGGGTATCGTCGCCCGTGGCCTTGCGAATACTTTCCTTCGCTGCCTGGGCTCCGGCCGCCTCTTGTGAGGCATAGAAGCGTGTGCCCATCATCACGCCTGCCGCGCCAAGCATGAGGGCCGCTGCCAAGCCGCGACCGTCGGCAATTCCGCCTGCGGCCACCACCGGCGTGCCTCCTTGCACCAAATCCACAATTTCCGGAACGAGCGTAATCAGACCGCGCGAGGCCCCATGGCCTCCGGCTTCCGTGCCTTGCGCTACGAGGATGTCCGCGCCCGCCGCTGTGGCCTCCCTCGCAAGAGCGGCTGACTGAACCTGGCAGATGACCAGTGCCCCGGTGCTTTTTATGTGCTCGATGAAGGGTACAGGGGAGCCGAACGAGAGCATTACCGCCATGGGCTTGTGTTCCAGCGCGCGATCGAGAACCTTCGGCTGCTTCGCCAAGCTCCACGTAATAAATCCGACGCCAAAGCGCGTTTTCGCGTGCGCGAGCACATCAAGTTCCCGCGCAATCCATTTCTCGTCACCATAGGCACCGCCGAGAATGCCAAATCCTCCAGCAGCATCCACCGCGGCAACGAGACGACCATCCGCGACGAGGTCCATTGGGGCCAGCAGAATGGGGTGCTTGATGCCGAGCAGCTTCGTAATCGGCGTGGCGATCGATATGTTCATATCCACCTGCATGGCCACACCTCCGCCGGTGGCGCTGCAGCACTAAGAGTCAGATGTATTCTGCGATCATTTTGCGCGGGCGTGGAATTGAAACGCAGCCTCAGAACGTTAACTTGTCTCCCGGATTGATCGCGAAGACCTTGGTCGAGGTCTTGCCGAGCGCCTGTATGTACTCCTGCGGCGTTCCTTTCAACCATGGATTGGTCGCATAGTGAATCGGGATCGCGAACTTCGGCTTCAGGTACTGGTTCGTCGCATAGGCGGCGTCCTTCGGGTTCATGACGAAGTGCCCGCCGATGGGAATCATGATCAGGTCCGGCTTGTAGTACTCGCCGATGAACTTCATGTCGCCAAACAGTGCCGTATCTCCCATGTGATAAAGCTTGAAACCGTTCTCGAACTCGATGATGAAACCGCCAGGCTCTCCCCCTACGTGGGTTTCGTCCTTGCCAGTCGCCGGGTTTTTCCAGACAAGCTCCGAACTGTGCTCGGCACGCACCATGGTGATCTTGATGTCAGGACCCAGAGGCGTGATGGTGCCGCCCTTATTCATCCGCGGAGCCAGTTCGGCCGGCAGAACGCCGAGCGTTACCAGTGACTGATCGAGCCCTGCCGGTCCCCAGAGCTGTGCCTTGTTCTTTTTCGCCAGCTCAGGCCCATCACCCAGATGATCGCCGTGGGCATGTGTGACCAGGATGAGATCCACCTTGCCGAGCGCGTCGAGGTCTTTGTATTGCGCTGGCGTTTTGGGATTCTGCGTCAGGTATGGGTCGATAACGATCACTTTACCGCTGACCGTCGTGATCTTTGTTGCCGATTGACCGAGCCATTGCACTTCGATCTTGCCGGTCTGGGCCGGCGCCTGAGCAAACGCCGCGGCGCACAGCACCAACGATGCCACAACCAGGGACTTCGCTGTCATCTGGGTCCTCCTCTAGCGTTCAGAAAATCAAAGCGATTGCCATGGGCCCCACGAAAAGCGACCAATTGTACTCCTGCGGGCCGAATGGTTCTCCTCTTACGTTGTCCCAAAGTCCGGCATCCTTTGAAGGCGGGACAGCATCCCAAGTTTCACAGGTGGGGCCGTTGGCATGCCGAGTGGCTGGCTGCTGCGCGTGAATCAGCAATAGCGCTACCCGGAGAGGTGTCTATGATGTCTCTCAAGCGAACCTGTTTGCTAGCTGGAACGTTAGGCTTGTCAGTTTTGCTGGCCGCGCCAGCAGGGGCGCAGCAAGCGAATCCGCGGTCGCGCACAGGCCGGGATTCCGCCAGCACCACTGACCGAACCAGCCAAAAGGACTCTCAGGCGTATCAACGAGGCTACCAACAGGGCGAGAAAGATAGCAGCGCTAACCTGGAGCCTAGCCCGAGTTATTCGAAGGATGAGACTGACCGCCTGGCATTCAGGAGCGGCTATCGTGCGGGCTATTGCCATGATCAGGGGGGCAGGACCGGATATTACAACGGTACCTACCGTGACTATGCTCCGCCTGTGATCCGCAACGGGTACTACGGCTACAACGCCCCGGACCCGTATTGCGAGAAGGGACATGACGCCGCTCCCCGGCCTCGTGGCGACCCGCGGGCACCGCAGAACAAGGTGGAGTACGCCGGAGCCGGCTAGTAGTCGCGGCCAACCCTGCTGGTTCGCGCCGACGGATTCTCTTAGGGCGTCTTGATGGCGTTGGCGCCGGCGGTGGCGCACTGTCCGTCCTGGTCGCTCTGTCCGCCGGAAATGCCGATAGCACCGGCCAGCTTGCCGTTCATCTCCAGGGGAACCCCGCCTTCAACCGGCACTGCGCCCCTGATGGCGAACACGCGCAGGCCGGCGCCGCCGCTGGCGACCATATCCTGAAAAGCCTTGGTGGGACGCTTGAAGAGCGCCGCTGAGCGCGCCTTGTCGATACAGACCACGGCACTACCCAGTTGCGTGTTGTCCATCTTCTCGTAATAGACCAGCGTCCCGTTGGGATCGACCACGGCCGCGGCCATCAGCCAGTTGTTCCTGCGTGCCTCGGCCAGCGCTGCCGCCGCCGCTTTCTTGGCGGTCTCGACGCTCACTGCCGGGCCGATTGGGGTGACAGCGTCCATCTGGCTCCTCCTCACGAAGTCCTCGAAAGCCGACTATTGTACGCCCGCAGGCCACCGATCACGACCACCGGTGATGCCAGCCACGGACAAGATGCGTAGAATAGGACTATGCGCCGGGTTTACCTGGATAACAACGCCACCACCCCCGTGCTGCCGGAGGTGTTGGAAGCTATCCGCCCGTACTTCGCCGAGAGCTTCGGTAACGCATCCTCCATCCACCATTTCGGACAGCAGGCGCGGGCCGCGGTGGAGAGCGCGCGGCAGTCGGTGGCGGATTTGGTCAACGCGCGGGCGGCGGAGATCGTTTTTACCAGCGGCGGCACCGAGGGCGACAACTTGGCGATCTTCGGCCTCGTGCATCCCGGCGATCACGTCATCACGTCAACCATCGAGCACCACGCGGTGCTCAACTCCGCCAAGCGCCTGGCGGAGCGCGGCTGCAAAGTGACGTTTGTGCCCGTGGACGGCCGCGGCGTGGTCAATCCGGAGGACGTGCGCCGGGCGCTGCGGCCCGCCACGCGGCTCATCACCATCATGATGGCCAACAATGAGACGGGCGTGCTGCAGCCGGTCGAGGCGATCGGCCGTATCGCCGCCGAAGCCGACGTTTACTTCCACACCGACGCGGTGCAGGCGGCGGGCAAGGTGAAGATCGACGTCAAGAAGATCGGCTGCGACCTGCTCTCCATCTCCGGACACAAGATGCATGCGCCGCAAGGCACGGGCGCGCTCTACGTGCGCCGCGGTACGCTGCTCGATCCGCTCTTTGTGGGCGGCAGCCACGAGCGCTCGCGCCGCGCCGGTACCGAGAACCTGCCGGGGATTGTCGGGCTGGGCAAGGCGGCGGAGATCGCGCGCGAATCGCTGGCCAATGGTGATGACGGGAATTTTGCTGCGCTGCGCGACCGCCTTGAGGCGAGCATTTTGGCAGCTGTAGATTCGGTTGGCATCAATGGCGCGGGCGCACCGCGCGTGCCGACCACCACCAATCTGTGCTTCGATTACATCGAAGGCGAGGCGCTGGTGATCGCGCTTGACCTGAAGGGACTGGCAGTTTCGACTGGCGCGGCCTGCTCTTCCGGCGCGATTGAACCTTCACACGTGCTCACCGCAATGGGCCTGCCTCCCGAGCGTGCCCGCGCCAGCCTTCGCTTCAGCCTCGGTAAGCAGAACACGGCTGAAGATGTGGACTATGCGCTTTCCATCCTGGCGGAGACAGTGGCGAGACTGAGAGAGCTGTCGCCGCTTTATCAGAAGAGCGCTGTCGGCTCTTAGCTATTGGCTCTTGGCTTTTGGCCTGAACCTGCGGCACGGAAGCCAAGAGCTAAAAGCCAACAGCCAATGGCTGCTTCTACCATTGCCGTTGCCATGTCGGGCGGTGTGGACTCTTCCACCGTCGCGGCGCTGTTGTGTGCTCAGGGACACAGCGTGATCGGCCTGACCATGCAGCTCTGGAACCAGCGGCGCTTGGCGGGGCGTGCGGGAATGCCGGAGGTCGTGCACGGGCGCTGCTGCTCGCTCGACGATGTTTACGACGCGCGCCGCGTCGCCGAGCGCCTTGGCATCCCCTACTACGTCGTCAACTACGAGCAGCGTTTTGAGCAGGACGTGGTGCGGCCGTTCGTCGCCGACTATCTCGCGGGGCGCACACCCATTCCGTGCAGCCTGTGCAACAACTCCATCAAGTTCGACCAGTTTCTGGTGACGGCGCGGCAGATCGGCGCCGAGCGCCTGGCCACGGGACACTACGCTCGCGTCGAGTTCGACGAAGCGCGCGGGCGGTGGCTGCTCAAGCGCGCCGCCGACCGGACAAAGGACCAGACCTATTTTCTATTCGGGCTGACGCAGGAGCAGCTTAGCCGCACGCTGTTTCCGCTGGGCGAGTTGCGCAAGTCTGAGGTGCGCGAGCTGGCGCGGCAATACGGGCTCGCGCTCGCCGAGAAGCCCGACTCGCAGGAGATCTGCTTTGTTCCCACCGGAAACTACAAGGCGTTCCTGGATGCCTACACGGCCGAGCAGGGCGAGAGTTTGCCTGACACCGCGGGCGAGCTGGTCACTACCGATGGCGAAGTGATCGGCAGGCACGCCGGCATCCACAACTTCACCGTCGGACAGCGCAAGGGACTGGGCGTCGCCACCGGATCGCCGCTTTATGTGCTCGAGATCCGTGGCGCTTCGCGGCAGGTCGTCGTTGGCAGTGGCGACGAGCTCTACTCGCGCACGCTGCGCGCCCGCGGCGTCAACTGGATCGCTATCGACGATCTGCGCGAGCCCATGCGTGTCTCCATCAAGATTCGCAACCGCCATGAGCCCTCGCCTGCGACCATCGAGACAGGAAGTGACGGCGAAGTGGTCGCCACTTTCGATGAGCCGCAGCGCGCCATCACCCCCGGCCAAGCCGCCGTGTTCTACGACGGCGATCTTCTGGTCGGCGGGGGCTGGATCGGCTGAGGGCGGCCGTGCCCAGCCACCACGACCACGCGAGACCTGCTGTGCCATTCCAGAACGGTTCCCGAAGCGGAGACCGCGATCATAGTCCTCGCCGCTAAGCCCAGGCCGGGATCCAGGCGGCGCGCACTACCCTACAGAAGCAAAGACCAGTTTCCGTGACCACTGGCTGGCCAGTGGTGGAGTGAGGATGGATAATCCGGTCGGCAACGGTCTACCCTGCCGGTCCGCCTCGTCGCCTCCTGCAGTTCCCGAACGAAACAAAGGGAACCTGCGTTCAGCGGAGTGGAAAGTCCGCACCGGCTTCGCTCTCGCGCTGGCTGTCCTGGTCGTGATCGGAGGCATGTCATATTTCAGCCTGGTTCGATTGCATGAAGACCGGGTACGGGTAGAGCACACGCAGCAGGTGATTACCGCGCTGCGGCTGGAACCGGCAATCGTGGCGGAGGCCGAGGCCGCGGTCCGGGGATACGTCATCACCGGGCATGAAGACTTCCTTGAGCCCTACCAAAGAGCGCTGAGCAGTGTGCATGACGACCTGGGAAACTTACGGCGCCTCACGGCCGACAACCGCCTGCAGCAAACCCGCTTGGATGCGCTGGAACCGCTGGTCGCAGAGCGGCTCTCACTGCTGCAGCAGACGGTGGAATTGCGGCGCCAACAAGGTCTTGGCGCGGCACAGCAGCACATCGCCAGCGGACGGGGAGAACAACTCCACACTCGCATCCGCGCGCTCCTCGCCGAAATGAAAGCCACTGAAGAAAGCCTGCTGCAAGAGCGCGCAACCCGGGCGCACCATGCCGGATCAGCGGTTAGAACGGTAATCATCACTGGCATCGCCCTGGCGTTTGTGTTCGTAGCGGTGGCGCTCTTTGTGATCAGCCAAGATTTCGCCGGCAGCCGCCGGGCGCAGGCGGCGCTCCAAGAGGCGCATGATCTGCTGGAAGCCCGGGTGCAACAGCGCACCGCCGAGCTGGCGCGAACCAATGAGGCTCTGCACGACAGCGAGACACGCCTGGCGGGCATCATCAATTCGGCGATGGACGCCATCATCACGGTGGATGAGCAGCAGCGCATTGTCCTGTTCAATCCCGCGGCGGAGAAGATGTTCGGCCACCGCGCCGCCGACGTGATCGGCGAGTCGCTGGATGTGTGCATCCCCCAGCGCTTTCGCGCGGCGCACGCGCAACACCATCGTGCTTTTGGCGACACCGGCCTCACCCGGCGGCACATGCGAGACCTGAGTTCGATTTCCGGCCTGCGCGCCAGCGGTGAGGAATTTCCCATCGAAGCCTCCATCTCCAAGGTCGATCTGGGAGGACGAAAACTCTTTACCGCCATCCTGCGCGACATCACTGAGCGCAAGCGAGCTGAGGCCGCTCTCCGTCAGAGCGAAGAACGCCTGCAGAGGGTCACGGAAGGCATGACCGAAGGGCTAGTCATCTCGGATATCAACGGCGAGTTGGCCCACTGGAATCCCGCCGCCATCGAGATGCATGGCTTCACCAGCCGCGAAGTCTGGCGCCGGCAACTGCCGGAAATGAAGGATATCTTCGAACTCTCGACCCTGGATGGAACGCTCGTGCCCTTCGAGCAGTGGCCCTTTCCGCGCATTTACCGGGGTGAACGCCTGCGCGAGTATGAGTTGCGCGTGCGGCGTATCGATCGCGACTGGGAGCGTGTTTTCAGTTACGGGGGAACGCTCGTCCAAGACAGTCAGGGCACGCAGATCGCGTTTTGCACGATCGCGGACATCACCGAGCGCAAACGGGCGGAAGAGGAAATCCGGCTCTTGAACCGGGACCTCGAGCGGCGAGTGGAACAGCGCACGGCAGAACTCCAAACCGCCAACAAGGAACTGGAATCGTTCAGTTACTCGGTGGCCCATGACCTGCGTGCCCCGTTGCGCGCGGTGGATGGTTTTTCCGATGCTGTGCTGGAAGATTATGGTCCGCAACTTCCGGAGCAGGCCAGGGAGCATCTGGAGACCATCCGCCGCGGGGCGCAGCGCATGGGCGCCCTGATCGACGATCTGCTGGCGTTCTCCCGGCTCACACGGCAGTCCATAACCAAGCAACCTGTAAATATGGAGTCGCTGGTACGCAGCGTGCTGGCGGATGTGGTGCCCGAAGGCGCCACAGGAAAAATCCAGATCGTAGATGGGAATCTGCCGTCGGCGCACGGCGACCCAGCCTTGTTGCGTCAAGTCTGGGCCAACCTGCTCTCGAATGCGGTCAAGTACTCACGACACGCGCAGCAGGCCAGGGTCGAGGTTGGCTCACTGACAGAGGGGAAAAAGGAAGTTTATTACGTCCGCGACAATGGCGCCGGCTTCGATATGAAATATGCCGACAAGCTGTTCGGCGTCTTTCAGCGGTTGCACCGCGGCGATGAATTTGAGGGGACGGGCATCGGCCTGGCCATCGTACAGCGGGTGGTCCACCGCCACGGCGGCCGGGTGTGGGCGGACGCCAAGGTAAATGAGGGCGCCACTTTTTATTTCACGCTGGGCGGAGACAACTAACCATGGAGGAATTGCGTGGGGTCGAAGTTCTGATGGTCGAGGACAGCGAAGAGGACCTCCAACTGGCGCTGCGCGCCTTCAAGAAAGCCAATCTGCTCAACCGGGTCCACGTCGCGCGGGATGGCGAAGAAGCCCTGGATTTTCTCTTCTGCCAGAAGCTGCACGGAAACCGCCGCATTGAAGACACTCCCCGAGTGATTCTGCTGGATTTGAAGCTGCCCAAGGTCGATGGCCTGGAAGTTCTGCGGCGGATCAAGGGCGATCCGCGGACGCAGATAATCCCGGTGGTGGTCCTGACTTCGTCCCAAGAACATCGCGACGTCCGTGCCAGTTACGAACTGGGCGCTAACAGTTACATCGTTAAGCCAGTGGGTTTCGCCGGCTTCGCGAAGGCGATGCAGGAAGTGGGACTGTACTGGCTGCTGCTGAACAACCCTCCCTAGCCAGCGGCGGTTTCCTTCCGGCCGCCGCCTGTGCCATGCTTTGTAATTAAGATGGATCACTCGTTGGGCACAGTGGCGCTGATCGCCGGCGGCATCGGCTTGCTTGTGCTGTTGCGGCGTCTTTCGCGGCCGGTGGACGCGGCCGGCATCGAGCCCGCCAAAATCCCGATTCCTCCGATCCCAGACGTAGAAGAACGGGAGGAAGAGCGCTTGCGCATCCGCAATCATTATTTCCGCAGCTTCGATACCGATACCGGACCGCCCGACCCCGAGTGCTTCTACGACGAGCTTTTTCTGCAGATCGAGAACCGCGATTCGGGTGACTCCTGGACCGTTTCATATTTCGTTGGCACGCCCAGCGGCATTGCGCAGGTCATGCGGGAAGAAGGCTGGGACGAGATGTTCGGCGCCGACCTGCTGATCGTCCGCCGCTTCGATCGCGAGCTCATTCTGCGGTCGCTGCTCGAGCGGATCAACGATCAGTACGAGATCGCGCCCGAGCCTCCGCGAGATCGGCATTTTGGGTGATGTGCCGGCGCGACGCCGGCGCTACCAGCCCATGCGTTCGCGCAAACTGGTGACGTGCGCCACGTGATGTTTCCCGTGCCACGCGTACAACGCGAGATATTTGCCGAGCGTCCACGAACCGCTTTCAGGGTGGACAAAGGTGCGCGCGAAATCCGCCGGCCCGAGCGCCTTCAACAGCGTGACCCAGCGCTGATGGAGAGATTCGAGCAGCGTTAGAGAAACACTGACGGGCGTGTTGCGTACGTCCGCCGTCTCCGCCCAGCGCGCCTCATCGTAAGGCTTGATGGTGGGATTCTCCTCGGTCAGCGCCAGCTTCATGCGCACGTAGGCGTTCAGGTGTGATTCCGGAACATGGTGCGCCACCTGCCGCACCGTCCAGCCGCCGGGCCGATAGGGCGTCTCGAGCTGTTGCTCGGAGAGGCCGGTGAGGGCTGCGTGAAGGTGCTCGGGCGCCTGCTCGATGTCAGAGATGAACTCTTTGATCTGCTGCTGGCTCGGCTGGCCCTCGAATTTGAATGGGCCGATGGGATAGCGCAGGTCCATGTTTGTCCTCCACCACGTTGGGGGTACCCACCCTTCGCGGTTCTCGAAGAGTGGGGACTTCGAATCGGTGTGACACAAGCCTCAGGCTTGCACTCTGATTCCCACCTGGCGCGGGCCCGGCTGCGGAATCTCGCGCTCAACAAGCTTCAGTGGACCGTTAGGGCTGGTGGCTTTGACAGCACGCATCTTCGGCATAGTTCCTTTGGATGCCAGCTGAAGCGGCATGGACGCGGAGAAAGCCGATTGAACGCGCGAGATCGAAATGGGGACAGCGGTAGAGCGCTTTCCAAGGGGCAGATTTATAAACGAAACCTCCTTTGCTTGAGGCTAGAATATGGATACCTCCCGAGGAAAATATGAAATCAGTATTCTTGGCCATCGTTGTTGGCGCGGCTTTCCTTGCATTTGCGCAACAAGGGACAGCCCCAAGCGGGTACTACCCGCATAATTACTTTGGCGCAACCTTCACTGGCGAAGTCGTCGACGGCCCCCTCGATGTGCTGACCCTTAAGTACAAAAAGGGCAGTCGCGAGGAGACATTCACTGGTAAGTTCGAGGTCCCGTGCCCTGCCCCAATGAAGGATGGGAAAATGGGTGCCATGACTCCGGCGGATATCCCCCTCGGCACGGTGGTCACGATTTTCTACTATGGAACCTCGAATGCCAACGAGAAGTCGCGTGTAGAGAATGTAATCATCGGCATTAGTTTTGACACGGTATCAGGGAAAGTCGTGCCAGTGGATAAGCGGAGCAAGTTCGTCTGTACTAACCAAACGATGAACGTATACAAAGCCTTTGGTGGGAAAGGTGCAGTCGCCTTAGTTCCGGGACCTTATCAGCGATAAAAAAGAACCCACATCTGCCAACGGCGGGCAGACGTGGGGCCCCGTCTAATTCACTCTAATTCACTCTTACACGCCTACGACTGCGACCAGCTCCTTCACCGAGTCGGCGCTCTTCTTCAGGGCGGCCATCTCTTCATCGGTGAGGTGGATCTCCCAGACATCCTCGATGCCGCGGGAGCCCAGCTTGCAAGGCACGCCCACGAACAAGCCGTGGATGCCGTACTCGCCTTCGAGATACGCGGCGCAGGGGAGAATCTTCTTCTTGTCCTTGAGGATTGCCTCGACCATCTCGGTCACGGCAGCCGACGGCGCATAGTAGGCGCTGCCGGTCTTCAGGTACTTGACGATCTCGGCCCCGCCGTCGCGCGTGCGTTGCACCAAACGCTCGATGGTGGACTTCTCCATCAGCTCGGTGATAGGCACGCCGGCCACGGTGGAGTAGCGCGGCAGCGGCACCATGGTGTCGCCGTGGCCGCCGAGCACGAAGGCGGTAACGTTCTCTACGCTCACTCCCAACTCCATGGCGATGAAGGCGCGGAAGCGCGCCGAATCCAGCACCCCCGCCATGCCGATCACGCGGTTGCGCGAGAAGCCGCTGAGCTTGTAGGCGGTCTGCGCCATCGCGTCCAGCGGGTTGGAAACGATGATGAGGACGCAGTTAGGCGAGTGCGTGACGACCTTGCTCACTACATCCTGCATGATCTTGTAATTGGTGTTAAGCAGGTCATCGCGGCTCATGCCCGGTTTGCGCGCGATGCCGGCAGTGATGACGACGATGTCGGAGTTGGCGGTGTCCTTGTAGTCTTCGGTGCCGAGCACGAAGGAATCGCGCTTCTCGATGGGCATGGCCTCCAGCAGGTCCAGACCCTTGCCCTGGGGCAAGCCGGGGATAACATCGATCAGCACGATGTCGCCCAGTTCCTTGGACGCCATCCAGTGGCCGCACGTGGCGCCCACATTCCCTCCTCCACCGACAATACTGATTTTCTTCCGCATAAGTGCCTCGCAAAAGCCCCACCCTATTCACCTGAGCGGGGCTAAATCACAGATTCTAACGCTTTCCCCACAGTTAGGCCGATAAAGGTGAAGGGGCACGGCTTCCAGCCGTGCCGTGGAAGGCCTGCCTATGCGCTGGCCTTTAGGCCCTGTGAAAAGCTCCCTCAGCGGCTAAAGCCGGAGTTTTACGTTTTCCTAGCGGCACGCCTGAAGGCGTGCCCCTTCACCTGTAACAATTGCGCTTCCCCGCTAGTCCGCGGCGGTGGAAACGGTCGTGGGTTGCATGTTCTGGATGATGTAAGTGGCGAACTCGCTGCACTTCACCTTGGTGGCGCCCTCCATCAAGCGGTGGAAGTCGTAGGTGACCTTCTTCTGCTCGATGGTCTTGCGGATGCCGTCCTCGATCAACTGCGCCGCTTCCTTCCAGCCCAGGAACTCGAACAGCATGGCGCCCGAGAGCATCACCGATCCGGGGTTGATCACGTCCAGGTCGGCATACTTGGGAGCGGTGCCGTGGGTGGCTTCGAACATGGCGTAGCCGTCGCCGATGTTGGCGCCGGGGGCGATGCCCAGGCCGCCGATCTGCGCCGCGCACGCGTCCGAGATGTAATCGCCGTTCAGGTTGGGCGTGGCCAGC
>Ga0335069_10009257_pt1 | contig 14029 bp, 16 predicted proteins | sample Lox_Sample_11_FD_206714 | JGI IMG/M metagenome (GOLD analysis project Ga0335069, IMG submission 206714) | Soil microbial communities from Loxahatchee National Wildlife Refuge, Florida, United States - Lox_Sample_1.1 | ecosystem: Environmental > Terrestrial > Soil > Wetlands | place: USA... | reverse complement strand
AATCCCGGGCTTTCGTCATGCCTATGTCCTACCTCATGCGGACGCGTCACGCCTAGAGGAGCAGGGTCACATACTGGATTGCTTACTGTAAAGTCACCCGCATGGGTAGCACCCCCCGCCTCAAGCTAGACGGGAGCATCCCCAATCAGCTCGCCAAGGTGCCATTCGTGGCTGGCGCTCTGGAACAGGACGGGTACGACGGCGGCTGGACCGCCGAAACCAGCCACGACCCGTTTCTGCCCCTGCTGCTGGCCGCGGAGCACACGTCGCGACTCGAGCTGGGCACCAACATCGCGGTCGCGTTCGCCCGCAATCCGATGATCGTCGCCAACATCGGCTGGGACCTGCAGGCCTATTCGCAGGGCCGGTTCATCCTCGGCCTGGGCACCCAAATCCAGCCCCATATCGAGAAACGGTTCAGCATGCCGTGGAGCCACCCGGCGCCCCGGATGCGCGAATTCGTCGCCGCGCTGCACGCGATCTGGTCGGCGTGGAAGGACGGCACGAAGCTTCGTTTCGAGGGCGACTTTTACACCCACAAGATCATGACGCCGATGTTTACGCCCGAGCCGCAGCCCCATTCGCCGCCGAGGGTGTTCCTCGCCGCCGTGGGCGAAACGATGACCGAGATGTGCGGCGAGGTCGCCGACGGCCACCTCGGCCACCCGATGGTCTCGAAGCGCTACCTCGAGGAGGTGACTCTGCCGGCCCTGCTGCGCGGGATGCAGCGGTCCCGGCGGGATCGCGGCGTGTTCGAGGTGTCGTGCGAAGTGCTGGTCGCGACCGGCCGCAACGACGACGAACTGGCGGCCGCCACCACCGCCGTGCGCAAGCAGATCGCCTTCTACGGATCGACGCCGGCCTATCGCAGGGTCCTCGAGCTGCATGGCTGGGGCGGCGACTTGCACACCGAACTGCACCGTCTCTCCCTGGCGGGGGAGTGGGACACCATGGGCTCGCTCATCGACGACGAGATGCTCGCGGCTTTCGCCGTCGTCGGTCCGGCCGACACGATCGCGGCGGGTTTGAAGAGTCGCTGCGAGGGCGCGGTCGACCGGGTCCTGCCCATCTTCTTGACCGCCTCCCCATCCTGTATCACCACCGTAGTGAAGGAGTTTCGCGAGTGAGCACGCCGACGATCGACGAGGCTGCCAGGCTATTGACGGATCCGCTGGCGTACACCGACGAGCGGCGGCTGCACGCGGCGCTGACTCACCTGCGCGCCAGCGCGCCGGTGTCCTGGGTCGACGTGCCGAACTACAAGCCGTTCTGGGCGATCACCAAGCACGCCGACATCATGGACATCGAACGCGACAACATGCTGTTCACCAACTGGCCGCGGCCCGTGCTGACCACCGTGGAAGGCGACGAGCAGGCGCTCGCGGCCGGGGTTCGCACGCTGATCCACCTGGACGACCCGCAGCACCGGGTGGTGCGCGCGATCGGCTCCGATTGGTTTCGCCCGAAGGCGATGCGCGCGTTGAAGCTTCGCGTCGACGAACTGGCCAAGATCTACGTCGACAAGATGATGGCGGCGGCCCCCGAGTGCGACTTCGTCCAGCAGGTCGCCGTCAATTACCCGCTCTACGTGATCATGTCACTCCTCGGGCTGCCCGAGGCCGACTTCCCGCGCATGCTCAAGCTAACCCAGGAGCTGTTCGGCAGCGACGACGCCGAATTCAAACGGGGCACCACCAACGAGGATCAGTTGCCCGCGCTGTTCGACATGTTCCAGTACTTCAACGCGGTGACCGCGTCGCGCCGCGAGCACCCGACCGAGGACCTCGCGTCGGCGATCGCCAACGCCCGCATCGACGGCGAACCGCTGTCGGACATCGACACGGTGTCGTACTACCTCATCGTGGCGACCGCCGGCCACGACACCACCAGCGCCACCATCTCCGGCGGCATGCAGGCGCTCATCGAGAATCCGGGCCAGCTGGAGCGCCTGCGCGACAACCTCGACTTGATGCCGCTGGCCACCGAGGAAATGATCCGCTGGGTCACCCCGGTCAAGGAGTTCATGCGCACCGCCGCCGAGGACACCACGGTGCGCGGAATACCGATCGCCGCGGGCGATTCCGTGTTGCTGTCCTACTTGTCGGCCAACCGCGACGAGGACGTCTTCGACGACCCGTTCCGCTTCGACGTCGGGCGCGATCCCAACAAACACCTGGCCTTCGGCTACGGCGTGCACTTCTGCATGGGGGCGGCCCTGGCCCGCATGGAGGTCAACAGCTTCTTCTCCGAGCTGCTGCCCCGGCTCAAATCCATTGAACTGACCGGTGATCCGCAATTGACCGCCACCACCTTCGTCGGGGGCCTCAAACACCTGCCGGTGGGCTACTCGCTGACCTGATTCCCGGCCCCCAAGGCAATGGCGCGTAGGACGATCGTCATCACCGGTGCCAGCGACGGCATCGGCGCCGCGGCGGCCCGTCGGTTACGCCGGGGCGGCGCAGACGTTGTCGTGGTCGGCCGGTCGCAAAGCAAGACCGCCGCGGTGGCCGCGGAACTGGACGCCGATTACTTCGTGGCGGACTTCGCAGACCTGTCCCAGGTGCGGGCCCTGGCGGACAAGATTCGCTCCCGGTATCCGCGCATCGACGTGTTGGCCAACAACGCCGGCGGCCTGTTCACCAAGGCCCACCGGACCCATAGGACCATAGACGGCCACGAGATGACGTTTCAGGTCAACTACCTGGCGCCGTTCCTGCTCACCACGCGGTTGCTGGAGGTGCTCGTCGATTCCCGCGCCTCCGTCATCAACACCACCAGCTCGTCGCAGCGACTGCTTCCGCGCGTCACCATCGCCGACCTGGAGGACACAACCCGACGCCGGCCCGGCTCCGCCTATGCCCTCACCAAACTCGCAATCATCCTCTTCACCAAGGAGTTACATCGGCGATACCACGCCAGCGGATTGTCCGCCGCGGCGTTTCACCCCGGCTACGTCAACTCCAACTTCGGCGAGGCATCCGGATCACGTTTTCTCGTATTCATGAAGTACCGGATTCCGATTTCAGCCCGGTTTACCGTCACCCCAGACCAAGGGGCCGACCAACTGGTCTGGCTGGCGTCGAGCGCGCCCGGCGTCGATTGGGCTTCCGGCGAGTACTACTCCAAGGGCAAGGTCGCCAAGGCCCACCGCGCGGCCTACGATCCGGTGCTGGCGCGTGAGTTGTGGGATCGCACCTTGGCGAAAATCGTTTGATCGCGCGGAGTGTCCATCGGCAGTCGCCGGTGGGACCAAAGTCACCAGAATGCGCCACGCCGGTCCATGAGCACGAAAGTGCGCCTGTCCCGCAGCATGATTCGTACATGTACCACACCAGCGTCTCGACATGTCCCACTCATCCGATGGTCACGGTAGCGCTCGACGAGCATCCTGGCAGGACAACAGCGAGGGCTGAGTTGCAATGGGGTAGCGTGCATTTGACCGGGGTCGGTGTCGCTTATCGTCATCCCGCCGAATGCTTGGCTCGCGAAGCCCGCCACGAGCTGGCGACGGCTCGAGCGCTGGCGGACCTGGCGGCCCGGCTGACCGAGCTGTCCCGCGCCACGAAACTGATCAGCGAACGCTAAGGCTTACCGATGAAGCCGAGTACCGCTATGACGACGATATGGCCGACGCAGAACAGCAATGGTACGAAAAATGATCGTCGTCGCTTGGTGATGCGCCAGACGGCCAGGGCCCATCGCGACCGGGGCCCTATCGGTGCGCCAGGGGTTACTGCAGTCGAGGTTGTGATATCGGCACCTCGACTCCAGGTATTCCTGTTCGCGGGTGAGCCCGACCGCCATCCCGATCGTGTACAGCACGAGCAAGCCGTGGCCTGCCAGCAGCAAGACCGTCACAGCTGCGTCGGCCAAACGTCGGGTGGCCTGAGACTGGCCCGTTGACATGGTCTGATTATCTACAACCTGGCAGCCGACGACCGCGGGATCTACGCTCGCGGAACGGTCTGAAGCAGAGGGGAAGTCCATGCCCGGTATCCACCACGCCGCGATCTGCACCGCCGACGTCGCACGCTCGATGACGTTCTGGCGCGACGGCCTGGGATTCACCGAACTGTTCGACCACAACTTCACCGGGGACTGGCCGGAACTCTTCGGCGCACCGACCGATCGGCTCCGGTCGGTGTTCCTGGGTGATCCGCAGACACCCGACACGGGCATCGTGGAACTGGTCGTCTTCGAGGGCGCCACGGACGCCGTTTCGGCCGGCATCGTCGCAGCGCGGCGGCCCCAGCACGGGTTCTTCCTGCTGTCCCTGCAGCGTGACGTCGACGAGACACTTTCCGCCCTCGCCGCACTGGGTTTCGCCGAGGGCGTCCGCCGCATCAGCGTGCCGGCCCCGGGCGGCACGACGGTCCCGATGGCGGTGATCACCGCGCCCGACGGCGTGCTCGTCGAGTTGATCGGGCCCGCGAAATGACCGCGCTGGTGACCGGGGGCGCGTCGGGGATCGGGCGGGAGGTCGCCGCGCGGCTGCGCGAGGCGGGTCACGACGTCGTGGTCTGGGACCTGTCCGGCGGCGACATCGCCTGCGATGTCAGCGATCCCGACGCGGTGTCGGCGGCGATGGAAGAAACGGTGCGCGACCACGGCGCGCCCACCCGGATAGTGACCTGCGCGGGAATCGGCGCGTCGGGCATGCTGCTCGAACAACCACCCGCGGAATGGGAACGGGTCTTGGCGGTCAACCTCACCGGCACCTGGCTGACCATCCGGGCGGGGGCGCGGGCCATGGTCGACGCCGGCGTGGGCGGCTCGATCGTCGCGGTCTCGAGCATCAGCGGCACCCTCGCGGATCGCGACATGGGCGCCTACTGCGTGTCCAAGGCCGGCGTCGACATGTTGGTGAGGGTCGCCGCCGTGGAATGGGGCGTGCACGGCATCCGGGTCAACGCCGTGGGCCCCGGCGTCACCCGCACGCCGATGCTGGCCAAGCCCGAACAGCTTCCCGGCTGGGTGGAGGGCCTGTCCGAGCGCACGGCGCTCGGGCGCCTGGGTGAGGCCGCCGACGTGGCCGGCGCCATCGTGGGCGTCCTCGAATTGCCCTGGGTGACCGGCCAAATCGTGCACGCCGACGGCGGCCTGGCGCTGCACAGCCCAATCGACGCGTACGGCCAACTGCAGCGGGTGATGACCCGCAAGGAATAGCCTCAGGCGATCCCGAAATCGATGACGCCCCGGACAATCTTGCCGTCCAGGAGGTCGTCATACGCGTCGTTGACCTCGTCGAGGCGATAGCGCTTGGTGATCATCTCGTCGAGCTGCAGCTGCCCGGTCGCATACAGCCTGGCCAGCCGGGCGATGTCCGCCTTCGGGTTGCACGAGCCGAATATGGTGCCCGCCAGCGTCTTGTTCATAAGGATGAAGTCCTGCAGGTCGATGTTCACGGACCGGGTCAGCTGCGACGTCATGCCGGTGAGCACACACGTCCCGCCCTTGCGGGTGAGCTTCACCGCGTCGCGGACGTCGTCGGCGGTGATCAAGGAAGGCGAGACCACCACGGCGTCGGCCATCACCCCGTAGGTCAGGTCGCGCACCAGGTCGAGCGCCTCGGCGGCGGTCGCGGCGCTGTGCGTCGCACCGAACTGCAGCGCCGACTTCTGTTTGAAATCAACGGGATCGACCGCGACGATCTGCGCGGCGCCGTTGATCCGGGCGCCCTGGATCGCGCCGGTGCCGATTCCGCCGACGCCGATCACGACGACGGTATCGCCGGCGCGCATGTTGGAGCGGTTCGCGACCGAACCGTAGCCGGTCGGAATCGCGCACGACAGCAGCGCGCTCGGTGCAAGCGGCAGGTGCGGCTCGATCTTCACCAGCGAATTCGTCGACACCACAGTGTGTTCGGCGAAGGCGCCGACCTTGGCGATGTGGCCCAGGTTCCGGCCCTCGGCGGTGTGGTGGCGGAAGGTGCCGTCGGTGGGCATCCCCGGGACCATGGTGCCGATGCCGACGTCGCACAGGTACTCGGTCCCGCTCGCGCACCAGCGGCACTGCCCGCATACGGCCACGAACGACATCACCACGTGGTCGCCCGGCACGAAATCGGTGACGCCCTGGCCGACTTCGCGCACGATGCCGGACCCCTCGTGGCCGCCGATCGTCGGGAACATGGTTGGCAGGCCGAGGGATCGCATCACCTCGTTGGGTGCCGACATGTCGCCCTTGAGGATGTGGTCGTCGGAGTGGCACAACCCGGCGGCGGCCAGCTGGACCAGGACCTCGCCGGCGCGGGGCGGGTCGAGCTCGAATTCCTCGACAGACCATGGCCCGCCGACGTCGTGCAGTATCGCCGCGCGGCTTCTCATGCGGCGGGGGTGAAGGTCACCGGCAGCTTGTTGGGCGACCGGAAGGTGAGTCCGACGATCCTGGACGCATCGCCGCTTCCGTCGTCGGGCACCAGGGCCAAATGCTGGACGCGGTCGAACAGGCTGTTCAGCATGACCCGCGTTTCCAGCCTCGCCAGGTGCATGCCGAGGCACATGTGAATGCCGGCCGCGAACGCGATGTGGGCGTGGCGCGGCCGGTGGATGTCGAAGGCGTTGGGGTCGGCCCAGCGGGTTTCGTCGCGGTTGGCCGAGCCCATGCACATGTCGACCTGCGCGCCGGCCGGTATCGTCTTGCCGCCTATTTCGACTTCCTCGGTGGTGGTCCGCATGACCATCGTCAGCGGCGTTTCGAAGCGGAGGCCCTCCTCGATGGCGGCCGGGATCAGCGACCGGTCGCGCTGGACCATCGCCAGCTGCTCGGGGTGGGTCAGTAGCAGGTACAGCAGATTGCCGGACGAACGATAGGTGGTCTCCAGGCCGGCCGGCAGCAGCAGGCGCAGGAACGCGATGATCGCCTCGTCGGTGAGCTTCTCGCCGTCGATCTCGGCGGCGACGAGGTCGCCGATGATGTCGTCGGTCAGTTTGCGGCGTCGCTGCTCCACCTGGTCGAGGAAGTAGCCGTGCAGTTCCGCCGCCGCTGTGAGCCCGGCCATGATGTCGGTCGGGATCGAGATGAGGTCGAGGGACAAGCGCCGGAACATGTCGAGATCCTCGGCGGGGAGACCGAGCAGTGTGGAGATGATCCGGGTCGGAAATTCGAACGTCAGGGCCTTCACCAGGTCGGCGTGGCCGTCGTTCTTGATTTCGTCGATCAGCCGATCGCAGACCGGCCCGATGACCGACGGCTCCCACCGCTCCAGCGCGGTTGCCCGGAAGGCCTTGGCCACCAGGCTGCGGTGGTCGTGGTGCTCCTTGCCGCCCATCGCCAGGATGGTGTGGCCCATCACCAATCCGATCGACTTGTCGTAGGCGGCCGAGGTGAAGACCCGGTCGTCGCGGAACGCCTGGAACAGCCCGTCGTACCCGAACAGGACCCATTCGTCGTTCGGCCGCAGTTCCTCCGGCATCTGCGAGTGGTCGGCCAGGGAACCGTGCCAGACCGGATCCGTGCGCCGCATGTATTCGAAAAACGGGTACGGACTGATTTCGCCCGTGAGGTCAAGGGTGACGGGCTGGCCGTCCGGGTCTGTGCTGAGCGTCATTCGCGCTCCTCCTGAGCAGCCGGTTACAGGCGGGTGGGTGCTGGGGGAATGTCGCTATCATAGTATAAATAGCAACGAAGCCCAACGGCGTATGGTCTCTCCGGGAGGTGGTGATCCTCAGGTGCCCGACCGGCGATTCGTGTGCTCCCTGGACGAGCTGCCGCCCGGCGGGATGAAGCTGGTCGACGTCGGAAAGTTCGGCGTCGGCGTCTACAACGTGCACGGTGAGCTTTACGCGATCGTCAACTACTGCTCGCACGAGGGCGCCCCGCTGTGCCTGGGTCTGATCGGCGGCACCAACGAGTCGGCTCCGGAATCGCTCGACGGATTGCGCCGCGTCCGCGACGGGCAGATCGTTCGATGCCCTTGGCACAATTGGGAATTCGACGTCACCACGGGTCAAAACGTGGCCGATCCGCGGCGCCGCGTCCGCACCTACCAGGTCGACGTAACCGACGGGGAGGTCTATCTCACCGCATGATTATTGATGCCAACGTGCAACCGCACTTCCGCTACAACGCCGAGATACGGCGCTACCTCCCGGCGGCTCACCAGCTGCGGTCGATCCCCGACGTCGAGCAGCAGTGGTATCAGGCGCCCGGCGGCGACTACCGGGCGGACCTCTACGGCGAGCACTACCCGGGTTCGGACCCCGAGACCGTGAGCCGGCACCTCTTCGATGACATGGGCGTCAATTACGCCGTCCTGAACCCGCTGACCCGCGGCAACATCGCCGATTACCTGCTCAACAGCCGAATTTGCGCGGCCGTCAACGACTGGCTGCTCGATCGCTGGCTGGAGCCCGACACCACCGACCGGTTCCGGGGCACCATCCGCGTCAACCCCGAAGACGCCAGGGGCGCGGTCGCCGAGATCGAGCGCCTCGCCGACCACCCGAAGCTGGTGCAGGTCGGTGTCCCCATGCAGTCGCGCGAGCCGTACGGCAAACCGATGTTCGAGCCGATCTGGGAGGCCGCCGCCACGCACGGGTTGCCGGTTGCCGTGCACATCAACGGCGGCAACGGCGTCGATCACCCGCCCACCTTCGCCGGGCACGCGCACACCTACCCGGGATACGCGGCGTTCATGCCGCTGAACTACTTCGTGCACCTGTCCACCCTCATCATCGAGGGCGTGTTCGGCCGGCACCCGGGCCTGAAGTTCGTGTTCGCCGACGGCGGCTACGACATACTCACCCCGCTGATGTGGCGGCTGGACACCTTCTGGCTGTCCATGCGCGACCAGACCCCCTGGGTCGACCGGTATCCCAGCGAATACCTGCCCGCACACGTCCGGTTCTGCGCATCGGCATTCGATGGGCCGGCGGAGGCCGACGCGATGCAGCGGTGGATGGACTTCACCGGCAAGTCCGACCTGCTGATGTACGGATCGAGCTACCCCCACTGGTCCACGTCGCCGCCGGAGGCGATAGCCGAGGGGTTGGATGCCGCCCAGCGCGACAAGGTGTTGTGGCGCAATGCCAGTGAGCTCTACGGGCTTAAGGAGCGTGTCTGATGACAACGATCGAGCGACTCGACTCACCCACGGGTCACGCGGACGAGATAGCGGTCACCATCGTCGACACCGACGTGCATCCGTTGCCGGTCTCGGCCGACGTGCTGAAGTCCTACGCGCCGGCCGAATGGGTGGACAAGATCTGGCCGACGGGCAACGCGGTCGCCCCGGTGCCGCATTTCTACGACACCCCCGATTCGTACAAGACGATGTCGCTGCGCCTGGACGCCGCCCCGCCGGGCGGCGGCGTCGCCGGCAGCGACCCGGATTTCGCCGCCAAGCAGTTGCTTCTCGACGCCGGCGTCAGCATCGCCACGCTGGAGCCGATGTGTGACGCCCAACTGCCCCAGGCCGAACACGTTCTCAAGTCGACTTACAACGACTGGCTCGCCGACGTCTGGCTCGACAAGTACAACTGGCACGGCCGCTGGCGCGGATCGATCAGCGTCACCGCGCAGGCGCCGGAGCAGGCCGCCCGGGAAGTGGAGCGGTGGGCAGGGCACCCCTACATGGCCCAGGTGCTGATGACACCGCAGACCCGCGGAATCCCTTTCGGCAACCCACATTTCGACCCGCTCTACGAGGCCGCCTCCCGCAACGGATTTCCCGTGGCAACCCACCTGATGGGCCAGACGCCGTTTGAGTTGATCCCGATCTACCCGGTCGGCAATCCCGCGCACTGGCACGACTTCTTCGCGTCCTGGCCGCTGCTGTATGTCGCGCACCTGATGAGCCTGGTGTTCGACGGCGCCTTCGACCGCCACCCCGACCTGCGGGTGGTCTTCGTGGAAGGCGGCTTCACCTGGGCGATGCCGGTGATGTCGCGGATGGACCGGATCTGGGAAGCCCGCCGCGGCGACCTGCCTCACGTGCGTCGGCGCCCGTCGGAGTATGTGCGCGAACACGTCCGGTTCACCACCCAGCCGCTGGAGGACGCCGACACCGTGCAGTTCCGCGAGTACCTGGAGATGATGGACCTCGGCGACAACCTCATGTTCTCGACGGACTATCCGCACTGGAGTTACGACTCGCCGACCTACGCGATCAACCGGTTCCCCGCCGACCAGCGGGAGCGGATCATGCGCGGCAACGCGACCACCCTCTACGGGCTACCGGCGATGGTCAAGGCGCTTCCCGGAGAACGGTGACCCGGTGTGGCCGATCTGGCCGCCGAACTGACCGCTCTGGTCAACGAGTATGACGAGAAGTGGTCCGCGCTGGACTTCGCCGGGCTGGCCGACCTGTGGGAGCGGGAGACCCTGCGACCGATCTACATCGGCGACGAGTACGCGGCGCCGCTACTCGGCGCCGACGAGCTCGATCGGCACTGGGCCCGGATCGGCAGCCGCCTGAAGCGCGCCTCGGTGTCGTCGCAATTGTGGTCCGCCGATGAGCTTCCCGGGGGCGTTGCCCGGTGCGTCCTCCTGAGCCGGTGGAGCTTCACCGGGCAGGAGTCCGACATCGCCCACACCGGCGCCAGCTGGGTCACGTGGCTGCTCGCTTTTCGTGGCGACAAATACCGCATCTTTCAGCACATGGAATCGCAGGTCTACCTTGAAGAGGGTTTCCCGCACGGAAGATGAGAGCGCATGAGGCAGACCAACCTGACACGGCCGCAAGGCCTCACCGCATCGACCCGGCATTACGGGAGGCCGCGATCGAGCTGGACATCGTCGAATTCCGCGCCGAGACGCTGCCCGCCGATCTGGACGCCGACCCCAGTCGCATCGCGGTGATGGGCCGGGATGCGGGCGCGGCACTCGTCGCGGGCCTGGCCCAGCGGATGTTCGACGAGGAAGGGCCGCCGATCCTGGTGCAGATCCTGCACCAGCCGATGCTCGACTCCGATACCATGCCGTCGCGCCGCGAATTCCAGCGCACGCCGGGCCTCAACGGCCCCGCCGTAAGCCGGGCCTGGAGCCACTACCTGGGCCACGCGACCGCCACCGGTCAACACGTGCCCGCGCACCGGGCCAACCTCGAGGGGCTGCCGCCCACGTTCATCAGTTGCTCCGAGATCGACCCGTGCCGCGACGAAGCCATCGACTACGCCAACCGGCTGTTGCACGCCTACGTGCACACCGAATTGCATGTCATCGCAGCAACATTCAACGGCTTCGATTCGTTGGTCCCCGATTGGGTTGTCTCCCAAGAAAACCGGGCGCTGCACGCGCAGACGCTTCGCCGCGTCTTCGCGACGTAGGACGGCTAGACCGGGGTGAACTTGGTGATGAGCCAGTTGCCGTTGACCCGGCTCATGCGCACCAGCACGCTGCTGACCGCCACGGACGGCTGGGGGCTGTCCTTGGTCGTGGTGACCTGATCGACGAAAACCAGGACGACGGCCGAATCGGGATGCAGCTCCGACACCGCGGCGCCGGTCACCTTGGCCGTGGTTTTCATCGACTTCTGCTTGGCCATCGGGGCCACGGTCTGCTGACTGAATTGATCGTAGTAGGACAGAAAATCGCCGGTGAGGTGCGACCTGGCGTTCGCGAAGTCCTTGTCGAGCGAGTCGGAGGAGTAAGAGAGCAACGCCACCGTTCCCTCGGACGCGGCGACGGCCACCGTTCGGGCGACGCTGTCGTCGGTTTGTTGATCGGGCCGGTACCACTTGAAGTACAACCACGTCGCCACACCGCCGGAAACCAGCAGGAGCACAACCAGAACCGCCGCGATCGTTTTGCGCAGCCCCGGCGACAGGCGACGGCGCCGGGGTTCGCTCAGCTCGGGGGTGTCCTCCTCCACCTCGTCGCCAAAGGGTTCCGCGGTCTCCTCGGCTTCGGCTTCCGGCTCGGCTTCCGGTGCAGCCGAATCGATGTCGCGCACATCTTCGGTCACGGTACGTACTCAACTTTCGACATCTTGTACTGCCCGGCGACATTGGCGACCGTCACTCGCAGCCGCCAGACCAGGGGCGGCACGTCCTTGCCGGGCGGGGAGTTGGTGACCTGCGAGGTCGCCGAGACCAATACCACCGCGGAGTTCCCGTTGATGGACTCGAGCGCCGCGCGGTTCACGGTTCCTTCGGTGACCGCTCTCGACTGGGTGACCACTGATATGAAGTCGTTGGCCCGCTGCTGGAAGTCGTCTTTGAATTGGCCGGTGGAGCCATCGATCACGCGCTGGATGTCTTCTTTGGCCTTGTTGAAGTCGAGGGAGATCATGTTGAGGACGCCCTGCTTGGCCGCGCCGACGAACGCCGCTTCCCGCTGTTGGTGCCGGGTGGCGTCGCGGTGTTGGACCACCATGTATGCGCTCACTCCGGCGAAAGCGCAGATCGCGATGACTGTGGCCACCGCGGCGATCGCCGGCAACCACCGGCGCCAGCCCACTTGTTCCGTGACGGGCTCGTCGTATTCCTCGTCGTATTCCTCGGCGGCCGCCTCGTCGTAGTCCTTGTCGTAGTCCTCGTCGTAAGCCTCGTCGCCGCCGTACACCTCGGCGGGATCCGGCAGGCCGAGGGCTTCGCGTCGCAACCGGGCGGCGCGGGCGCGGGCCTGGGCCGCGGCGGCCAGCGCTTCGGCCGCGGCAGCTTCGGCCTCGACCTCGGCGAGCAACGCCTGGGCGTCGGCCTCCGATCCGATCGGATTTTCAGGCGGCTCGTTCGCCTCAGCCATCGCGATCACCGCTCGTCACGACCATTATCGATTGAACTCCGGTATCTCTTACGGTATTGCTCGTTGCTAACATCAGAATCCCAGCGAACTCCCACGAGAACCGACCAGGCGGATGATCAACCACCCACACTTTCTCCCGAATCCTCCGGCATCATGACCGCTGTCGACTCTCCCGAAAAGATACTCTTCGCTTCCACAACCCAGGCCTTTCTACAAAAAGAAGCGCCGTTGCGTCGCGTCCGGGAATTGCACGCGGCCGGCCAGTCGTTCGAACCGCCCTGGTGGCGGCGTGCCGCCGAACTCGGTTGGACGGCTCTGCTGGTGCCCGAGGAGCTGGGCGGCGGCAGCGTCTCGGGCAGCGGCCTCGAGGATCTGGCCATGGTCGCCGAACAACTCGGCAAGACGGTGGCGCCGGGACCGCTGTATCCGGTCAGCGTCGTGCTGGCGGCGCTCGCCGAGTGCGCAGACCCGGAGTCGCACGCCGCCACCATCGACTCGCTCATCTCCGGTGAAGCGGTGGCGTCGTGGGCGGTGTGCGAGCCGGGCCGGGGCTGGGCGCCGCTGGACCCGTCGGTGACGGCCGCCCGGACGGACGCCGGCTTCAGCATCAACGGCACCAAGGACCGGGTCGAGGCCGGCGCCCAAAGCGCGGTGTTGCTGGTCGTTGCGCGGTGCGGCGGCGAGATCCGTCAGTTCCTGGTCCCGACGGACGCACCGGGCGTCCGCATCGAGGCCCAGCAGTCGGTCGACTTGGTCAAGCAATACGCGCGGGTGCATTTCGACGGGGTGGTTGTGGAGCCGTCCGCGGTCGTCGGCAGCGCGGGCGAGACCGCCGCCCTGATCGAGCGGCAGAGCCAGATCGCCCAGGTGCTGCAGTGCGCCGAGGTGGTCGGCATCCTGCAAACGGTGTTCGACTTCACCGCGCAATGGGCGCTGGACCGGCACACGTTCGGCCGCCCGCTGGCGTCGTACCAGGTTCTCAAGCATGGGTTCGCCGACATGAAGCTGTGGCTGGAAGCGTGCCGTGCCACCACGGCCGCCGCGGTCACCGACGTCGCCGCCCGCTCGCCCGACGCGGGCCTGTCGGCCAGCATAGCCAAGTCCTACGTCGGCGAGATGGCCGTGCGGGTCGTCCAGGCGTGCGTGCAGATGCACGGCGGCATCGGCGTCACGTGGGAACACGACCTGCACCTGTACCTGAGGCGAGTCACCTTGTATCGCTCCATGTTCGGCACGCCCGAGGAACACAACCTGCGGGTGTACGAGTCGGAGAAAGCGGCCCGATCGATGGCGAACGCCGGATGACGACCGCAGAATCCGTTCCCGAGTTCGCCGCGCGGGCCCG
>Ga0335069_10009256_pt1 | contig 14030 bp, 9 predicted proteins | sample Lox_Sample_11_FD_206714 | JGI IMG/M metagenome (GOLD analysis project Ga0335069, IMG submission 206714) | Soil microbial communities from Loxahatchee National Wildlife Refuge, Florida, United States - Lox_Sample_1.1 | ecosystem: Environmental > Terrestrial > Soil > Wetlands | place: USA: Florida... | reverse complement strand
CGAGACCCGCAACGGCGGCGGCGACGTCCGCGTCTGGATGTTCGGGCTGCTGCGGGGCGCGTTTCATTCGATCGCCCGGCGCCGCGCCGTGCGCCAGGAGCGCGGCCACCAGGCGGTCGAACGTCAGCTCCAGCGAGACGCGGCGCTCGCGGCGCAGCCATGAAACACTACGCCGGCACGCTGCGCGTGGCCCCGAGGCCCATCCTCGACCCCCGCTCGACGACGCCTGGCGCTGCGCGCCCCGGCGACCTGCACGATCCGCGCAGCGTCAAGGGCTGAAGCAAGGGGCTGCGTCGCGCCACTGGCGCGGCGCGTTTGGCTCCCTCGCCCCGCATGCACAAGCTCGGCGCTCGGCGGATGCGGCTTCTTCGACGACCCCTGGGGCAATCCGTTCGGTCTGCTCGCCGACATGCCCGCCGACGCCGCGGCCTGACCCGGCGACATCCTTGACCTCGCCCCGGCCGGCGCCCAGGTTTCGACGATGTCGAGGGAGCAGCCATGAGCGGACGGGAGTTCGAGGTGATCGTCTGGGGGGCGACCGGTTACACCGGCCGGCTCGTCGCCGAGCACCTCCTGAAGACCTACGGCGCCGCCGGCGACCTCAGATGGGCGGTCGCCGGGCGCAGCGCCGACAAGCTCGCCGACGTGAAGGCCGGGATCGGCGCGCCGGCTGGCCTGCCGACGATCGTCGCCGACGCGGCCGATCCGGCCTCGCTCGACGCCATGGCGCGCCGCGCGGACGCGATCATCACCACCGTCGGCCCTTATCAGCTCTACGGCTCGCCGCTGGTCGCCGCCTGCGCGGCGGCGGGGACCGATTACGTCGACCTCACCGGCGAGTCGAACTGGATCGCGGCCATGATCCAGGCCCACGAAGCGGCGGCGAAGGCGTCGGGGGCGCGGATCGTGTTCTCCTGCGGCTTCGACTCGATCCCGTTCGACCTCGGCGTCTTCTATGCCGAGGAACAGGCGAAGCAGCGCTTCGGCGCCTACGTTCCCCGCGTTCGTGGTCGGGTCCGCGGCCTCAAAGGCGGGCTCTCCGGCGGCACGCTCGCCAGCGGCATGGCGACCCAGGCCGCGGTGCAGAAGGACCCGAGCATCGGCGCCCTGCTCGCAGATCCGTTCGCGCTGACGCCCGGCTTCAAAGGCCCCGACCAGCCTGACGGCGATCACGCCTACGAGGACAAGGTCGCCGGCTCCTGGGTCGGGCCGTTCATGATGGCCGGGATCAACACCAAGGCCGTGCACCGTTCCAACTTCCTGCTCGGCCAGCGTTGGGGCGCCGGCTTCCAGTACGACGAGATGCAGATGCTCGAAGGTCCGCCCGATCCAGCGGCCGGCGGCGGCATGGGCGGCTTCAACTTCGGCGCCGGTGGGATGCCGAAGCCCGGCGAAGGCCCGTCGCGCGAAGAGCGCGAGACCGGCTTCTACGACATCCTGGTGATCGCCGAGGCCGCGGACGGACGGACCCTTCGCGCGGCGGTCAAGGGCGACATGGACCCCGGCTACGGCTCGACTTCGAAAATGCTGGGCGAGAGCGCGGTCTGCCTCGCCCGTGACGTTTCCCGGCAGACGACGCCCGGCGGCTGCTGGACCCCCGCCTCGGCTATGGGCGGGGCGCTGATCAAACGACTGGAGGCCAACGCCGGCCTCACCTTCACCACCGAGAACTGAGCACCCGAATGACCGACCTTCTCTCGCCGATGACGCTTGTCCGCGGCCCGGCGTGGCGCAACCGCCTGATGCTGGCGCCGCTGACCAACCTGCAGAGCCATCCCGACGGCCGCCTCTCCGACGAGGAGTTCCACTGGCTGACGATGCGCGCCAAGGGCGGCTTCGGCCTGGTGATGACCTGCGCGGCGCACGTGCAGCGGATCGGCAACGGATTTCCTGGCCAGCTCGGGAACTTCTCCGACGACCACCTGCCGGGCCTCACGCGGCTTGCGGCCGAGATCAAGGCTTACGGGGCGGTGAGTTCGGTGCAGCTGCACCACGCTGGCCTGCGCTCGCCCGAGGCGCTGATCGGCGAGAAGCCGGTCGGGCCTAGCGAGGACGCCGAGACCGGCGCGCGGGCGCTCTCCACCGCCGAGGTCGAGGCGCTGACTGAGGACTTCATCGAGGCGGCGGTCCGGGCCGAACGGGCCGGGTTCGACGGCGTCGAGCTGCACGGCGCGCACGGCTACATCCTCTGCGCGTTCGTGAGTCCCGACACCAACCGGCGCACCGACCGCTACGGCGGCTCGCTGGAGAACCGCACGCGGATCCTGTTCGACATCATCAAGGGCGTGCGCGCCCGCACCCGTCCCGACTTCCAGCTCGGCATCCGCATCTCGCCTGAGCGGTTCGGTCTCGTCTTCGCCGAGCAGCTCGAGCTGGCGCGGTGGCTGCTGACCTCGGGCGACCTCGACTACGTCGACATGTCGCTCTGGGACTGCTTCAAGCCGCCGGTCGAGGAGGCCTATTCCGCCAGGCCGCTGATCGACTGGTTCGCCGAGCTGCCGCGCGGAGCCACCCGCCTCGGCGCCGCCGGCAAGCTGACGAAGGGCGCCGACGTGCGACGACTGACGGACGCCGGCGCCGATTTCGCGATCCTCGGCCGCGCCGCGATCCTGCACCACGACTGGCCGAAGCGCTTCGCCGCTGACCCGGACTTCGTCCCGATCGCGATCCCGGTCACGCGCGCCCACCTCGCAGCCGAGGGCCTGAGCCCCAAGTTCATCGAGTACATGAACAACTGGAAGGGCTTCGTCGCCGAGGAAGCGGCCGCCGTCGCGGCGGAGTAGCGGAGCTGCGTGGTTCGAGACGCGCCTGACGGCGCTCCTCACCATGAGAGGATGGTGAAGTCGCACTGACGTTCGTCATCCTGAGGAGCCCGCACAGCGGGCGTCTCGAAGGACGGACTGCGCCCACGCCTATTCCAGCACCTCGTAGGCCGGCAGCGTGAGGAACTCCTCGCATTCGGAGGAGAGACTCATGTCGGCGAAGATCCTGATCGCCTCGGCGAAGCGGCCGGTCTCGTACGCCGCGCCCAGGCTCTGCTTCAGCGCCGCCATCTCCTCGTCGAGCGTCGCCTTGAACAGCGCGGGCGTCACGACGCGACCGTCGTTCAGCTTCGCCTGCTGGTTCACCCATTGCCAGATCTGCGTGCGGCAGATCTCGGCGGTCGCGGCGTCTTCCATCAGGTTGTAGAGCGGCACCGCGCCGCGGCCGCGCAGCCAGGCCTCGATGTACTGCACGCCGACGCGGATGTTCTCCCGCAGGCCCGCCTCCGTGCGCTCGCCGTCGTGCACCTTCAGCATCTGCTCGCGCGTGATGGTCACGTCCTCGCGCAGCTTGCCCAGCTGGTTCGGCGTCGGCATGGCGCGGTCGAACACCTCCATCGCCACCGGCACGAGGTCGGGGTGGGCGACCCAGGTGCCGTCGTGGCCGTTGTTGGCTTCGCGCTCCTTGTCGGCGCGCACCTTGGCGAACGCCGCCTCGTTGACCGCGGGGTCGCCGCGGACCGGGATCTGCGCGGCCATGCCGCCCATCGCGAACGCGCCGCGGCGATGGCAGGTCTGGATCAGTTTCAGCGAGTAGGCCGCGAGGAACGCCGAGCCCATGCCCATCACCGCGCGGTCCGGCGTCAGGGCCTCCGGGTGGCGGCGCAGGCGCTTGATGTAGCTGAAGATGTAGTCCCAGCGGCCGCAGTTCAGGCCCGCCATGTGGTCGCGCAACTCGTAGATGATCTCGTCCATCTCGAAGGCGGCCGGCAGGGTCTCGATCAGCACGGTGGCCTTGATCGTCCCCTTCGGCAGCCCGAGACGCTCCTGCGCCAGCACGAAGACGTCGTTCCAGAGTCGCGCCTCGAGGTGGCTCTCCATCTTCGGCAGGTAGAAGTAAGGGCCCGAGCCCTGCGCCAGCGTCGCCTTGGCGTTGTGGAAGAAATAGAGCCCGAAGTCGACCAGCGAGCCGGACATCGGCTGCCCGTCGACCACGACATGGCGCTCCGGCAGGTGCCAGCCGCGCGGGCGCACGATCAGCACCGCGCGTTTCTCGTTCAGCTGGTACGACTTGCCGCTGCCAGGATCGACGAAGCTGAGCTTGCCGGCCCAGAGGTCGATCAAGTTGACCTGGCCGTCGACCATGTTGGCCCAGGTCGGCGCGTTGGCGTCCTCGAAATCGGTCATGAACACCTTCGCGCCGGAATTCAGCGCGTTGATGATCATCTTGCGGTCGGTCGGGCCGGTGATCTCGACCCGGCGGTCCTGCAGGTCGGCCGGGATGGGCGCGACCTTCCAGTCGCCGTCGCGGACGGACCTGGTCTCGGCCAGGAAGTCGGGGCTCTCGCCGGCGTCGAAGCGCTTCTGCCGCGCTTGCCGCGCCGCCAGCAGCTCGAGCCGTCGGGCGTCGAACGTGCGGTGAAGCTCGGCCAGGAACGCCAGCGCGTCCGGGGTCAGCACCTCGGCCGCACGGCCCTCGATGGCTTGCGTGATTTGGGCGGGGCGGGTCAGCGTTGCGGCGTCGTCGGCCATGGGGCGCCTCTCCTTCGAACAAAGAAAAAAGGCGGGGGCGCATGCCCCCACCAAGTCAACCTAGCACAGCGCGTGGCTCCAGACGCGCGTTGTGCGTCCTTCGAGACGCCCGCTGTGCGGGCTCCTCAGGATGACGAACGTCAGTGCGACTTCACCATCCTCGTCATGGTGAGGAGCGCCGTCAGGCGCGTCTCGAACCACGCACCGAAGCTATTCCGCGGCGACCGCCTCCTTCGTGAACTGGGCCGCCTCGGTGGAGTCGGCGAGCGCGGTGGTCGAGGACTGGCCGCCCGAGATGGTCATCGCAACCTCGTCGAAGTAGCCGGTTCCGACTTCGCGCTGGTGACGCGTCGCCGAATAGCCGTGCGCTTCCGCGGCGAATTCGCCCTGCTGCAGCTCGGAATAGGCCGCCATGCCGCGGTCCTTGTAGCCGCGCGCCAGCTCGAACATGCCGTGGTTCAGGCTGTGGAAGCCGGCCAGGGTCACGAACTGGAACTTGTAGCCCATCGCGCCGAGCTCGCGCTGGAACTTGGCGATGGTGTCCTTGTCGATGTTGGCTTCCCAGTTGAACGACGGCGAGCAGTTGTAGGCCATCAGCTTGCCGGGGTGCGACTTCTGGATCGCCTCGGCGAACTCGCGCGCCTCGTCGAGGTTCGGGTGCGAGGTCTCCCACCAGAGCATGTCGGCGTAGTCGGCGAAGGCCTTGCCGCGCGCGATGCAGTGGGCGAGGCCCGTGCCGTCCTTCAGGCGATAGAACCCTTCCGGCGTGCGGCTGTCGGGCACGATGAACGCGCGGTCGCGCTCGTCGACGTCGGAGGTGATCAGCTTCGCCGACTCCGCGTCGGTGCGGGCGACGACCAGGGTCGGCACGCCCATCACGTCGGCGGCGAGGCGCGCGGCGATCAGGTTGCGCTCGTGCGCCTGGGTCGGGATCAGCACCTTGCCGCCCATGTGGCCGCACTTCTTCTCCGAGGCCAGCTGGTCCTCGAAGTGGACGCCCGCGGCGCCGGCCTCGATGAACGCCTTCATGATCTCGAAGCTGTTGAGCGGGCCGCCGAAGCCGGCCTCGGCGTCGGCGACGATCGGCGCGAACCAGTCGCGCTTTGCTCCGCCTTCCGAGTGCTCGATCTGGTCGGCGCGCTGCAGCGTGCGGTTGATGCGGCGGCAGAGCTCAGGCGCGGCGTTGGCCGGGTAGAGGCTCTGGTCGGGATACATCGCGCTGGCGGTGTTCGAGTCCGCCGCGACCTGCCAGCCGGAAAGGTAGATCGCCTTCAGGCCGGCGCGCACCTGCTGCATGGCCTGGTTGCCGGTCATGGCGCCCAGCGTGTTCACGTAGGGCTCATCGTGCAGCAGCTTCCAGAGCTTGTTGGCGCCGCGCTCGGCCAGCGTGTAGGCGATCGGGAACGAGCCGCGCAGCTTCTCCACCTGTGCGGCTGTGTAAGGGCGCTTGATGCCGTCGAAACGGCCCTTCGGCGCGTTCGGGATCAGGCTGTCGATGCTCATAATCTTGTAACTCCGCGAGCCGGATGGCTTGTGTGGGTTTGACCGATAGGCGCGGCCGAGCCCTTGGGAAAGCAGGGAAATGCGGTTGAGGCGACACAAGAAGGCTAGTTTGTCATAGTATGACATTGTCACAACGGTGAAGTTGTGACAAAGGCTGCGCCATGGCCCAGGCCCCCGAACGCAAGCTGTTTCTCGGCCCGCGGCTGCGACGGCTGCGGCGGGATCTCGGACTGACCCAGACGCGCATGGCCGAGGACCTCGGCGTCTCGCCGAGCTACCTCAACCACCTCGAGCGCAACCAGCGCCCGGTGACCGCGCAGATCCTGCTGCGGCTCGCCGAAGCCTACGACATCGACATCCGCAGTCTCTCGTCCGACCACGAGGCGGCCGGCGCGCGTGACCTCACCGAGGTGTTCGCCGATCCGCTGTTCCGCGATCTGGCCGTGGCGCGCGCCGAGGTGGCCGAGGTGGCCGAGAACGCGCCGGGGGTCGCCGACGCGATCGTGCGGCTCTACCGCGCCTTCGCCGACCGTCGCCGGCTCGCCGAGTTCGGAGCGTTGCCGCGCGCCGAGGAAGGGGCCGACGGCCTCGCGTTCACACCGTCCGACTGGGTGCGCGACTTCATCCAGGGCCAGCGCAACTTCTTCCCCGAGCTCGACGAGGCGGGCGAGGCGATGGCGCATGAGCTGCGCGCCGAGCCGCAGGGCTTCGCCGCCGCGGCGCGCCAGCGCCTGGCCGATCGCGACGGCATCCAGGTGCGCGTCGTGCCGCTCGACGTGCTGCCGGATTCCGTGCGCCGGTACGACCATCACCGGCGGCGCCTGATGCTGTCCGAGCTGCTGGGCGAGCAGGGACGGGCGTTCTCGATTGCCTACCAGCTCGCGCTCGCCGAGCACGACGCGCAGCTGACGGCGCTGGCCGACCGCGCTGCGGCGCCCGACGCACCGACCCGCAGGCTGCTGAAGGTCTCGCTCGCCAACTATCTCGCCGCGGCGATCATGATGCCCTACGAGGCGTTCCGCGACGCCTGCGAGAAGACGAGCCACGACATCGAGCTGATCGGCGCCAAGTTCGGGGCCAGCTTCGAGCAGGTCTGTCATCGGCTGACGACGCTCTCGCGGCCGACCTCGCGCGGCATCCCGTTCTTCATGCTGCGGGTCGACTCGGCCGGGAACATCTCCAAGCGCTTCGCCGGCGCGTCGTTTCCGTTCTCGCGCTTCGGCGGCTCGTGCCCGAGGTGGCGCGTGCACGACGCGTTCCGCACGCCCGGCCGGGTGGTGACCCAGATGGTCGAGACGCCCGACGGCGCGCGCTATTTCACCCTCGCCCGCACCACGCCGAGGGTCGCCGGCCCGTACGCCGACGAGGACGCGGGTCTCGCGATCGGCCTCGGGTGCGAGCTGAAGTACGCCCCGCGGCTGGTCTACTCGAAGGGGCTCGACCTCGCCGAGCCGCTGGTCACCGAGATCGGGCCGGCGTGCCGGGTCTGCGAGCGGCCGGCCTGCCCGCAGCGAGCCGCCGAGCCGCTCGGGCGCACGCTGATGGTCGACGACTTCACCAAGTCGATCTCGCCTTACCCGTTCGCGCCGGTGTAGCCCCGCGGCCACGCCGGCGCCGCTTCCGGCGGCAAGACGAGAATTCGCCACCCGGTGACGCGACGGACCCGTTGCGTCGGCTTGGAAGCTTCCGTATCCGAACGCTGCTTGGACGCGCGGTTTCGAGGGACGAGAGCGGGCGTGAGCGAAGGGACTTCCGCCTTGCAGGGGGCGGCGGTCGTAACGCTGGTGAGGTGCGCGCGTGACGTCTGAGAACGCGGGGTTCGGGCCGGCGCCCTATGGCGTCGTGCGAGCGCGTTCGGCTGACGACGCCCCGGAGGCTGTGGCCGAGGGCGTCTATCGCCGGCGCGACTTCCTGCCGCCGGCGTCGCTGCTGCGCGTGCTGGATGCGCTCGGCCGGCTTTCGGCGAGCTGGCGCCCCTCGGAGGCGCTAGGCCTGCTGGGTCGTGGCGCGACCGGCCAGGTCGGCGCGGGCGCCCTCGCCGTACAGACCCCGCTCGATGAGATCCGCGCAATCCTCGCCCCCGCGACGCTCGACTGGGCGCGCCGCTGCGGGTTCTGGTTCCCTCGCCCGCCCCAGCTCCAGCTCTTCCCCGTGCGCATGGTGGGTGACGCCGAGCGACCGGCGCGGCAGGAGCCGCATATGGATTCGCACCCGACCCATCCCGGCCCGCCGATCTGCACCAACGTCTTCTACCCGAAGCTTCGCGACGTCTCTGGCGGCGACCTGGCCGTGCAGGTCGCCGGTTCGTCGGGGCCCGCCCGCGTTCGTCCGGCGGCAAACGACATCGTCTCATTCGCCGGCGAGCGAGTGCACTGGGTCGAGCCGCTGTTCGCCGGCGAACGGGTGAGTCTGGTCGTCAACTTCTACTGACACCTTGCTGACTCTGTAGCCGCATAGATTGTGCCGAAGGGCTCGAATCTGCGGTCTGACGCAGACCTAAAATCCTTAAGAATCAATGGCGCCGTAGCGGCGCCTGTCTTTCCCGCGCCACACCTGAACATTGGTTATGTCGGCAAGGCCTGATCGGCGTTGACGGAGGGGGGTGCGTTCACGCAGTTTCCGCGCCGAGCGGCGGAGCTGGGGTCCAGCTGCGCACGCTGAGCATATGGAGCCGGCGCGGGACTCGGCTCTAGGGAGGCGAGATGTACAAGCACTTGTTGCTGTTGACGTGCGCTGCTGGCGCATTGGGGATTTCGGCTGGCGTGAGCTACGCCGCCACGGCCGAGGCGTCGTCCACCGCCGAGGGCGCGACGAACGTAACCGAGATTGTGGTCACCGCGGAGAAGCGTGAGCAGAGCCTGCAGAAGGTTCCGGTCGCCGTCTCGGTGTTCACGGGCGCCCAGCGCGACGTGATCGGCATCGCCTCGGTGCAGGACGTGACCAATTACGCGCCGGGCTTCACCTACGATCCGGGCAACGTCCACGCCTACATCCGCGGCGTCGGCCGCCAGTCGGTCAACGTCACCGACGACCAGCGCGTGTCGAACTACGAAGACGAGTTCTACGTCTATTCGCCCTACGGCCTCGCCAAATCGTCCCTGTTCCTGCAGCAAGAGCAGATCGAGCGCGGCCCGCAGAACGTCGGCGGTCGCAACGCCGCAGCCGGTTCGATCGACATGATCTCCGTCCGCCCGACCGAGGACCCCTATGCCGAGGTTCGCGGCCAGGTGGGCAACTTCGGCTGGCACGAGATCGAGGCGGCCGTCTCCGGCCAGGTCGCGCCCGGCCTCAACGTGCGCCTCGCCGGCTTCGATAAGAACCAGGATTACGGCTACTACCGCAACCTCGCTGGCGGCCCCGACGAGGGCAACGTGGTCCACGAGTGGTACGTCGAAGGCCAGCTCGACTGGAAACCGAACGACAAGTTCGAGGTCTGGGCGCGCACCTTCTTCGAAGTCTGGAACGGTCGCGGCGACGCCGGTTCGCGCGTCGGCTACGAGGCTGGCAGCTGGGACGAGACCAACCTGACGGACGCCAACTCGTATGTCGGCGCCGGCCTCTTCATCAACCCCAACTACGGCTATTCCGCGGTCGTCGGCGGCAACCCGTCGGCGTTCCTCGGCAAGAACCCGCTCGACCCTATCGTCACCAGCGTGACGCTCGCCAATCCGGCCGTCCGCAACAACCCGTCGATGATCGACCACAACACGTTCGCGGCGACGATTCCAAGGAACGTCTCGCTGAACAACTACGACGACTTCAACTGGATCATGACCTATCACTTCGATGGGTTCGACGTGAAGTACAACGGCGGGTTCCAGGGGTATAACTACTACCTGAACTACGACGGCGTCGACACGAACGTGCTGTCGTACAGCCTGTTCGCCATCCCGGGCGTCACGCCGCTGACGATCAATCCGCTGATCAACGCCAACTACAACGAAGACGACTGGTGGTCGTCGAACGACTGGACCATCCAGTCGACGAACGACTCGCCGCTGCAGTGGACGGCTGGCGCCTTCTTCTTCTACCAGCGCTACAACCAGCCCTACGAAGTCAACGACCCGCTGCAGCCGCAGCTTTCGCAGCCGATCTTCAATCCGGCCGCCGCCCCCGTTGGGGCGAACCTCGCCGCGCCGAACCCGCAGCGTGACTTCCTCTACCTGGACTACATGTTCCACGTGGAGAGCATCGCCGGGTATGCGCAGGCCTCTTACAAGTTCAACGACAACTGGAAGATCACCGGCAACCTCCGCTACACCTACGACGACAAGTGGGGCACGGAGTCCGCGCGCTACATCTTCTTCGGGAGCAGCCTGCTCAGCACGCAGATCCCGGTCGGCGGCGGGGTGGTCCTGCCCCTCGCGTCCCTGCTGGGCGTCAACACCCCGTCGCTGGACATCACGGCCTCGCAGACCTGCCTCAGCGGTACGCCAGGCGCCTGCAACGGCAACGTGCTCGGCAAGGGCGTGACCGCGAAGGGCGTGATCGAGCCCAACGGCTACGCGTTCCGGCAGCTTGGCATCACCTCCTCGGCGGTGACCGGCGGCGCCGACATCGAGTGGACGCCGTCGCCAGACACCTTCCTCTACGCGCGCTACGGCCGCGGCTACGAGGCGCCGTCGTTCAACGCCGGCCAGGTGCTGCCGAATCCTGCGGTGGGGCCGGAGTTCCTGAACTCCTACGAGATCGGCTGGAAGCAGAGCTTCGGCAAGTCGCTGCTCGTGAACCTCGCGGCGTTCTACTACGACTACGAAGGCCTGCAGTTGCCGATCTCGGTGACGAACGGCGGCGTGACTCAGTCGCAGTTCATCAACGTGCCGAAGTCGGAATCCACCGGCGTCGAGCTCGAGGTCTACTGGACGCCGATCAAGGACTTCAACATCACGGCGACCTACTCGTACGACTACACCTCGATCCTCACCGGGTGCAGCGGGACGGTCACCGGAGGCGTGTTCACGCAGGCGGCAGGCTCGCTTTGCCTGATCGACACGAACGACCCGAACGCCGTGCAACCGGGCGCACAGCCCTTCCCGGGCCAGAATCCGTTGGCGGCGCGCGACCAGAGCGTGAAGGGCAATCCGCTGCCCGACGCGCCGCGAAACAAGTTCGCGATCGACTTCGCCTACACCTTCCACTGGGATCCGGGCGCGCTGACCCTGTCGGCCTCCTACGTCTGGCGGGATGTGCAGAACGGAACGGTGTTCGACCGCGCCTACGACAACGCCCCGCATTGGGACGATGTCGACTTCCGCGCCACGTGGAAGGGCATGAACGACAAGTACGAAGTGATCGCCTTCGTGAGGAACGCGTTCGACACGCAGCAATATGCTGTCGGCGCGGGCGGCGTCGGCCTCGTGGGCAATGCGACGAGCCACACGACCGCCGCGGCGGGTCTGTTCGAGAACAACCTCTACAATCTGGCCCCGCCGCGGACCTACGGGCTGGAGCTGCGCTACAAGTTCTTCTAGAGCGCCAGTCAACGTCAGCTTACGAGGGGCGCGTCTCGGTTGGGACGCGCCCTTTTTTCTATGGCCCGAACTGGCTCCCAATGGGCGCCGCTGCTTAGAATCCGCTAGCGCCCCCGGGGAACTTCGTAGGATGCTCTGAAGCAACAACGAGAACACGCTTAGGGAGTAGCGCAGATGGCGAGCGACGCCGCCCGACCGAACCTCGGCTGGCCGACGAAGGCGCTCTACGGTTTGAGTTCGCTCGGCACGGCGACAAGGGGCTCGCTGATCGGGGCCGTGCTCTTCTTCTACAATCGGGTGCTCGGAGTCGACGCCAAGGCGGTCAGCTTCGCGATCTTCGTCTCCCTGCTGATCGATGCGTTCTGGGATCCGGTCGTCGGGCAGATCTCCGACGGCTCGCACACGCGGCTCGGGCGCCGGCATCCGTTCATCTACGCCGCCGTGCTGCCGGCAGCGGTCTGCTTCGCCCTCATCTTCATGCCGCCGCTCGGGTGGTCCGACGAGAACCTGTTCGTCTACCTGCTGGCCACGTTGGTCGGCGCGCGGCTGCTCGAAAGCCTGGTCGAGATTCCGATGGCCTCGCTGCTGCCGGAGCTGTCGCGCGACTACGACGAGCGGACCAGTCTCGGCAGCTGGCGCTACGTGTTCCTCGCGGTCGTCGGACGCGCACTCGCGACGATCCTGGCCTACGGCGTGTTCCTAAAGGGCACCAGGGCGCAGCCGTTCGGGCAGATGAACCTCGCGGGCTATGCGCCCTACGCGGTGACGGTTGGAATGATATCCATCGCCGTCACGGTGCTGTCGGCGCTCGCGACGCAGCGCTTCGTCCCTTACATGCACCAGCCGCCGCGTCGAAGGCCCGGCGTCGCCGACATGCTGCGCGAGTTCGCGGCGGCGGCCGGCGACCGCAATTTCCTCGCCCTGGCGATGAGCGGATTTGTCTTCGGCATCGCCGTCGGGATCACGCAAGGGCTGCTGCTCTACTTCCTCACGGACTTCTGGGGGCTGCCCTCGCAAGCGCTCCTGCAGCTCGGTCTGTGGACGATACCGGGCGGGCTGATCGGCGTGACCGTCGCCCCCGCCTGGGCGCGCGCCATGGGCAAGAAGCGCGGCTGCCTGATCGTGTTCTTCATCGCGATCTTCTCGACCACGGTGCCGATCGGCCTGCGGCTGCTGGGGGTCATGCCGCCCAACAGCTCGCCCTGGGTCCTGCGCATTCTGATCCTCGACTCGATCGCGACCGGCCTTCTGAGCACCATGGGCTTCATCATCGTGACCTCGATGCTCGCCGACGTGGTGGAGGCGGTGCAGGTCAAGACCGGCCGCAGGTCCGAGGGGGTGCTCTTCGCCGCTGACTCGCTGCTGCGCAAGATCACGACCAGCTTCGCCGGCGCCCTGCCCGGCATTCTGCTGACCTACGTCCATTATCCCAAGGGCGCCGCGCCGGGCCACGTGCCGGCGACGGTGCTGACCCACCTCGCAACGATCTATTTGCCGCTGGTCACCGTGCTCTATCTCTGCTCCACCAGCGTGCTGTTGATCTACCGGATCGACCGCAAGCAGCACGAGGACAACCTCGAGCGCATCGCGGAGTCGGCCACGCTGGCCGAGGAAGCCGATCCTGAGCTCAACCCGCACCTCGAGCCAGACATCATCACCCGGCCCGCCTGAGGCGGCCGTCTCGCGCCCCACGGCGCCGGTCTCGGCGTCCGATCCCGAGCATGACCGCCCCCCTGGTTCTGGTCGGCGCCTAAGCTGTTGACGCACCTGCTTCCAGCGCCATACCATTCCTTCTAACGAGCCGAAGGGACGCTAAACGAGTGGCTCGGGGAGGCGCCGGCCAAGGCCGCGCCCGGGGAGGGCACATGAGCAAGCATGCTTGGATGACGACCTGCGCCATCGGCGCGCTCGGCTTGGGCGGCGGCGCGGCTCACGCCGCCACCGCGACGGCCGAGGCCGCCTCGACCAGCGCCTCGGCGGTCAGCGAGATCACGGTCACGGCGCAAAAGCGCGAGGAGAACATCGAGCGGGTGCCGGTCGCCGTCTCGGCCTACACCTCCAAGCAGCGTGACCTCATCGGGATCGAGTCGATCCAGGATATGACGAACTTCACGCCCGGGTTCAGCTACTCGACCTCGCTCGACCGCGCCTTCATCCGCGGCGTCGGACGCCAGACCAACAACCTCTCCAGCCAGCCGGGCGTCGCGACCTACAACGATGGGGTCTACAATTCGAGCGTGGTCGCCGCCGCCGGCGACTCGCTGTTCATCGACCGCACCGAGATCCTGCGAGGGCCGCAAGGCACGCTCTACGGCCGCAACTCGATCGGCGGGACGATCAATGCGATCTCGCGGCGGCCGACGAGCGAGTTCTATGCCGAGGGTCGCGCCAGCGTCGGCAGCTACGACACGGTCAACCTCGAAGCCGCCGTCTCCGGGCCGGTCGCGGAGAATGTGAAGTTCCGCGTCGCGGCGTTCGACGACAACCAGAATCAGGGCTTCTACCGGAACGTCTCCGGCCTCGCGGACGAGGGCGGCCGCGG
>Ga0335069_10009255_pt1 | contig 14031 bp, 10 predicted proteins | sample Lox_Sample_11_FD_206714 | JGI IMG/M metagenome (GOLD analysis project Ga0335069, IMG submission 206714) | Soil microbial communities from Loxahatchee National Wildlife Refuge, Florida, United States - Lox_Sample_1.1 | ecosystem: Environmental > Terrestrial > Soil > Wetlands | place: USA... | reverse complement strand
CAAGCATGGCGAAAGTCGAATCCTGCATTTTGAATCCCAGACTCAGCAGATGAAGAAGTAACCACTAACGAACACTAATTGACGCTAATGAATGGAATCATTGAGGCCAGAGCTGACCAGCGCAGTGATTAGTGATAATTAGGGTGGATTAGTGGTTAGTCCGACGGCGCCTTTCAGATTGTTACATTACTCCCAATACTCGGCCCAGCTGGTGGCGGTCTCCGTCACGCGCACCCGTTCCACCCGGACCATGAAGGAGACAGGATACAGCGGGTCCCCCTTTTTCGCGGCCGCTGCCAGCGCCTGCTTCACGTGCTGGAAGATCTGGCGGGCCATGATCTCGGTGGTGGGGTCGGTGCGGTCGAACGGGATCACGCGGTCGCCATAGGCGGCCTGGAACTCGGCGAACTTCGGGTCGGCGGTGTTGAGCGCCATGCTATGATCGAAACGTTCGATGAATTTCTGCGCCGCGAGCTTGAGCGCGTGGAAGTCGCAGACCATGTCGTGTGGATCCAGACCGTCGGCGGCGAGCACGACCTCCACCGTGCGGCTGTGCCCGTGGGGAAACCGGCAGGCGCCCGGGTGCTTGCTCAGGATGTGGCCGCTCTCGACGGTAAAGCTTTTGGCGATGCGGAAAGGCATGGAGGGATTTCGGATTGCGGATAGCGGATTGCGGAAAGCGGTGGGCGGTGGAAAGTGGACGGTGGACGGTGGAAAGTGGACGGTGGACGGTGGACGGTGGACGGTGGACGGTGGACGGTGGACGGATCGGGCAGACTGGAAACGCCCAGCGTCGCGCCAGTTGCCGAAATTTGCCAATCCGAAATCCGCGATCCGAAATCCGCAATTCTCAGACCGTCTGCGCGTGGCGGCGGGGGCCGGCGGAGAGGGTGGTGTCGAAGCGCATCGCGATCACGCGCAGCAGGGGCGCGCCGACGCGCGTGACCTCGAGATGCTGATCGTCGCGCACAAGCAGGCCGTCGGCTTCCAGGTCCGTGAGCGAGTTGAGTTCGCGGGCATAGGTGGCGGCGAAGTCGACCCCGATCTGTTTGGAAAGGGCGGCGTAATCGAGCCGCCGGTCGCCCATGATGCGCATGATGATGGTGCGGCGACGCTGGTCTTCGGGCGTCAGGCGCAGCCCGCGTTCGATCGGCAGGCGGCCCTCCGCCAGGGCGGCATGCCAGGCGGGCAGAGTCTTGTGATTCTGGCGGTAGGTGTCGGCGGTCGAGGAGATCGACGACATGCCGAAGCCATAGAGCGAGGCGCCGGCGCGGGTGCTGTAGCCCTGGAAATTGCGGTGCAACGTGCCGGCGCGCTGGGCGACGGCCATTTCGTCGTCGGGCCGGGCGAAGTGATCGAGACCGATGTCGATGTACCCGGCGTGCGTGAGGCGTTCGTGGGCCAGGGCGAACATCGCGAGCTTTTGCTCGGGGGTGGGGAGCTGGCCTCGGTCCTCGAAAATCTTCTGCGAAGGCTTGAGCCACGGTACGTGGGCGTAGCTGAAGACCGACAGCCGGTCGGGCGAGAGCGCCAGAACGTCGTCGATCGTGACGGCGAACGATTCCGCGGTCTGCAACGGCAGGCCGTAGATCAGATCGACGCTGAGGGAGCGGAAACCTTCCGCCCGCAGCCAGCCAAAGGCGGTTTGGTTGAGCTCGTGCGGCTGCCAGCGGTGGACGGCAAGCTGCACCTTGGAGTTGGTGTCCTGCACGCCGAGGGAGGCGCGGTTGGCGCCGATCTCGCGCAACGCCTGGATGTGCTCCCGCGTGAGCCGGCGGGGATCGACCTCGACGCCGAATTCGCAATCGGGCGCCAGGTGGAAGTGCTCGTGGATGAGCTCACCCAGCCGGCGCAGGTCCGCGGGCGGGAAGAAGGTGGGCGAGCCGCCGCCGAAATGCACCTGGGTGATCGGGCGCGAGCGGTCCATGCGCGCGGCGGTGAGGCGGATTTCGCGGGCGAGGTCCTCGTTGTATTCCGGAGCGGCCTCGCGGCGCGCGGTGATGACGGTGGTGCAGCCGCAAAACCAACAGCGCGTTTCGCAGAACGGCAGGTGAAAATAGAGGGAGATCGGGCCGGAGCCGGGACGGTTGTCGTCGTCGATCGCCGCCTCCAGTTGGAGCGGCTCCCAATTGGTGGTGAATTGCGTAGCCGGCGGATACGAGGTGTAGCGCGGCCCCGGCATCGAGTATTTGCGGATCAGATCCAGATCGAGCGCGGCCAACGAACCGGGCGCCACGGCGGGGGCCGGGGCGGAGTCGGGAGATTCGTTGGACGTGACCATGATGATGAAAGAGGACGAGTGCAGTCGCGGGGTGGACTATAACGGTGCGACGTGAATTGGCGAACTGAGTACAGATATTCCACCGGCGCAAGCCCGGCCTTTCTTTACCGCGAATCACGCAAAGAAACGCCCATGAGACCGGTCGAAAAGTTAGCGGAGATCAACGGGTCGAGTCCGCGGGCGGCGGGCGGCCCTGAAAGTGGGATTCCAACGCGACGATCAGCGGGCCGATCTCTTGTTGGATCACCGCCCAGACGATCTTGAAATCGACCGCACCATAATCGTGCGCGATGCGATTGCGCATGGCGCGGATGCTTTTAAACGGAATGCCGGGCAGGGCCGCCTCGGTGGCCCGATCGATTTTGTGTGCGGATTCGCCCAGCACGGAGATTCGCAATGCCACCGCGTCGCGTTTCTCGTTATTGAGCCAGAAATCTTCGAAGGTGACGTCGGCGACATAACTGCGGATCAGCCGCGCGGCTTCCAGCATGTCGTGCAGATAGGCGTCCTGCGACTTGGGTGCAGGTTTAGGCATGATAGATCTCCTTCGCATCGGCCAGGATCGAAGCACGGCGATAGGGATTGGACATTTGCTCAACGGATTCCCGGGTCAGCAGATGGACGGGCACTCCGAGGACTGCGGTCATCTCCTCCTCCATGGTGAAAAAACGCAGGCCGGGATTTCGGGCGAAGGTTGCGATCAGATCCACGTCGCTGCCACGCCTGGCCTCGCCACGCGCGACCGAACCGAACGCCTCTAAACTTGTGATCCCAACCTGTCGGCAGTAGTCGGCCAACAACCGTGCCAGCGTTTCTGGCGACGGTGGCACTCGCAAACGACGCGGGGCCGCGCGTTGCCCGGTGCGCACCGCTTCCCAATAGGCTATGGACTTGGCCCGATTCGCTGCAGTTTTGGCGGGTGAGCGCGCCTGGCCACCCTTGCGGCTGAAGGTCGCATGATTCATGCGAATCAACCTAAGCGCTTAGGATAATATGTCGAGTTAATAACGCTTCTTCCAGGGCGTTCCGGTAGCCACGAACGTGAGTAAATTGGCACTTGGGTAACTGTAGGTAGCCAGCTCGCTGGCGCTCTTGGGGGCGCGTGCAAGCACGCTGACCTACAGGTCGAACCACAGCCACTCGCTCACGCTCCCGCCTTCGCTAGGCGAGCTACGGCGGGCAAGCGTGGCTACGGGCTGCTTTTACAAAGCGACGCCCAGCCGCGAAGAGAACGAGAACGATGGGATCTGAATGACCTCTCGACGATCAGGCCGCCTCACTTCGCCCACTGCACCTTGCGCATGTCGCCGCCTTCGAGGAAGGTGCTGTGCATGCGGAAGCAGTTATTGAGCGTCAGGGGCACATGGCCGCGGTTGGAGAGCGCGAGGTAGGAGCGCAGGATATCGCGATATTCCGGATGCGCACACTTCTCGATGATGAGCACGGCGCGCTCGTGCGGCGTCTTGCCACGCAGGTCGGCCACGCCCTGCTCGGTTACGACGATTTGCACGGAGTGTTCACTGTGGTCCACATGCGCGACTTGCGGCACCATGGCGCTGATGGCGCCCTTTTTGGCGACCGACGGGCAGGTGAAGATCGAAATCTGGGCGTTGCGGGTGAAGTCGCCCGAGCCGCCGATGCCGTTCATCAGATCGCGGCCCATGACATGCGTGCTGTTGACGTTGCCGAAGAGGTCGACCTCGATCGCCGTGTTGATCGTGATGATGCCGAGGCGCCGGACCAGCTCCGGGCTGTTGGTGATTTCCTGGGGGCGGAGCACCAGGCGCGGGCGGAAGAGCTCGATGTTGTCCCGGAACAGCGCGAGTTTCTCCGCGCTGAGCGTGAGGGAGGTGCCGCTGGCGAAGCGGCACTTGCCGGACTGCACGAGTTCGAGCACGGAGTCCTGGATCACCTCGGTGAACATCGTGAACGGCGGGATTTCCGTGTTGGCGCCGAGCGCGCCGATCACGGCGTTGGCGATGTTGCCCACGCCGGACTGGAGGGGAAGAAAGCTGGGCGGCAGGCGGCCGACCCGCAGCTCGGCCGCGAGAAACGCGGCGACATTCTCGCCGATCTTGTTGGTCACCGCATCGGGGGCGTCGAAGGGGGAAGTCTCGTCGGACTTGTTGGTGTAGACGATGCCGGCGATCTTCTTCGGATCGAGCTTCATGACCGGCGAACCGATACGGTCGGCCGACGCATAGATCGGAATCTCACGACGGTACGGCGGGTCGGCCGGTTCGTAGAGGTCGTGGAAACCGGTGAGGGCCGGGGGATGAAATTCGTTGAGCTCGATGAGCACGCGGTCAGCGACGCGGAGGAAGGTGTTGGTGGCGCCGACCGAGGTGGAGAGCGTGATCTCGCCATTGGGCGTCACGCGGGCGGCCTCGACGACGGCCCATTGAAACTTGCCGAATACGCCGCTGCGCACAGTAGGCTGCAGGGCGGAGAGATGCATGTCGAAGAAGCGGGTCTTGTCCTCGTTGATCTGGCGGCGGAGCGTTGCGTTGGACTGGTAGGGGGTGCGCCAGGCGATGGCCTCGGCCTCGGCGAGCGCGCCGTCGAGCGAAGGTCCGGTGGAGGCGCCGGTGACGACGCCGACCTTGAACGGCCGGCCGGCGGCGTGCTCGGCCTTGGCGCGGGCGGCGATGGCCAACGGGATGATTTTACACGCACCGGCGGGCGTGAAACCGCTGAAGCCGATCGTGTCGCCATGATTGATGAGAGCGGCCGCTTCGTCGGCCGTAAGGGTGGGGAAAGGCAAGCTCATAGAAGGAGATTAGATGTGAAACCCGAAAGTCTGCCAGACTAAGGTGCAGCCGGCTGCGCGAGGTTTGGCGTAGGCCACGCGGATTTTGCCACGGGCAGCGATTACGGTCGGCGCCAAATTCGGGACCACGTGGTCGATTGCGTCACAGCCGATCGCATAGGGGCCAAGGGGTAGGGCGGACTATCCTTAGTCCGCCGCCTGGTCCGGCCATAAAAATAAGGCGCCTTAGGGATAACGCGCCCTACCTCAGTGACATCATTCCGTTCTACGGATTCTTCACCAGCGGCAACAGGATGCGCATGGTGGTGCCGGCGGGACTCGTGGCGACGAGTTCGATGTCGCCGTGGTGGCTGCGCAGGATGCGTTTGGCGATCGACAGGCCCAGACCCGTGCCATCGGGCCGACCGCTGAGAAAACTGTCGAAGATCTTTTCACGCAGCGCCTCCGGGATGCCGGCGCCGGTGTCGGTCACGTCGATGGCTGCGTAGGTGGCCTCGCCGCGCTCCATCGTGGAAGTGGCCACGGCGATCGTGCCGCCGGCGGGCATGGCCTGGGTGGCATTGAGGAGCAGGTTGAGCAGCACCTGCTGGATTTGTCCCTTGTGGGCCTCGATGACCAGCGGGCGCGGCGGCGGGGCGAAGCGGAGCGCAATCTTGCTTTGCGCGAGTTTCAACCGGATCAGGACGATGGTGTCCTCGATCACTTCCGCGACCGACCAGCGCGAGTGCAGGCTCGACGGTGTCTGGGCAAAATTGAGCACGCGCGTGACGATGGCCTCGAGCTGGTCGAGTTTTTCGCCGATCACGCGCACATCGGTGCGGCGCGGATCGCTCGCGGGGAAATCGAGGCCGAGGGAGCCGAAAAGCAGCTTGAGCACGGTGAGCGGATTGCGGATTTCGTGCGCGATCTCGGCGGCGAGGAGACCGAGGGTGGTGAGCTGTTCGTTCTTGTGGAGCGATGCTTCGCTCTGGAAGACGCGGGCGTAGAGGCGGGCGTTTTGCAGCGCCGCGAGCGCAATCGACGCCAGGGCGACGCACAGCCGCTTCTCGTCGTTGGTGAAACGGTGGACGCGGTCGGTGAACACTGCCAGCGCGCCGAAGGCCTCGCCCTCGAGCACCAACGGCGTGATGAGCACCGAGCGCAGGCGCTCGTCGCGCGGCAGGTCGGGCACGTCGAAAAATTCGGGCGACTGGATGTTGGCGAATTCGAGGGGCAGCTTCGTATGCAGGGCCGACGCGATGGCGCAGGCCTCGGTCGGAAACTCCTCCTCCGGACCGGGACGCAGCGGAGCCGGCGCGCCGGGGTTGGCCAGCGCGGTGAGGCGCACGGTGTCGCGGGCGGCATCGTGCAGGTAAATCCCGCAGGCCCGGGCCTCCATCACGCTCCGGGCGTCGCGGACCACGGTTTCGAGCAATTCGCGTTCCTCGAGCTTGGCGACCAGCATCTGGCCGCTGGCGATGAGAGCTTCGAGCTGGCGGGCCTTGCCCCGCAGGTGCTGGAGCTGCCAGAGGCGTTGAATGACGGCCGTGGTCTCGGCGGCGAGCCGTTCGAGCAGGTGCAGGTCGGCCGCGTTGAAGGCGCCGGCGACATCGCTGTCGAGGTTGATGACGCCGAGCACCTGGCTGGTCTCCTCGACCACCTGCACGGTTTCGAGCATGGGCACGGCCATCTCGCAGCGGACGGTGGGCCGGACGCAGACGTAGCGCGGGTCGGCCACCACGTCGGCGACGAGCAGCGGCTGGCCGTGAAAAGCCACCCAACCGGTGATGCCCTGGCCGCGTTGCAGGGCGAGGTCGTCGTGCTCTTCGAGCGGGAGGCCGTGCTGGACCTCGATCTCAAGCTTGCCGGTGTCGGGGTTGAGCAGCGCGATGGACCCGCTGGCCGCACGAAACACGGCGACGAGTTCCGCGAGGATCAGCCGGAGCGCCGCGCGCGGCTCCTCGGCCCGCGACGGCACGGCCGCGATGCGATACAACGCTTCCAGCGAGCGGGGATCGTCCGATACCGAATTGCGGATACCGGATACCGGAAAGTCAGGAAGCGCCGCCGGATCAGGTTCCACGTCGGGCGGTTTTGATGGAAGCGACGGTGATGGCGAGGATTTCGCCACCTTCATCCATCAGTTTCTTTAGTCGGCTGGGCCGGATGCGTCCGGATTCGGTCAGCAGTTCCATCCAGAGAATGGATTCATCGCATTCTTCTTCGACGATGCCCATTTTGGCAATGAAGTCGGCCCGCGATCTGCCGCGCACCGCGGAACGATAGTTGGCCGCCACGGCAGTGCCGGCACGGAGGAATTGTTTGCCAAGCGTCTGGGAAACCATGTCGCCCGGCAAAGCATCCACGACTTTGATCACGCGCAAGGCATAGCCTTTGGTGCGCTGTTTAAACTCATCGCGAGTCATAGCGCACCGAGTCTATCCGGTTTCCGGTATTCGCAATCCGGTATTTACGTCACGCTTTCCGCTTTTTCGGGGGCGGCGGGCGCGATCGCGGCGAGCAGGGCGGCGCGCAGCGCTTGCAGGCGGGCGGCTTCCTGGATCGGCTCGTGATTGGCGTTCTCGATGTAGAAGGAGTCGATCGCGATGCCGCGCTCCGTGCCGATCCGGGCGAAGGTGATGTCGAAACCCTGGTCGTAGATGATCTTCGCGAGCCGGTAGAGCAGCCCGATCTCGTCGCGCGCCTGGATCTCCACGATCGTACGCTGCATCGAGAGTTCGTGATACACCTCCACGGTGGGCGGGAACGAACTGTGCAGCACGTCGCTGGCGGCCGGCGTGGAGTAGCGGCTGGCGTACCTTTGGGCCTGCGCGACGATGTCGGCGTACAGATCCTTGTTTTGCACGAGGGCCGACTCGACCGTCTTGGCGAACGTTTCCTGGGCGGTCGCACTCTGCACGACGCCACGGCCCGGTTCCACGACGTAGAAGGTGTCGATGGCGATGTGGTCGTTGCGCGAAAGAATCTTGGCGCTGAGAATGCTCAGCCCCGCCACGCTGAAGGCGCCGGCGAGCTTGTAGAACAGGCCGGCGCGGTCCCAGGTCACGACGTTGACGACGGTCAGGGAGCGGTTGATGTCGTCCTGCCAGTCGATGATCGGGCGGAGCGAACCGACCGAGTCGGCCGTCGCGATGGTCTTGAGCAGGCGGTTGACCATCTGGATGTGCAGGGCGATTTCCGCGGCATCGGTGTGGATGAAATAGCGTTCGGGCAGCAGATTGAAATGCGCGGTGATCTCCTCCGTCCCGATTCCCGGGATCTTCCGGGTGATGAGTTCTTGTTGGATCATGGCTTTTTTGGCGAGATGGCTGGCGTGGACGCCCTCACCGAGGCGAAGGTGTTCCAAAGTGGCGCGATAGAGGCTCGTATGCAACGTGTCTTTGTAACCATTCCACAGGCTGGCGGCCGTGGCGCGCGCGTCGCAAAACGTGTGGACGTAGAGGAACTGCAGGCGTTGGGGATCGCCCACGAGTTCGGCAAAGGCGGCGGCGGTTTTAGGATCATCGACATCCCGCTTCTGCCAGAATCGTGCCATCGCGAGATGGTTTTTGATCGTGAAGATCACGAGTTCGCGGCTTTCCGGGCTGATCTGGAGGCGCTCGAGCAGCGGCCGGGCGATGCGCACGCCGCTCTCGGCATGCCCCTCGATGCCCTCGGCCTTGCCGATGTCGTGCAGCAACAGCGTGAGGTAGAGCAGCTCCGGCTCCTCGTTTTCGTGCAGCACCTCGCGATACTTGAGGGTGATGGGCTCCGCCTCGGCAAAGATCCGGTCGAGTTCCCGGATGGCGTTGAGCGTGTGCACGTCCGCCGTGTAGCGGTGGTAGAACTCGTGCTGCACCAGGCAGGTCAGTTTTTTGAATTCCGGGATGAAGCGCCCGAGCACGCCCAGCTCGTGCATGAGATTGAGCGTCGGGAAAACCGCGCCGGGCTCCGAGATGATGGCGCGGAAACTCACGTTGGCGTCGGCCGAGTGGAGCACTTTTTTGGTCAACAGCGGCAGCGATTCGCGGATCAGCGCCTGCAGATGGAAACCGGGGATGGCGTCGAGCTGCTGGCCGTGCCGGAACACGCGGATGAGCCGCACCGGGTCGTCGTGAAACACCTGGTCGGATTCGGCCGCCAGTTCGTGACCGTGCAGGACGAAACCATCGAGGCGCTTGGGGCGCAGGTTGCGGGCGACGCGCAGCGCCTCGCGCAGGGAGAGGCGGCTGCCCTCATGTTCCAGGGCGAGCGCGAGGCGGTTCTCGATCAGTTTGGAGATGCGGTAGATCGTCTGCGCCGCGCGGTAGTAATCGTGCATGAACTGCTCCACGCGTCCGAGGAGCTTGGCGTGACGGTAGCCGAGGTTGTGCGCCAGGCGCGGCTGGGTGGCGAGGTCGAGCAGGTCGGTGGGCCGCTTGCTCATGTAATGCAATTCGTTGCGGACCCGCAGGAGGAAATTGTAGGCGCGCTGAAAGCTCTGCACCTCGGAGCGGCGCAGGTAGTTCTGGGTGGCGAGATCGTCGATGGTGGTGATGCCGAGCTTCACCCGCGCCATCCACAGGGCGTTCTGGTAATCGCGCAATCCGCCCACGCCGTTCTTGATTTCAGGTTCCTGCAGAAACGGTGTGTCGCCATAGCGGGCGCGGCGCGTGGCCTGGTCGGCGAGCCGCGAGGCGATGTACTCCTTCGGGTTTTCCCCCATGTAGAACGCCTGGTAGGCCTGCGCGAACGTCTCATACAATTCCGGCGAGCCGGCCACGAGACGCGACTCGAGCAACGAGGTCTTGGTCTGGACGTCCTTGCGAGCCTCGGTGAAAATATCGTCGAGCGTGCGTGTCGAGTGCCCGACCTTCAGCCCGCAATCCCACAGGAGGTAGAGGATCTCGTTGGTCAGATGTTCGAGCAACGGCTTCATCGCCGCCAGCTTCACCTTGGCCGAATAGAGAAACATGATGTCGACGTCGCTTAGCGGGCAGAGCTCGGCGCGGCCGTAGCCGCCGAGCGCCACCAGGGAGACCAGCGAGGGCAGCTCGCCGCGGGTGCGCCGATAGGAGTTGATCGCGTATTCAAACAGGTGCCCCAGCATCGCGTCGATCATGGCGGCGCGCGCCCCGGCGATTTTGGCGCCCGGCTCGCCTGCGTCGTGGTGCATCCGGATCATCGCGCTTTCCAGCCGCAGAAAAGTCTTGCAGGCGGTCAGGCGCTGGGCCGTGGAGACCTCGCCGGAAAAGTTAAGGCGCTCGCGCGCATGTTGCTGGAGACGACCGATCATGAAGAGGAAGGGAAACGTGAAGCGTAAATCTGCAACCGGGGCAAAGCAGGAATGTAAGGAACCCGCTACGCGGGTTCCTCTGCTCTCGACTAATCGCCTCCGAACTCTCAATTCTCCACGTTCAACTCTCAACTTATCGTATGGCCGAAATCAGCAAGAGCTACGAACCGCGCGACGTCGAAAAGAAGTGGTATGCCGCCTGGCAGGCCGCCGACTGTTTTGCCGGCAAGGTCGTCGCGGACCGCGAGCCCTACAGCATCGTCATCCCGCCGCCCAATGTCACCGGCGTCCTGACGATGGGCCATGTGCTCAACAACACCCTGCAGGACATCCTCATCCGCCGCGCCCGCCTCGAGGGCAAATCCGCCCTCTGGGTCCCCGGCACCGATCACGCCGGCATCGCCACGCAGACCGTGGTCGAGCGCGAGCTCCGCAAGCGGAAGCTCCACCGCCGCGACCTCGGCCGCGACAAGTTCCTCGAGAAGGTCTGGGCGTGGCGCCACGAGAAGGGTGGCATCATTCTGGAGCAGCTCCGCCGCCTCGGCGCCTCCTGCGACTGGTCGCGCACCGCCTTCACGATGGACGAGCACTACTCGCGCGCCGTCCGCACCGTGTTCGTCGAGCTCTTCCAGCGCGGCCACATCTACCGCGGCAAACGCCTCGTCAACTGGTGCCCCGTTTCGCTCACCGCCCTCTCCGACGAGGAGGTGATCATGAAACCCACCAACGGCTCGCTCTACCACGTGCGCTACGAGCTGGTCGACCAGGCGGGCAGGTTCATCGAGGTCAAGACCACCCGCCCCGAGACCATCCCGGGCGACGTCGCCATCGCCGTGCATCCCGACGATCCTCGCTACACCGCGCTCGTCGGGAAAAAGGTCTGGCGCCCGCTCGTCCGCGCCGAGATCCCGATCGTCGCCGACCGGGCCGTCGACAAGGAATTCGGCACCGGCGCCCTCAAGATCACGCCGGCGCACGACAAGGCCGACTTCGACGTGGGTACCCGCCACCATCTTCCCGCGATCGACGTGCTCCACGCCGACGCCACGCTCAACGAGCTCGCCGGGCCCGAGCTCGCCGGCCTCGACCGCTTCGCGGGTCGCAAGAAGGCCGCCGAGCTTCTCCGCGCCGCCGGCGCTCTCGTCGGCGAGGAAGCCTACTCCAACAACGTCGGCTACTCCGAGCGCGCCGACGTGCCGATCGAACCGCGCCTCACGTGGCAATGGTGGCTGCGTTACCCGCGCGTCGAGGAGGCGAAGGCGGCCGTGCGCGACGGCCACATCAAGTTCCACCCCGAGCGCTGGTCCAAGGTTTACCTCCACTGGCTCGAAAACATCCAGGATTGGTGCATCAGCCGTCAGCTCTGGTGGGGCCACCGCATTCCCGTCTGGTATCGCAAGGGCCTCGACAAGGAAACCCTCACCGAGGCCGACCTGCGCGACCCGGCGAAGATCCACATCTCGCTCGACGGTCCCGCCGACAAGGAAAACTGGGAGCAGGAGGAGGATGTGCTCGACACGTGGGCGTCGTCCTGGCTCTGGCCGTTTGCGACGATGGGCTGGCCCGACGTCGCCGCGCAGAAAGCCGCCGGCCTCGATTATTTCTACCCGACGAGCACGCTCGTCACCGGTCCCGACATCATCTTTTTCTGGGTCGCCCGCATGATCATGGCTGGATTGGAATTCGTCGGCGAGCCGACGAACTCCAATCCAAAATTTAGGGAACTCGCGCAGCGAGTTCCCTTCCGGAACGTTTACTTCACCGGCATCATCCGCGACCAGCAGGGGCGCAAGATGTCGAAGTCGCTCGGCAATTCGCCCGACCCGCTCGACCTCATCGACAAGTACGGCGCCGACGGTCTGCGCTTCGGCATCATCTCCATCGCGCCGCAGGGCCAGGACATCCGTTTCCAGGAAGACCGCATCGAGGGCGGCAAGAACTTCTGCAACAAGCTCTGGAACGCCTCGCGTTTCCGCCAGATGAGCGGTCCCGCCGGCGACAACTCTTCGCTCGCCGCCATCCTCGCCCGCCTCACGCTCGCGCAGTTCGACGCCGACGATCACGCCATCCTCCAGCGTCTCGTCGCGACCACGGCCGATATCGAGCGCTGTTTCCGCGAGTTCGAATTCAGTGCCGCCGTGCAGGCGCTCTACAGTTTCTTCTGGGGCGATTTCTGCGACTGGTATGTCGAGGTCTCCAAGGCTAAACTCCAAAACGAGGCGACGAAGCTCAACTGCCTCGCGTTGCAGGATCTCATCCTCCGCCAGACGCTCCTGCTCCTGCATCCCTTTACTCCATTCATCACCGAGGAGCTCTGGGAAAATCTGGGGTACCTTGGCGAAACTCCAAACTCCAAATCTCAAACGCCAAACCCGAAACCCGGAACCCGGAACCAGCAGTTCCTCATGCGCGATGTCCGTCTCGAGTCGGCGGATTCGTTTACAGCAGCGCTGGCTGCGCACGGCCTGACGCCGGATCGCGTGGCCGCCGAATCGGTCGAGAAGCTAAAGGCACTTGTCTCCCAATGCCGCGCGCTCAAGGCCGAGCACAACCTTGCCAGCCGCCGCGACGTCCGCCTCTTCCTGAAAACGCCCGATGCCGACTGGGCCATCGTCTCTGCTGCGCTCGCCAAGCTCACCCGCATGTGCGGCGCAAAGGAGTTCACCCGCCGCGACGACGTCGAAAACCTGCCCGCCACAGTCACGCCTCTGGGTACGCTCTATCTGGACCTTACAGTTTCGGTGGATTCATCCGCCGAAACTGTGCGCTTGACGAAGGAGCTGGAAAAAATCGCGCAGCACATCGCCGGCACCGAGGCCCGCCTCAACAACCCGACCTTTGTCGGCAAGGCCCCACCCGCGGTGATCGAAGGGGCGAAGAAACAGCTCGCCGACCTTAAGGCGAAGCAGACCGAACTCCAACGCCTGCTTGCGGCGTTGGGGTAGGTTTTGCCGTTGTAGGGCGGGGTCGCCGAACCCCGCCGCATATCTCCCCAATCCGCGGCGGCAATCGGCGATGCCGCCCTACATTGTGCCCGTCTTCCCCGGAACCGCCATTGCTGCTGGCGGTCTCCTGCAGAACGCTTATTCTTACCTGACGATGACTCGCCGGATGTTCCTCCTCGCCGCTGCTCTACTGGCTGTCGCTTTGACGGCCACGGCATGGGCGACGGACCTCGTGCGCTTTTCCCAAGCGCTCACCGCCGAGCAGCGGGTGGTCACCGGTCTCGATCAACTTACCTCCGACCAGCTCGCCGTGCTCGACGCCCTCGTGCGCCACGACGATGCCTACGCCGTGCCGTCCACGCTCGCGCATCCGCGCCCGGCGCGTTTCTCGCAACGGCTCAACGCCGACGAGCGCCGCAATGCCGGGCTGACCCGCCTGTCCATCGACCAGCTTGCCCGCCTCGACGCCCTGGTCGAGCAGCGTGTACCGCTGCGTGTTCCTGCCGTTGTTTCTGCCTCCGCTGTGACCACGCCCACCGTGGAGGTGGAACGCGTTCGCCCGCAGATTCACGGCGAAGTCACGCTGGGGATGGGGTGGGGCAGCGGCGGTTATAGCGAGATGGGTGGCTCCATGGTCCTCGATTACTCCGATCCCGCGCACGGCCTCGACCTCTTGATGGGCTACTCCGAAGTGCACACGAAAGGTTCCTACCTGTATCGCGGTTGCCCCGAAACCTTCGCCGGGCCCTCGGGCCGGTGGCGGTAATGCCGCGCCAGGGCG
>Ga0335069_10009254_pt1 | contig 14031 bp, 9 predicted proteins | sample Lox_Sample_11_FD_206714 | JGI IMG/M metagenome (GOLD analysis project Ga0335069, IMG submission 206714) | Soil microbial communities from Loxahatchee National Wildlife Refuge, Florida, United States - Lox_Sample_1.1 | ecosystem: Environmental > Terrestrial > Soil > Wetlands | place: USA: Florida... | reverse complement strand
GACCGCGGCTGCCGCGGCCGACGCGCGTGCCGCGCGCGCGCTCGGGCGTCGAGGTCCGCATCAACGCGACGAACGCCGCGCTGCAACCGCACGCGGGCGGTCTGATCCGCAGCTGGACGTCGCCGATCGCGGGCGAGATCCGCTTCGACCAGGGCATCGGCGCGCCGAACCCCGACACCGGCTCGTTCATCTACTACAACCTCGCCGGCGCCTACGACTCGAACGTCGCGCTCGTGCTCTGCGACGGCGCGTCGCGAAGAGAGAACTATGAGCGCCTGGCCGAGATCCTGCGGCGCATGGAGCTTCGCGGCGAGGATCTCCACACCAACCACGAGGTCCACTACGGCCTCGTGCAGTGGTTCCTCGGCAAGGGCGTGATGGCCGAGCCGTCGACGCGCTTCATGCAGCCCTACCTCGCGGCCGTCGGCTCGCTCGCGCAGCTCTCGGCGGACCTCGACCTCGAGATCGCCTTCGCGGAGCTGCTGCGCCGCCAGCGCGAGGAGTCGGCGCGCGACGTGCTCTCCAGCAAGGAGACCTTGCTGCTGCGCCCGCTCGCCGCGCTACTGCACCGCCCGCATCTGCTCGCCGGTTTCCTCGGCCGCTACGACGGCGCGCTCTGGCGCTTCGAGGGCGGCGCCCCGCGCTTCGAGTCCAACGCGATCCACTTCCTCGAGCGGCTCTATCACTTCCTCGACATGGAGGAGCGCCCCGGCGCGCCGCCCTCGGAGAAGATCTGGGACCACGACCAGGCCGTGCTCGAACGAGCGCAGGGCTTCTACGCCGAGGTGAAGCGGCGCACGGGCGCCGAGAGTCACGCCGAGCTCGACGCGCTCTTCGCGGGCAAGCCGTCGCGCGTGCTTACCAGCGGCGACGCCGCGCTGTGGCGCGATTGCGTCGCCGCGCACCGCGGCTTCCAGCTCGGGCTCGAGCTGCTGCTGCTCGTGCCGCGCATCGGACGGCGCTCGGGCTTCCTCGACGTCGGCGTCGGCGAGGACCTCGCGCCGTTCTTCCCGGAGATCTTCACGGAGAAGGATTCGATGGCGGAGCGCGTGCGCGCGCTCGCGCCGCCGCCCGTAGCGAGCGCCGACGAGATCGTGACACCGATGGGCGGCACCTTCTACGCGCGCGAGGCGCCGCATCTGGGCGTGCTCGTCGAGGTCGGCGGACGCTTCGAGGCGGGTCAGCCGCTCTTCATCATCGAGGTGATGAAGATGTTCAACAAGATCTTCGCCCCGTTCTCGGGGACCGTGCTCGAGAGCCTGATGGACGGCCGCGACGGCGCGGTGGTGCAGAAGGGCCAGGTGATCTTCCGCATCGAGCCGGACGAGCGCGTCGCGGTGGAGTCGGAGTCGGACCGCGCCGCGCGCGTGAGAGCCGCGACGCTCGCTCTTCTTTGACCGGGCTCATTGCAGATAGCCCATCGCGCGGAGTCGCTCCGCGATCGACGGGTCGATGTGTACGCCTTGCACGCGCGCGCCGGCGCGCGGCGGCGTCGCGAGGTGGGCGTCGAGGCGAGCGCGCAGGCGGGCGGCGGCGTCGGGCTCGCGCGCGGCGAGGTCGACGTTCTCACCCGGGTCGACCGCGAGGTCGAAGAGCTGCTCGTCGCCGGCGCGCGGATCCGGCGCGACGCGCCGCGCGTAGCTCCAGCCTCCGTCGGAGATCGCCGCTTGCTCCGCGGCGTCAGGGTAGAGTGGCGTCCCGAGCGCGGCGAAGCTCGGCCGATCCGACGCCGTGTCGCCGACGTCGTCGATCAGCGGGAGCAGCGATTCGCCCTCGAAGCCCGCCGGGACGGCGACGCCCGCGAGCGCGAGCAAGGTCGGCGCGATGTCTAGGTTTCGCACCTGCGCCGCGACGCGCACCGGCTCGCTCTCGAAGGGCAGGCGCACGACGAGCGGGACGTGCAGCACCGGCGCGCGCAGATCGCGCGCGTGGCCCGTTAGGCCGTGCTCGCCGAGGCTCTCGCCGTGATCGCTCGCGAAGACGATCGCGGTGCTGCGCGCGAGGTCGGCGCGCTCGAGCGCCTCGCGCACGCGCCGGATGCCGTCGTCGACCCACGAGATCGCCGCCAGGTACGCGCCCGCCGCGTCGCTGCCGAAGCGCTGGAACTCCGGCGGCGCCGCGTACTCGTGTACGTCCATGAAGTGGAGATAGAGGAAGAAGGGGCCGCTTCGGTCGTGCGCCGCGAGCAGCCGCTCGCTCTCCTCGACGACGCGGTCGACGTGCGGCCAGATCCCGGCCTTCGGCAGCTGCGCGCCGCGTCCGGCCGGGAAGACGTAGCGCTCGAAGCCCTGCTGGAAGCCGAAGGACTGATCGAGCCAGCCGTTCGTCTGGACCGCATAGCAACGGTAGCCGGCGTCGCGCAGCGCCTCGGCGAGCGTGGTGACGTCCTCGCCGAGCCCGTCGCGCACGTCGCGGATCGCGTGCGTGTGCGGCCACAGCGAGGTCAAGAGCGACGCCATCGAGATCTTCGTCCACGACGACTGCGCCTGCGCGCGCTCGAAGAGCACGCCGTGCGCGGCCCAGCGTGCGAGCTCGGGCGTCGTATCCTGCGAGAAGCCGTAGGGCGTGGTGCGGTCCGCGCGCAGCGTGTCGACGACGATCAGCACGAGGTTCGGGCGCCGCTGCGACGCGAGGCGCGCGTGGATCTCGGCGCGCGGAACGGGGCGCGCGCAGGCGACGAGCGCCGCGGCCGTCAGCAGACTAAGGGCGAGCGAGCACCGCATCGAGCTGTGCCTTCGATTCCGGTTGCGGCTTCTCACTTCCGTCGTGCGCGTCCCGCAGCGCGCGCGCTGCGGACTCGCGACCGGCCGCGCGATAGGCCTGCGAGAGGTGGAGCCTGACGCCCTCCTGGTCGGGCGCGCGGCGGTAGGCGTCCTCGAGCAGGGACACGGCCCGCTCGCGGAGGCCCTTCTGGAGGTAGAGCCAGCCGAGCGTGTCGAGCACCTCGGGGCTCTCGCCCGCCTGCGCGAAGGCCTCCTGCGCCGCTGCGAGCGCGCCGTCGAGATCTCCGCGCTCGGCGAGCAGCAGCGCCAGGTTGTTGCGCGGCGCGACCGCACTCGCGTCGAGCGCTGCCGCGCGGCGGTAGCTGGCCTCGGCCTCGAGCGTGCGCCCCATGCCGGCCTGCGCGGCGCCGAGCGCGAACTGGATCCGCGCATGATCGGGATGGCGCGCGAGGAAGCGCGCGCAGTCGGCGGCGGCCGGCGCGAAGCGTTTCGTCGCAGCGTAGAACTCGCAGCGCAGCGCGAGCGGGCGCAGATCGTCGGGCGCGAGCGCGAGCGCGCGCTCGACCTCGGACGACCCTTCGTCGCCGAGTCCCGCCTGGAAGAGCACGCCGGCGAGCGCATGGTGCAGCGCGGCCGAGTCGCCGCGCGCGGCGATCGCGCGACTCGCCGCGTCGCGCGCCGCGTCGACGCGACCCGCGAGGCCGAGCGCCAGCACGCGCTCGGCGGCGACGTCCGGGTTCTCGCCGAAGCGCTGCGACGCCGCATCGAGGCGCGCCAGCGCCTCGTCGGTCCGACCGCCGGCGCGTAGCGCGCGCGCGAGGAGCAGCGACGTTTCGACCCGATCCGGCAAGAGCGCGGCGGCGCGCTGCGCGGTCGCGAGCGCGTCGGCCGCGCGCTCTTCGTCGATCAGCGCGTCGACGAGACCCTGCCAGCCGGCGACGAGCTGCGGCGCGCGCAGCACGACACCGGCGGCGGACGGCTCGGCCTCACGCGAGTCCCCACGCGCCTGCGCGAGCCGCAGCAGCTCGAGCCACGGGCCGGGCGCGGCCGGATCGCGCGCCGCCGCGAGTCGCATGCGGTGGGCCGCGCCGGCGGGATCGCCGGTCTCTTCGAGCGCGCGGCCGAACCAGTACTGTGTCGCTTCCGTGTCGAGCTCGGGCGCGAGGCGCTCGAGCTGCGCGCGCGCGCCCGACGCATCGCCGCGCACGAGCGCGAGGCGCGCGCGCAGCAGCGCGGCCTGCGGCGTGCCCGGACGGATCTGCTCGAAGCGCGATACGGCGTAGGTGGACTCGTCCACGTCGCCGGCATCGAGGCGCAGCTCGGCCAGCGCGAAGCAGAGGTCGGCGTCGTCAGGCTGCTGCGCGAGACCCTCCTCGAGCAGCGCGATCGCATCGGTCGATCGCCCGCGCGCGGCGAGGAATCGCACCAGCGCGACGCGCGCGCCGCCCGTGTCCGCGCGCACCGCGTCGCGGAGCAGCGCTTCGGCTCCGGCGTCGTCGCCTCTCGCGACGGCCAGCGCCGCCAGCAGCGGCCGCAGCAGCGCTCGGTCGGCGTTCTCGGCCAGCGCCGCGCGCAGCGCGGTCTCCGCCCGCTCGACGCGTCCGGCCGGAATCGCGAGCAAGGTGAGCGCCTGCCAGATGGAGGCGTCGTCGGGGGCGCTCCGAGCGAGGCGGATGAGTCCGTCGAGCGACTCGTCGATCTCTTGTTGCGCGCGAGACGCGGCGTCGGCGTCACCGCGCTGCGCCGCGCCCTGCGCCAGGTGCAGCGCGTCCTGCGCGCGGACCTGGAGCAGCAGCAGCTCCTGCGCGCGCAGCGGCGCGCGAGAGGCTTCGTCGGGGAAGCGCGCGTAGGCCGCCTCGAGCGCGACACGTGCTTCGGTGTAACGGCGCTCGTCGAGCAGCGCCGCGATCCGCGGCACGCGCAGCTCGGCGTCGGCCGGTCGCTCGCGCTCGGCCTGCTCGAAGGCCGCGAGCCCGGCGTCGAGGTCGCCGAGCGCGATCTGCGCGCGCGCGCTCACGAGCAGCGCCTCGGGGTGCTCCGCGGCGCTCGCGGGGATCTCGCGCGCGATCGCCGCGGCGCGGGCCGGATCGCCGACGAGCTGCTCGGCGTTCGCGAGCGCGAGGCGGAGATCGGACCGGTCGCGGAAACGAGAGACCGCCTGCTCGAGCCGCCAGACGGCGCGCGGAGCCTCGCCCGCGCGGATCCAGAGCTCCGACTGCTCGAGCCGCGCCTCGGGCGCGTCGCGCTGCGCGCTCTCCAGCACCCCGATCGCCTCGATCGCCTCCCTGCGATCGCCGCGCGCCAGCGCTGCCTGCGCTCGCGCGCGTGCGTCCTCCGCGGAAGGCGAACAGGCGGCGAGACAGAACAGCAGAAGCACGAGCGGCCGCACGGACACCGGCGCAGCCTACCCGAAGAGCCCGGCGGCGACCGGACGCCGCCATGGACCGCCCCGCCACGCCCCGTACCATTGCGCGCGCATGACCGCGGACGCGCTCACCTTCGTCGGCAGCCCGCTCGACCGCGAGGCGTCGCGTCGTCGCGATCACGCCTGGGTCGAGGCGCGCCTCGCCGACACGCAGTCGCGTTTCCTGCCGCTCTGGCGTCTCCAGCCGCTGGTCAAGCACGGCGCATCGCGCGCGCTCGCGTGGGCGCGGCGCGACTTCTTCGCGGACCTCGAGCCGCGTCCGGAGCCGGTGCTGCTAGGCAGCCTCGGCGGCGTCGCGCACTTCGCGGTCGACGTGTCTGCGGCAGCGAAGCCGGAGGAGAGCTTCGGCGTCGGCGACGTCGCGCGCTTCGAGGATCTGCGCGGCGTGGTGCCGCTGCTCGCGCAGGAGGAGGCCGCGATCTCCGCGCAGGCGCGTGCGCTCGTCGACTGGCACGCGCGCCACGGCTACTGCGCCGCTTGCGGCGGGGGCACGCGCGCGGTCTTTGGCGGCGCGCATCGCGTCTGCCGCGAGTGTCAGGCGGAGCACTTTCCGCGCACCGATCCGGTCGCGATCGCCGTGGTCGTGCGCGGCGACCGCTGCCTGCTCGGACGCCAGCCCGCGTGGCCCGCGCGCATGTACTCCGCGCTCGCCGGCTTCGTCGAGGCGGGAGAGTCGCTCGAGGAAGCGGTGCGCCGAGAGATCCACGAGGAGGCGGGCGTCCGCATCGGCGCCGTGCGCTACTGGCGCTCGCAGCCGTGGCCCTTCCCGTCGTCGCTGATGCTCGGCTGCTGCGCCGAGGGCCTCAGCGAGGATGTCCGCGTCGACCGGAGCGAGCTCGAGGACGCCCGCTGGTTCACGCGCGACGAGATCCGCGCGTCGCTCTCAGGTGTCGACGGCCTGCCGGTCGTGCCGCCCGCCTTCTCGATCGCGCACCGGCTGCTGCGCGCCTGGGTGGACGGGTCTTTTGCCTAAGCGGCGCTGTCGCCGAGATCCGCCGCGCGCCGGCGGGATCCGCCGAAGAAGTACGCGGCGGCGACGCCGAGCAGATAGAGGCCGACCATCGGGACGCCGAGCAGGCACTGGCTGACCCAGTCGGGCGTCGGCGTCAGGACCGCGGCGACGATGAAGATGACGAGGATCGCGTTGGGCGTGCCGCGCCAGAGCGTGCGCGCGTCGACGATCCCGCCGACCGACAGGAAGAACACCACGACCGGCAGCTCGAACGCCACGCCGAACGCGAGGAACATGTGCGTGGTCAGGCTGAAGACTTCGTTCATCGTCCATGCGGACTCGACGAACTCGTTGTCGAAGGCTCCGAAGAACCCGAACATGATCGGGAGGATCTGCGAGTAGCCGAAGAGCGCGCCGCCCACGAAGAGCCCGGTGGAGATGAACACGAAGGGCACGATCGCGTTCTTCTCGCTCGGATAGAGGCCCGGTGAGACGAAGGACCAGATCTGCCACAGGATCACGGGCAGCGCGAACACGAAGCCCGCGAGCAGCGCGCACTCGAGGTAGGTGAAGAAGATCTCCGTCGGCGCGATCGCCTGGAGCGGCCGCGCCGCGCCATGTCCGAGCGCGTGGACCGCCGGCGCGATCAGCAGCCGGAAGATCTCCTCTTTGTAGGTCCAGGCGAGCACGCTGGCGCCGAGCCACGCGGCGACGCTGCGGATCAACCGGGTGCGGAGCTCCGCGAGATGTTCGGTCAGCGGGAGCCGCGTCTCATCCATCGCGGGTCGCGTCGCGCGGTGCCTCTGCGGGCGGCGCCGGCGTCGCGGATGGAGCCGCTGCGGCCGGCTTGCTCGCGGACGCCGCGTCGGTGATCTGCGGCGGCGCGATGCGCGCCTCGTCGGATGCGTCCATGAACTCGCGGCGCAGATCCATCGATGCGCGCCGGAACTCCGCGATGCCGCGGCCGAGCGAGCGAGCGATCTCCGGGAGTCGCTTGGGGCCGAGCACGATCAACGCGATCGCGAAGATCACGATGAGCTCGGTCATGCCGATGCCGAACATGGTCGCGGAGAGTAGCGCCCGATCCGACGCCGGCGTGCCGCCCCCAATGGCCTACCAAAACTTAATGTTCCTTCATCACTGGAAGGTTCCTTCCTCTCTTGAAGGTCGGAGGCACGGCGTAGCGAGCGAAGCGAGCGGATCGCCGCAAGCGCCGGCGAAGACCCGGCTGGCGCTTTCTCCCCACGCCGGCGTGCGCAGCTCGGCGCAGCCGAGCGGAGTAACCAAACGGGGGCCCCGGCAGACGCCGGGACCCCCGTTCCCCCCTCACCCCGAAACGGAGACCTAGGCCGCGGCGTTCGTCGACGCCGCGGCGCTCTCGGCCAGCAAGGTCACGTCGACGTCCGTCGAGCGTTCCTCGACGATCGACAGGAACACCTTGACCAGGCTCGGATCGAACTGGATGCCCGCGTAGCGGCGGAACTCCGCGACCACCACGTCGCGCCGCAGCGCGTGTCGGTAGGGGCGGTCGCAGCTCATCGCGTCGAAGGCGTCGGCGATCGCGACGATGCGCGCGTCGAGCGGAATCTCTTCGCCGGCGACGCTGTCGGGATAGCCGGTCCCGTCCCACCACTCGTGGTGATGGCGGATCGCCTGCGAGATCTCGCAAGGCATCCCGAGCGGACCAAGCAGATGCGCGCCGATCGCCGGGTGACGCTCGACGACGGCTCGCTCTGCGGGCTCGAGCGCGCCCGAGCGCAGCAGCAGGTCGGTCGGCACGCCGACCTTGCCGAGGTCGTGGAGGAAGGCCGCGAGACGCACGCGCTCCTGGGCTTCGGGTGCGAGGTGCATGCGCTCGGCGATCAGCCCGGCGTAGAAGGCCACGCGGCGCGCGTGACCGCGCATGTAGCGGTCCTTGGCCTCGATCGTCTCGGCGAGCACTTCGAGGAACTCGATCTTGTGCTGGTAGCCGCGCAGGCCCGGTCCGGCCGGCTCGCCGCGCGCGTCGATGATCTGCTGGAGCTGCGAGCGGAGCTTCTGACTGCGACGGACCTCCTCGAGGATCGCTAGCGCCTCGCGGTCGCGTCCGACGACGCCGCCGAGCTGCTCGAGAAAGCTGACGAGGCCGGTGCGCGCGCGCCGACGCCCGAGCGCGCGGCCGACCGCTCCCATGACCTGGACCATGTCGAAGGGCTTCTGGAGGTAGTCGCAGATCCCGAAGCGGATTCCCTGCGCGGCGCTCTCGACAGAGCCGCATCCCGTCACCACGACGATTTCGGTCTGCGGGAACTCCTCGTGGACGGCCTGCATCACCTCCTCGCCGCTCATGCCGGGCATGCTGAGGTCGAGCGTGAGGACGTCGACGGGTTGTCGGCGCAGCAGCTCGATCGCCTCGGCGCCGTCCGGCGCGACGAGCACGTTGTGCGCCGACGCCAGGATCATGCGCAGCGACTCGCGCGGTCCGCGCTCGTCGTCCACCACGAGGATGGTGGGCTTGGGCTCGAAGACGTCCGACGAGACGGTTTCCATGGGGGTGGCTCCCGGGTTTCCGGCTCCCCATCGCAAGCGACGTGCCGCGAGCACGAGGGATCGGCAGGCGGGACGCCAACTCCTTGGAGCCACGAGCCAATCCCGACAGCAGGCACACGCGCGGTCCGGCTGCGGCAGGCGTCGGAGAGCGTTCCATTGCGAACACCGAGGTCGCAGCTCGGGCGTGAAGTCTTTGGATCTGCAGCGAGTCCGACGACTGTTCCGATCGGAACGCGACGAGCGGTCGAAGTCCGTACGAACGAGTTCGCGAATCCTAGACCGGTGGCTTCAGCGCCAGCCGATCCATCCGGAGCTTCAGCGCACGTCGGGTGGTGCCGAGCCGCTCGGCCGCGCGTGTCTGGTTCCAGCCGCTCTCCTCGAGCGCCTCGAGCAGCAGCGCGCGTTCGAAGTCCGCGACCGCGTCCTCGAAGGAGAGCCGCCCGGCTCGAACCGCTTCGCGCAGCGCCTCGATGCGCTCCGTCCGCACGACCGACGCAGGCAGGTCGCCGAGCTCGATCGCGTCGCCTTCACAGAGCGCCACCGCTCGCTCCACGCTGTTGCGCAGCTCGCGCACGTTGCCGGGCCACGGGAAGCGCTCGAGCGCGGCCGCGGCGTCGGCCGAGAAGCGCCGAGGCCCGCGACCCGCCGCCTCGCGCGCCTGCGCGAGGAAGTGCTCTGCGAGAAGCTTCACGTCCTCGCGCCGCTCGCGTAGCGGAGGCAGCTCGATCGGCACGACGTGGATGCGGTAGAAGAGATCCGCGCGGAAGCGCCCGGCCGCAACGTCGCGCTCGAGGTCGCGATGAGTCGCCGCGATGACGCGGACGTCGACTGCGATGGGCGTGCCGCTGCCGAGGCGCTCGATGCGGCGCTCCTCGAGCGCGCGCAGGAACTTCGCCTGCACGCCCGGGTCGAGCTCGCCGATCTCGTCGAGGAAGAGCGTCCCGCCGCTCGCCGACTCGAAGCGCCCGATTCGACGCTCACGCGCGTCGGTGAAGGCCCCGCGCTCGTGTCCGAAGAGCTCGCTCTCGATCAGGTTGGCGGGCATCGCCGCGCAGTTGAGCGCGACGAAGGGTCCGGCCGCGCGCGGCGAGAGCTCGTGGATTGCGCGCGCGACGAGCTCCTTTCCGGTGCCGCTCTCGCCTCGGATCAGGATGGTGGCTGCAGAGTCGGCCACGCGGCGGACCGTCCGGAAGACGTCCCGCATCGCCGCGCTGCGCCCGAGGAGAGACCCGAGGTGCTCAGCCTCCTCGACCCGCGCTCGCAGCGCCTCGACTTCGCGCTCGAGGGCGCGGCGCTCGAGGAGCTGCCGGACCTTGATGCGCAGCGCCTCGATCTCGAAGGGCTTGGTCACGTAGTCCGCGGCGCCGCGCTTCATCGCCTCGACCGCGGTGGCCACGTTGCGCGTGGCGGTCAGCACGATCACGGGCGGCGGGTCGGGCGCGCGCTCGAGCGCGGAGAGCAGGTCGAAGCCGCTGCGCCCCGGCATCACCAGGTCGAGCAGCACCAGGTCCGGGGATGACACCGCGAGGGCGGCCAGCCCCTCGTCGACCGACCCGGCCTCGGCGACCGTGCATTCGTCGGCTAGGAGCATGCGCAGCGACTCGCGCACGCCGCGCTCGTCGTCCACGACCAGCACCGAGCCCCGCATCCGGGGCGCAGCGTAGCCGAGATCAGGCCACGGTCGGGGCCGGCAGGTCGACCACGATCAGCGTCTCCTCGCCGTCCGTCGCGGCCACCGCGAAGTCGCCGCCCTGCGCCCGCACGATGATCTCCGCGATCATCAGGTCGAGCGACGTCTCGGCGATCGAGACGCCGGGCGCGCTCGAGGTCGCACCCGGGGTGTGGAAGCGCAGAAGGACGCGCATCGAGCCCTCGGAGGGGAGCCCCGCCGCATGGTGTCGCGAGGCGATGTAGACGTCGCCGCGCTCGGGCACCCACTCGAGGCACTTGCCGAGCAGCGCGTCGAAGGCCACGCGCAGCTGCTCGCGATCGCCGAGCGCCTGCGGCGCGTTCGTCTCGAGCTCCTTCAGCACGAGCAGGCTGCGCCTGCGGATCGCGTCGCGCCGCTCGGCGAGGAGCTCCTCGAGCAGCGCCGTCAGGTCGAGCTTCTCGCGCTTCGGCCTGCCGAGATCCGCGACGCCGGCGAGGCGCTCGACCAGCGCGTCGATCCGCCCGACGTCGTCGCGCACCATCTCGGCGAAGCGGTCGCGGAACTCGGGATCCTGGAAGCGGTGCGGGAGCAGCTCGGCGAAGGTGCGGATCGTCGCGAGCGGGTTGCGCACCTCGTGCGAGAGCGCGCCGACGAGTCGGGCGAGCGCGCCCTCGGCGGAGCCGGACGGATGCACCGGAGGATCGACCGAGGCCGGAACGTGCGGGGGCTCCGCGGGCTCGGCGAGGTGATCGAGCGCGATCTCCGCATCGACCTCAGCGAGCTCGAGCGGCTCGGGCGCGGCCTCGTCCTCCGCCAGCAGCGTCCCGACGCGTGTGACGGGCAGGGCGGCGAAGGGCTCACCTGCCCGCACGAGATCGTCGGCGCGGATCGGGTCGGCCGCTCCGGCGGCGAGCGTCTCGACCACGAGCGATTCGAGCTCGAGCAGATTCCCCGGCCACGGGTACTCCTCCATCACCGCGATCGCGTCCTCGCCGAAGCGCCGCGGGCGCGCGCCACGCGCGGCGCACCAGGCGCGCGCCGCCGCATCGACGAGCCGCGCGATCTGACCCGCGCGCTCGCGCAGCGGCGGGATGCGGAGCGCGATCCCGCCGAGAGCACGGTAGAGCTGCGGGCTCTCGGGCTCGTCGTCGGCGCAGGTTCCGACCCAGCGGACGACCGGTGGACGCGCGAAGCCCGCTGGCAGGCCGCTCGCCACCCAGCCCGCCACGCGCCGCGACTCGACCGGCGAGAGGCGATCGAAATCCTCGAGCCAGACGAGGAGCAACGGAACGCCGCGCATTCCTCGGCCGAGGCTCGAGAGCGTCGCCTCGATCTCGGCGCTCCGCGTCTCGGTCGTGCAGGGCACATGCGCCATCGCGCCGCGCGCCGGCCCCCCGAACCAGTGGAGGTAGCGGACCAACAGGCCCCGCCCGGTGCCCGGCTCGCCGGCGATCCGCACCGGAACGTCCGCGAGCGTGGGGTCGAGCGCCCGCAGTAGCGCTGGCAGCTCGAGGTCGGCGAACCAGCGGCCGAAGCGCGCCGACACGAGGTCGCGCTCGCTCCGCTCCGAGAGTGTCGGAGGCGCCGAGACGGAGCTCGTCGCGGCGATGCGCGCGCGCAGCTGCGAGGCGTCGGGCGGGTAGGGCAGATACTCCGCGACCACCGCGTCGAAGAGCGAGAGAGCGCGAGCATCGGCCCGGCGAGGTCCGACCAGGATCCAGCGCGCGTGCGGCGCGCGGCGACGCAGCCCGTGCGCGAACTCGAGCTCCGGCTCCCAATCGCCTTCGAGCCCGAGCACGACGACGTCGGGCTTCGGCGCGACGTCGAAGTGCGCGTCGCCCGGCGCCCCGAGCACCGCCTCGTGCGCGCCTGCGAGGCGCGCGAGAGCGCTGCGCTCGCGGTTCAGACGGTGAACGATCCAGAGCTGGGTCATGGGCGGAGCCCGGGCGAGATACTCCATTCAACGACGAGCGCAAACGGCGTGCCAAGGAACCGGGGATTCGCGCCCGCCGCCGCAGTGATCCGCAGCTCGGAGTCCAAGTCGGCGCGCGCGCGGCCGAAGCCACGATGCGCCCGACATCGAGACGGAGTTGCGGCCTCCCTCGACGCGGCGCCGCGTCGACCAAGATGGGAAAAACTTTGCCCTCGCGTGCGGCGTCTGCGAGATTAGGCGCCCGGCCCGGTGCGAGCGGCGCAGTGCATGGGGGAAGCGTGGCAATCGTCGATCGCGGACCCGAGGTGTGCCTGCGCTCCGCCACGGCGAACCCCTACGACGACGCCATGGCGGCGGCGCGCACCTGCTACTCGCCGCGTGTGATCGAGCCCGGCGAGATCACCGAGCGCCAGCGACGCAGCATCGGTCCGCTGACCTTCGACGGCGGACATCACACGGTGTACCAGCACGCGACCTTCGAGTTCGCGCTCTCGGGCATCTCGCGCCAGCTCGTTTGGTGCTTCCTGCACGCGTTCCCGTTCTACAACACCGAGCAGCAGAGCCAGCGCTACGTGCGACTCGACGAGGTCGCGGCTCACGTGCCGCCCGAGCTCGGCGGTCGCGCGCGAGAGATCTACTGCGAGTCGATCGAGCGCGCATGGCGGGGCTATGCGGAGCTCTCCACCCGGCTCGCGCCCCGCGCTCACGAGATCCTGGCGCGGCTGTGGCGGCTCGATGCGCGCAAGAGCGTCGCCTTCGGCAAGAACGTCGCGCGCGAGGCCGAGAAGCGGGCGATCGAGACGGCGCGCTACGTGATCCCGATCGCCTGCCACACCGCGATGGTCTACACGATCTCGGGGATCGTGCTGCACCGGCTGCGCCGCATGGCGCGTGTGTGCGACGCGCCGGCGGAGGCGTGCCGGGTAGTCGGTGCGATGGTCGCCGAGGTGGAGAAGCTCGACCCGAGCTTCTTCGGGCGCGTCGGCTCGCCGCCGCTCGAGGCGGACGAGGTGGTGGAGGCGCAGCTCTCACCGTCCGGTGTCGGAGACCCGGGGCTCTGCGAGGCCTTCGACAAGTCGCTCGACGGCCGCACCTCGCGCCTGGTGGACTGGAGCGTGCGGGGGCCGGCGGTCGTGGCGGACGCGGTGCGCCACGTGCTCGGCCGTGCCGACCTGCCGGACGACGAGGCCCTCGCCCTGGCGCTCGACCCCGGACGCAACCCCTACCGCCTCGAGCGCCTCAACGTCTCGAGCCACGCGCCGCTCATGCGCGCGCTGGCGCACGCCCACTACACCTTCCGCAAGAAGCTCTCGCACACGGCCGATTCGCAGGACCAGCGTCACCGCACGGTGCCGGGCTCGCGGCCGCTGCTCTCGCGCGCCGTGCCCGCGCGCCCGGATGTGATCGTGCCGGAGCTGATCGCGCAGGACCCCGCCTGCCTCGCGCTCTTCACGGAGCTCGTCGAGTCGCAGTGGCACGCGCGCGAGCGCCTGCTCGACGCGGGGGTCGCATCGGAGCTAGCGCTCTACGTACTGCCGAACGCGGTCGCGATCCGCTTCGAGGAATCGGGCAACCTCCAGGACCTGCTCCACAAGTGGACGATGCGCACGTGCCTCAACGCGCAGTGGGAGATCTGGCGCGCCTCGATGGACGAGCTCGAGCAGGTGCGCGCGGTGCACCCGGCGCTCGTCGCGCACGCGGGTCCGCCCTGCTTCGTGCGCGACGGCCACGCGCGCCCGCGCTGCACCGAGGGCAGCCACTTCTGCGGCATCCCCGTCTGGCGCAGCTTCCCCGAGACGCCGCGAGTCATCTAGCAAG
>Ga0335069_10009253_pt1 | contig 14032 bp, 10 predicted proteins | sample Lox_Sample_11_FD_206714 | JGI IMG/M metagenome (GOLD analysis project Ga0335069, IMG submission 206714) | Soil microbial communities from Loxahatchee National Wildlife Refuge, Florida, United States - Lox_Sample_1.1 | ecosystem: Environmental > Terrestrial > Soil > Wetlands | place: USA... | reverse complement strand
AAGAAAGCGCTGGTCGAAGGGGCAAGCTGGTGGAACCAGGCGTTCGAGGCGGCTGGGTTCCGCAATGGCTTCAAAGTCGACGTGCTTCCCGCCGATGCTGATCCGATGGATATCCGCTACAACATGATCAATTGGGTGCATCGTTCGACACGCGGATGGAGTTCGGGCGCGACGGTTGCCGATCCACGCACCGGCGAGATCATCAAGGCCACGGTCACGCTAGGTTCGTTACGCGACCGTCAGGATTATTTGATTTTCGAAGGCCTACTTTCACCCTACACAACCGGCGTAGAGAAACCCGAGATTCTCTACCAGACGGCCCTGGCTCGAATTCGCCAGCTCGCGGCGCACGAAGTCGGACACACTCTCGGCCTCGGCCACAACTATTACGACAGCACGCAAGGCTGGATCTCGGTGATGGACTATCCACATCCGCTGGAAAAGCTGCGCGAAGACGGGACCATCGATCTCTCGGAAGCTTACCCGGCGCGCATCGGCGAATGGGACAAAGTCGCGATCAACTATGGTTACCGGCAACTCCCCAATGGCGACGAGCAGGCCGCGCTGACCAAAATCCTGGACGACGCCTGGGAGAAAGATCTGCGCTACATGACCAACCAGGATCTCGAGGCGAATCCGAAAGTCGATCAGTGGTCAAATGGCGTGAATCAAGCCGACGAATTGAATCGCATCATGAAGATTCGCCACGCCGCGTTGAGCCGGCTCGGCGAACATACGATTCGCAACGGCGCGCCGATGGCAACGATCGAAGAGCCGCTCGTGCCAATTTACATGTATCACCGCTACACGGTGGAATCTGCCGCTTCGATGGTTGCCGGCATCGATTACATCTACGGGATCCGCGGCGATGGCCGCAAACCTTTGCACTGGGAGACGGCCGCCAATCAGCGCAAGGCGCTGGATGCGCTGGCTAACACATTGAAGCCATCCGAACTCGCAGTACCGAAGCAGGTGCTGGATGCGATTCCTCCGCGCCCGCCGGGATTCGGACGGCATCGCGAACTATTCCCGCGCACCACGGGCGATGGGTTCGATCCGCTCAGCCCGGCGACGGTTGCCTCCGACGTCACCATTGGGTTCGTTTTGCAGCTCGATCGCTCAGCGCGAATGGTGGCACAGCATGCGGTAGATCCAAGCCTGCCGGGACTCGAAGAGGTGATCGATCGCCTCACCAAAGCGACTTTCGACGCTCCAGCCGCTACACCGTACGAACTCGAAATCCGCCGCGCTGAAGAGCGAGTGCTGGTGGATCGGGTGATGTGGCTGGCAACGGGCGCACCGAATAGTCAAGTTCGCGCGATCGCATCGCTAAAGCTCTCAAAGCTGGCCGCGCGACTGCGAAGCGAGAACGGGGCGACAGAAGCAGAGCAGGCTCAACACGCCCTGTTGGCCGCGGACATCAAACGGTTCCTGGAACGCCCTACCGATCCGATGAAACCAATGCCTGCTCCCGACTCGCCGCCCGGAGCGCCAATTGGCGGCGATCCCGGCATGGATTGGCTTGCGCCGGTACCACTGTGTAACTGGAGCGACGCCCATCCAGATTCGTGGTGGTCGGCGGAGCGTCCGCCATTCTGACAAGTAAGAGGAGGGGGGAGCGGGGGTTCAAGCCACTCCCCATCGTGAGTTCACTATACCGTCGAAAAATCGACGCCCGCCGCCGCGAGTGTCTGTTCCGAGGCTCTGTGAGAACTCACTGAGGTAATGTTCCGGCGGCCAACTGTTGCAGGTCTTGAACCTGCTCAACCTCGCTAGCGTGACGTCGTTCACGATCCCGGATTGCCGCCATGACTTCCTGTGCCGCAACCTTCGGAGTGAAATGTCCCTTCGCGACCTCCTCCATCGTGGCGAGCAAGTATCGCATCATATCTTCGTCGTTCATTTGCTGATCCTTTTCGGCGGCCCACGTTGGGGGACGCGAGCCGCCGTAGCCCCAGCAACCTTCCCGATCAGCCTGCGTGAATGCCATCACTCGTCGCGATAGCAGAGTTTCGCCGACCATGGGTATTGCGAAGGCATCCCGTTACGCCGTTAGGCAATTCCCCGGGTGGCCCGGCTGACCCCTCCGAACTTTGTACACGGCCGCCGGGCCTCTCGTTAAGAACACAATACCCCGAAAGCCTGGTTTTTCCATTAGTATCTTTTGGACACAGGCAGCCTCTTCGAGCGGTGGAAATGGGCCACAACATACTGATTTTGCAACAGTTATATTCCGGCTATCTTCTGCGAAAAAAGCCGCGGCCGATAGCTTGTATGCGGGGCGGCATTTGACCAAAATTGAATCAGAGCCCAGGATTTTTCAGAAGGGAGATCACTCAGCTTATGGACATCGTAGAGAGACTCTTCGAGTATTCAGACGAGCATCGCAAGGTCGTGTACCTCGTTGCGCTCGCGCTGGCCATGACAGTCACTCTGTCGGATTGGAGGATCTCCGGGGTTTCGCTGGGCTTTCTGTATATTGTCCCCATCCTGCTCGCCTCCGGCCTCCTCACCGGCGCACAACTTGTGCTCGCGGCCATTGTTAGCGCTCTGCTTCGTGAACAGTTCAGCACCGTTCACTGGGGAAGAGGGGCGCCCATTCGAGTGATCATCGGCTTCTGCGGTTTCGCAATGGCAGGTTATTTCGTATCCCAACTGAATCGGAAGAGAAAAATCATTCTCCTACATTTGCGCGAGCTGGAAGAACAGATCCGTCTACGCCTTGTTGCAGAACAAAAACTGCGTATCTTGATTGAAACAAGTCCGCTTGCAATTCTGACCTTGGATGCATCGGGTCACGTGATGTTATCCAACAAGTCCGCGCAGAATCTGCTGGGCTTCGATAATGAGCCTATGCACGGCATCGATGTCCGTTCCCTCTTGCCAATTCTGGGCCGGATCCTGAAGCAACAATCCTCGGAGTTCCACACAACGGTGGAGTGCAAGGCGCAGCGGCGCGATGGCGAGGTGTTCTTGGCCTATATCTGGCTATCGGTGTATCCGGCGGCCACAGGCCACGAGCTTGCTGCAGTGATTTGGGATGCATCCGACAATCTGCGCGATAAGGAGGGCACCGGACTCGATTCCATGATGGCGACATCCCGCGTGGTCATCGGAGCCGTTTCACACGAGATCCGCAATCTCGCTTGCGCGGCCATGTCCGCCTACAAGGACGTGCTTCCCGTGCCGGGAATCGATCGCAACGAACAGTTCAGGACTCTTGGCACAGTTCTCCAGGGATTGGAACGGATCGCTTATTCCGGTTTAGCAATGGCTGGCGACCCCGCGTCCGCTGTGGCCGAGCTCGGCACCGTCCTGGACGAAGCGCGCATCGTGATCGAACCCGGAATCCGTGACGCGGGCGGCACCGTCACCTGGAAGATCCCTCCGGATTTGCCTCTGGTACAGGCCGATCATCACGGCCTGTTTCAGGTCTTCTTGAATCTGGCACGCAACAGCCAACACGCAATTCAGAGCGCCGGCATCAAGGAACTGAGCGTAGAGGCCTGCGCCGAGCGTGACATGGTCGCGGTTCGTTTTCGTGACACTGGCGGCGGGGTTCTCAATCCCGGCGACTTGTTCAAACCGTTCCAATCCGGTGGCGATTCCGCAGGTCTCGGCCTCTACATTTCGCGGGCGATTCTTCGCGCCCATGGCGGTGATCTCCGTTATGATTCGGAGAACGGAGGAAGTTGCTTTACAGTGGAGCTGTGGCAAGCCGCTGACGCCGCGGCAGTATGAACGGTAAGGCAAATGGAAAAATTCGAACCCTTCTGGTAGACGATCACGCGTTGTTTCGTGAAAGTCTGGCACGTGTGCTGGGCGGCGAGGCAGACTTTGATATCCAGGCGTGCGGGACGATTCGCGAGGCGTTAGGGATCATCGCGCAGTCGCCGATCGACCTGGTCCTTTTAGATATGGATCTTGGCGGTGAACGCGGCTCGCAGTTCCTTCCCGATGCAACGCAGGCAGGTTTCACCGGCCGTGTCCTGATCGTAACGGCTTCCATTCATCACGCCGAGGCGCGGCGTCTCCTCCGCCAGGGCGTCGCCGGTATTTTTGTCAAGGACAGTTCTCTCCATGACCTGGCCGAAGGTATGCACGCAGTCGCGGCAGGAGAGATGTGGATCGACAGTCGTTTCTCGGATCTGACTGAACCAAGTTCTGCCGGACCAGAGCCTTCAGGCCGTCCTCATTTCAACGAGAAGCAGCGGCAGGTGTTGAAGTCGGTGGTGGAGGGCTTGGGAAACAAGGAAATAGCCTGGCGGCTCCAGATCTCCGAAAGTTATGTCAAAGCGATTCTGCAACGGCTTTTTCAAAAGACCGGCGTACGAACCCGCGGCCAGTTAGTGCGCGTCGCGTTAGAACAATATAGCGATCAGCTAGGAAAGTACTAACTGTACTAAATCAAACAGTCGAACATTTGACGCTTGCGCTAAACTCGAATCTACCGTAATCTGTTACTTACTGCCTCGGCAGTAATTCGAACTATGACGGCGCGTTCAAATTCGTTGGTTCTGCTCGAAACGAGCGGCAGCCTGCGCCTGCACAGCATTCGAATTATTAGCCTTAACCTCCTAGGCCTAGGCCTGCTCCTCCTTACGGGCCCCGCCTGAGGCTATCTCAAAGTCGATTTTGAGAGGCCACCGGCGGGGTTAACCGCCCGGTGGCCTCGTTCGTTTTGCACCCAAGAAATCAGGATGGAAAGGAATTAGCAATGGATTTCTCATTCACGCCGGAACAGATTCAACTGCGCGAAGCAGTGCGCGAATTCGCGGAAGCGGAGATCGCGCCGCATGTCATGGAATGGGAGGAGGCGCAGAATCTTCCGCAGGATTTGATTCGCACCATGGGCCGGCTTGGATATCTTGGTTCGATTTTTCCGGAGGAACTCGGAGGCTCGGGACTCGGTTACATCGAGTACTGCATCATCATCGAAGAACTCTCGCGCGTGGACGGCTCGGTCGGGATCACCGTCGCGGCCCACACGTCCCTGTGTTCGAACCACATCTACAAGATGGGGACCGATGCACAGCGCCAGAAGTACATTCCGCGCCTCGCCTCCGGGAATTGGCTCGGCTGCTGGTCTCTGACCGAACCCGAAGCCGGATCGGACGCCGCGGGCACTCGTACCCGAGCTGTCCGCGGCGCCGATGATCTATGGACGATCAATGGTGCAAAGACATTCACGACGAACGCGCACAACGCCGATGTGTGCGTAGGCATGGCTGTCACCGATCCCGCGGCAAGTAGCAGAGGAATCTCCGCCTTCATTATTGAAAAGGACACACCGGGATTTCGCACGGGCAAGAAAGAGAACAAAATGGGCCTGCGCGCCAGCGCCACCGGGGAAGTAGTCTTCGAGGATTGCCGAGTGTGCGACTGCCAGTTACTCGGCGCCGCCGGTCAAGGATTCATCGACAGCATGAAGGTGCTCGATGGCGGGCGCATCTCCATCGCCGCGCTTTCCATCGGCATGGCACAAGGAGCTTACGATGCCGCGTTCCGCTACTCGAAATCCAGAAAGCAATTCGGTCGCCCAATTTCCGAATTCCAACTCATCCAACAAAAGCTCGCGGATATGAGCGTGTCGCTCGATGCGGCGCGCCTGCTCACATATCGCGCGGCGTGGATGATGGATCACAACCAACGCGTAACTCGTGAATCCGCCGTCGCCAAGCTTTTTGCTTCGGAGGCGGCCGTTGAGATCGCCAACGAAGCTCTCCAGATTCACGGCGGTTATGGCTACATCAAAGACTATCCGGTCGAGAAGTTTTACCGCGATATCAAACTGTGCACGATCGGCGAGGGGACGAGCGAAATTCAGCGAGTAGTAATAGCCCGTCAGTTACTAGGGAGCCAACAAGAAAGACGCCAACTAGGCGCGTAACTCGTGGCGCAGGTCCCCGACCTGCGCAGTCTCTTGGGCAGGCCGGGGCCACGCCCCACGGCTACTCCCAACTATGAAATTCGATCCGGCCCAAATTGCCTCCTCGCCCGACGGCGCCGAAGTAATCTGCGCCAAGATCGAGTCCTCGAACTACCCACACGCGATCCGGATCATCCGGCCATGGTCCGAGTGCCTCGCCGCCGTGCAAGACTGCCGAGACATCAAAAGACTTGGGTGCTCCGCTCAATCCCTTCCCGGTCGTCTTGAGAACCCCTTCCTTTGCAGTCCAGCATCGCAGGAATAGATCGCTGCGATGAGGTTTCGCGGCGGCGCCGATGATCTGACATTCACGGTGGGAAAACATCCGTTCCGCGATATCCATAGCGTCGGGAACCCATCGTCGCTTTTCGAGGTCAATCCCGACTGGCTCTCCGGCACTCACCGCCAGCAGAGCTAGATCCCCTGAGTGAGCAAGATTGTGCTGCAAGCTCGATTCTGCCAACTCAGGCTTGCCATTCGCCCCTTCGCGAAATTGCAGGCAACCAGCATTACGATCGGCATACTTCGCCAAAATACACCGGACCGCTACATGACTAGCGATATAGCGTAAACGTTCGGCGTCAAATCGGAATCGCTCCGCACGTGTGCGCTCGGCATTAGATAAGAGGTTGACCTGATCTTCGGCAAGGGTAACTCCCGACAAATCGATCTTCCAGATATCCACGACTGCAACGTTCATATTCCCTTACTCTTAGTCGAATTCTCTAAGTGCGTTCTAAGTCGCTTTTTTCGTTGAAATCCCGCCTCGCGGCACTTACCATCGTACTCACTGTCATGGTACGCAGAACGACTTGGTTCTACCTCACGCTCACAACGCTCCCGCTCCTTCAGGCCGCGACGCCGCCAGTTGTCGTAACGCCGTCCGCTCCCTCGGTTCGGGGCGGGGCAACACGCCAGTTCGCCGCCCAACTGACCGGAGTCAGCGGCCCGGTCACATGGTCAGTGAATGGAGCTGCCAACGGCAATCCCACCGTCGGCACCATCGACGCTACCGGACTGTACACTGCGCCGATGTCAAATCCAAAGGTCACATTGAAGGTCCGTGCCACGCTGACTGCAAACCCGGCAACTTTCGGCGAGGCAACAGTGACCTGGCTGAACCCGGAACCATCGATTCAGTCCTTGCAGCCAGCCGCCGTGAATATCGGAACGTTCACCGTAGTTATCAACGGTAAGGGCTTCGTCACCACTTCACAAATCAAGCTCGATGGCAATCCGATAGCAACTAAGTTCATCTCATCCACGCAACTCAGTTTTCAAACAACAGTTAGCACACCCGACACGATCGCCGTAACAGTCACCAATCCCGACCCTGGCGGAACGAACTCCGGCGCCCGAACGCTCACCGTGATGCCGCCCACAACCGTTAGCGTTTCTCCTGAAAAGACCAACGTCCGGCTTGGGACCGTGAAAAAGCTCACTGCCACCGTCTCCAACGCAACAGATAAGACCGTCAAATGGTCCGTGAATGGAATCGCGGGCGGCAACCCGAACATCGGAACCATCGCGAGCGATGGCACCTACACACCACCGGCCATGTTGCCCGCTACCAACACAGTTGAGATCGAAGCCACGAGTGTCCCTGCACCCAACGCCACTGATACATCGGCTGTCACGCTCCTCAATCCAAAACCAGTGATTGCCTCCGTCGGTCCGCAGCCTTTAACTTACTCGAGCCCGACAATAACAATCACCGGCACCGGGTTTGTCTCCGGATCGACAATCAAGCTCGATGGGACGGCGTTAACGACGACATTCGTTTCACCGACTCAACTGACGGCGTCCACAACGATCGCCCCAACCCCCGGCGGCATGCTCGCATTTACCGTATCCAATCCCAATCCTGGTGCGGAAACATCGACGCCCGCAATTGTTCCGATCGGGACTGCGAACCCCAAGGTGAGCTACCTCGCGGCCGCCCGTTTCCTGGAACAAGCTTCCTGGGGACCCGATGCCGCCAGCATCGCTCACGTGCAACAGATCGGCTTCGACGCCTGGATCACGGAGCAATTAGCCGCGGCCCCCACTACTTACAAGCCGTCGAACGATTCTTCAGACAATCTGGTGAACATGCAAAGCGCGTTCTTCGTGAACGCTATGAAAGGTCCCGACCAACTTCGTCAGCGCGTTGCGTTCGCTCTTAGCCAGATCTTCGTTGTCTCGGGTCTGAAGACCGGCGCACCCCGCCAGATGGTGCCGTATCAAAACATGTTGATCAACGACGCGTTCAGCTCGTATGCCACGGTCCTGCGCGACGTGACCCTCAGTCCTACCATGGGCGTTTACCTCGACATGGTGAACAACGACAAAGGGAACTCCGCCGATGGGACGGCTCCGAACGAAAACTACGGCCGCGAGGTAATGCAGTTGTTCAGCATCGGCACCGCCCTGCTGAATCCCGACGGCTCGACTCAAAACAATGCATCGGGGCCGATACCCACATATGACCAGACCACGATTACCAACATGGCTCATGCTCTCACTGGCTGGACCTTCCCCGGTCGCACGATCACCAGCGGTCACAATCCTGAAAACTACAACGGGCCGATGATCGCGGTGGAAGTGAATCACGATACCTCGGCGAAAACCATCTTGGGTGGTGTGAAGCTCGCGCCCGGTCAAACGGCCGAGCAGGATCTCGCAGCAGTGCTGCAGGCACTCAGCACTCATCCCAATGTCGCGCCTTTCATTTCGTTGCGTCTGATTGAACACCTGGTGACCAGCAATCCCAGTCCGCAATATCTCGCCCGCATCAGTAATACGTTTACATCGACGGGTGGCGATCTCAAAGCTGTGGTCCGCGCCATACTACTCGACCCGGAAGCACGCCAGGGCGACGATCCAAATGCAGTGCCGCAAACGAATGGCGGCCATCTCCGCGAGCCTGTTTTATTCCTGCTCGCCATGATGAGGGCTCTGAACGCGACAGTCGCCAACCAGAACCCCATCGAGTCACTCGGCGCTGACATGGGCCAGGAGATCTTTTACCCCGCCAGCGTTTTCAACTACTATTCGCCGTTATTCCGTACGTCCACCGGCTTGTTGGCGCCGGAGTTTCAGCTCCTCACGTCATCGAGCGCGCTTGTACGAGCGAATTCCGTCCAGGACCTGGTCGCGCGCGGCCTCGACGGCGATGCACATTTCGCCTTTGCGCCGTTTACTTCTCTCGCATCATCGCCCACGGACCTGGTCACGGCAGTCGACAATACATTTCTATATGGAAGGCTGCCCGCCTCGGTCAAAGCCGACATCGTCACGGCCATTTCGGCGACCAACGACTCGCCGACCCGAGTGCAAAACGCCATCTACTTAGTCTGCACCTCATCGCTATATCAGGTTGAGCACTAACAACAACACAAAAGGACTTATGACCAATTTCATCTCACGTAGAACTCTGCTCAAGCTCAGCGCAGGATCGTTAGGTATTGTGGGTGTCAGCGGCCGCCTCAGCCGCTTCGGTCAACTGAACGCCGCCGTCACGTCGACCCCCAATTATAAGGCGATGGTCTGCATCTTCTTGTTCGGCGGGAACGACTCGAATAACTTGATTGTTCCAATCAAGACCAACAGGCAGAACTACTCAGCTTATTCCGGCGTGCGTGGAAGCGCTTTAGGCCTGTCGCAATTGTCGCTGCTGCCGATTACTACCGCCACGACTAAGGAACAGTATGGCCTTCACCCGCAGCTCGGCCCGTTACAAGCGCTGTTCAATCAGGGAAAGCTCGGTTTCGTCGCCAACGTCGGTATGCTCGTCAAGCCGATTAACAAGACCCAATATCAGCAAGGCGCCGCAGTGCCAATGAACCTGTTCTCGCATTCGGACCAACAGCAGCAGTGGCAGACCGCGCCCGCACCGAACTCGTCACGAACAGGATGGGGCGGCCGCGCCGCAGATATTCTGCAGGCACTCAACGCGCCTTCGACCTTTCCGACCGCCGTCTCTACTGCCGGGAGTGCACTGTTTCTGAATGGGCAGACCTCCACGCCTGCCTCAGTGACGAATGGCGGACTTGGACTTGACGGCTCCGACGGATCCGACGCGGCGAACGCGCGCGACAATGCATTCCAGCAAATCCTGACGTTCAACTCCGGCCTCTCGCTGATCCAGACAGCGAACAAATTCACTTCGGATGGAATTCAAGCGGGCAAGGAGCTCAATGCTGCGCTGAGTGGCGGACAGGCATTACAAACAGTTTTCCCCGATACCGGCCTGGGCGCGCAGCTCAAGCAAGTCGCTCAGATCTTGACAGTGCGCACCAACCTCGGCATGAACCGGCAGATCTTCTTCGTCTCCCAAGGCGGCTACGACACCCACACCACCCAAATCCCGCAGCAGGACGCGCTGTTCGGCGAGTTGGCTGGAGCCATGGCCGCCTTCTACAACGCTACGGTCGAACTTGGGCTCGATAAACAGGTGGTCACCTTTACCGAATCCGAGTTCGGCCGTACGTTCCAGCCAAGTACCGGGGACGGGTCGGATCACGCCTGGGGAAGCCATCATATGGTGATGGGCGGGCCTGTAAAATCCGCGGACGTCTTCGGAACTTTCCCCGCACTAGGGCTCGATAGCGCTGATGACGTTACGGGCCGCGGCGTTTGGCTTCCGAGCACTTCGCTAGATCAATACGGTGCGACGATCGCCTCCTGGTTCGGAGTCGCCGACGGATCGCTGCCGGCGGTATTTCCGAACTTGGTGAATTTCACGACGCCGAAATTGTCGTTCGTATAGCGGCTCAGTCGTTGGCAAGAAGCTTTACGCTTCGGCTGGACTGGAAGTTGTAAAAGGTCCGGGAGCTACGTTATTCTGCCCTGGAGCATGCGGAAAGGTGTCAGCGAAGTACTGCGTGTTCGAAACGACCTCACAGAGATTTCGCGCCTGCAGGAAGTGTTTGCCGGCCTCGCGGAAGAGTGGCGGCTACCTTCGGAGATCGAATTCAAAATCAGCCTGGCGCTCGAAGAAGTCTTGAGCAATGTCCTACGGCATGGGTGTATGCCTGGTGCCGAACACAAAATCGAGGTTCGCTTGGCGAGGGACGGGGAAGGCATCGAATTTGAAGTGATCGATGATGGAATTGCCTACGATCCGCTCTCCCGGCCCGATCCGGACGTGACTCTCCCGCTCGATCAACGCCGCCCTGGTGGATTGGGCGTTTTCCTGGTCCGCAAGATCGCTGACGAACTTCGCTACGAGCGGAGCGAAGGCCGCAACCACCTCTTCTTTCGTCTCGACGCTGTTAACGTGGTTGTCACGAATTGGAACTCCACAACACTCTGTACTAGAAATGTTTAATACATTTCTCATGCAAAAGTGATTATTAAAACATTTTGCCTTCGTATGCTCGGGCTAAACAATGCCAACCAGGCGGGGCGTGTGCCGCCTCCTCAGTACGGCAATCGGACTGGTACTGAGCGGGCCGAAAATGTTCGCAACAGCCGTTTCCAGGCTCGTTGTCGATAATCTCCTGGCCGAGAGTCAATTTGCCCTCCCAGATTCAACCACGCGGAATTACCGCGTTGACGTTGTAGTGACGTTCCTCGGCGTGCCCATCTTCTCGCGAAGGGCCGTCGGCAAGGCGTTCTGCACGTTTCGCGAAGCGGTGAATGGCGATCACCGGGTCATCGCGCTGCATTTCGCCGGCGGCTCGAATCCGGACCGTACCCACGGCTTCAAATACGACGGCTCGATGGAAGAAGCGATCGTGGAGCAAGGCGCCAGCCGATCACAAGCAGCATATTTCGGATTCGTCACGCACTCGAAAGATGAGAACTTCGACCAGGCGCGCCAGCGAATTCTGGACAAGACGATCGGCGGCGGCTACACCGCAGCTCAAGGTGTCCACAGGGCCGGGTGTGCCCGCTGCGAAAAAGCGTCGGTAAGCTTACCCGACCAACACCGTGAACTAGCGGAATTGATCCAGCAGATCCGGGATCGATTCCCAGACTCCGACCGGATCACGACGGAACTACACACGCCCAGCAGCCCCGCTGCTCCGACGTTTCTGTACGCCATTTTGTCTGCTCTGCGCTCGGGCCAGTCTCGCTCCGAGATCGGATACGTACATAACGCGAAAGAATATCGGCTGGAATGGGAACGCTCAGCCGAGCAATCCAGTGGCGTGTCCGCGACGCGATTCACCGGTTGTGTCTTATCCGCGTCTGCGCACCGCCTGACTACGTTCCGCCTGTGGCTCAACAATCAATCTGACTTGCCCATGCGGATCGAGTTTCAGCCGCGCTCGTATTTGCGGCTTAGCCTCGAATGCGAGCCGGCCGAGCCTCGGTCAACCCCCATCAGCACGGAGGAAACATGAGAAGCTCTCGACTCCATCATTTCTTAAACGACCGCTCGGTGCGAACCCGGTTCCGCAGCGGCGTCTCTCTTCACAGCCACACTCTTCACTCGGAAGAAAGCCTGGGCTTCATTCCTGTATACACCGCAAAATTTCCTCCGATGAGGTATGCGATTCGCCTGCAGGAGCGAAGACATCTCAGGGAAACCGGCCGCGCATTGGATTTCTCCCAAGCGTTCTGGCGTCCCCCGCTGGCGCCAAGCGAAGCCTACGAACTCGAAAAACAGCAGCTTCAGCAACTGAACCTCGATGCGTTGGTGTCGCTCACCGATCACGACGACATCCAAGCCGGATCGATGCTGAGGGTGATGGACCCAGTCGCACCGATCTCCGTCGAATGGACGATCCCTTTCGGCCCTGCGTTCTTCCACTTGGGCGTCCACAATCTCCCGCAGGACTGCGCGGCTGCGATTATGTCCGATCTCGCGTCGTTCACCGCCGCTCCGTCGAAAGAACGACTCGCCGAGCTGCTCGCAGCTTTGGATCAACTTCCCGAAGCGTTGGTCGTGATGAATCACCCGCTGTGGGATGAATCCTGCATCGGCGCCGTCGAGCATGCACAACTGGTCGGCCGGTTCCTGGAACGCTTCGGCGGCCACGTGCATGCTCTCGAACTCAATGGTTTGAGACCCTGGCGGGAAAACCGGCGCGTGATCTGGCTGGCTGAACACTCCGGTCATGTTCTGATTTCGGGCGGCGATCGACACGGACTGGAGCCGAACGCGAATCTGAATCTGACCAACGCTGCAACGTTCGCGGAGTTCGTCACTGAAGTCCGCAACGACGGAATCAGCGACATCCTGTTCATGCCGCAATACCGCGAACCTTTGCGTTCCCGCTTTATCGGGACCATGTGCGATGCCGTCCGCACCTACCCGGATTTTCCGGCAGAAAGACGCCGCTGGAGCGATCGCGTGTTTTATCGCAAGCCCGACGGCGTCGTGAAGCCACTCTCCGCGTTCTGGCAAGGAGACGAGCCCTGGTTGGTGAAATGTTTCTTAACGGGTTTGCAAGCGGTGAGCAGCCGTCAAGTCCGCGCTGCTTTGCGCTTCGCATTAGCCGATCCGCAGGAGGCGCGTGTATGACGCCTCGCGTTGCGTTCTTCACGGATTCTTTTCACGAGATCAATGGCGTGGCCCACACCAGCCTCCACTTCGATGCCTTCGTGCGCCGCCGCGCTGTACCGTTTTTCAACATCCACTCCGGACCCAAGACCGAGCTGTGCGAGGATGGTCCAGTTTGGACCTTGGAGTTGGAACGCAGCCCAATGAGCTTCAAACTCGAAACGGATATGTCGTTCGATCTCCTGTTCATGCGGCACCGAAAGAGGTTGGTTGAGCTGCTGAAAAAATTCGGGACGGAATTAGTTCACATCACCGGACCGAGCCACATTGGGATGCTGGGCACGATCGTCGCATACGATCTGAAACTACCGATGGTCGCGTCTTGGCACACGAACATCCATGAATTCGGCGCTCGAAGATTGCTGAAGCTTCTGCGATTCCTTCCAGAAGGAGTGCGGCGCAAGATCGCATCGATGACCGAGGAGAAGATCATCTTGGCGCTCAGCATGGAATATTATCGGCTGGGCCATGTTCTGCTAGCGCCGAATCCGGAGCTGGTCGAGTTTCTGCAGCGCCGCACCGGGCGTCCGACGTTCATGATGCAACGCGGCGTCGACACCGAACTGTTCTCACCCGAAAAGCGCAACCGTGATGACAATGAGTTGGTC
>Ga0335069_10009252_pt1 | contig 14033 bp, 5 predicted proteins | sample Lox_Sample_11_FD_206714 | JGI IMG/M metagenome (GOLD analysis project Ga0335069, IMG submission 206714) | Soil microbial communities from Loxahatchee National Wildlife Refuge, Florida, United States - Lox_Sample_1.1 | ecosystem: Environmental > Terrestrial > Soil > Wetlands | place: USA: Florida... | reverse complement strand
TCACGGTGAATCCGCACCTGCCGGCAAGTTGGGACAAGGCCGAGATTCTGAACCTTCAGGTCGCAGATGAAACCACGGCATTGTATTTCTCACGAAAGGCGGATCATCTCGAGATTTACCTCAGTCCCACGACTGGTGATGGCTGGCACTTGAAATCCGATGTTGCAGGCGCAACGATTGGACCGCTCGAAACTGAATTATTCAAGAAGCTCAGGATTCCACCTCATGAAGGTCTTCGGATTCCGCTCGCAGCCATGGAGATTGACGGATCAGCATGGCCGTTTGCCGGAACTGTTTCCGATGACCCCTCGCTCATGAACAAGCCACCGCTGCCGGGTGCCCGCACATCGAGGCTTCGAATCTTGCATTCGGAATTTGCGGAACACAAACTCACTCTAACCGCGGAAGGGTTGGCCGGTTCTGACGGAATCGTGAGTGTGATCCGGCGCGGTCATTTTCTCCCAAAGATTCAAACGGATCCTCCATCCGATCCATCAGCCGACAGGCAATTCGCGAATCTGTCATATCGTGGTTGCGATGCCGATCCGTACGCGTGTAAATGGATGCCTTTGCTTTTCCACTTCCCTGAGGGCGAAGGCTGGAAAACCATCACCGTCACGCTTGCATGGTGATCTGGTGGTTCAACCATCCCGAACCGCGGATCCTTCGCTCCGTTTGTGCGCGACAGGCGCACAAACGGGCTCAGGATGACAAGCGCAGTTATTGGTGAATCGAAAGATTGCGAGGATCACCGCACCGCATCCAGATTCAGCCGCAGCAGCTTCACCGGGTCGAGCATCGCGCCCTGCCAGCGCACGGCCCAGTGCAGATGCGGCCCGGTCACGCGCCCTGTAGCGCCGCTCAGGCCCAGCCGGTCGCCGGCCTTCACGCGCTGGCCTTCGTGCACATCGATGCGGCTGAAGTGCATCGACAGCGTGAACAGGCCCAGGCCGTGGTCGATGATCACGCAGTTGCCTTCGAAGTAGAGCGGGCGCGCCAGCACCACGGTGCCGCTGTTGCTCGCGTGCACCGGCGTGCCTGCCGGCGCGCGAAAATCGGCCCCCTTGTGAATGCTGGCCAGCTTGCCGTTGAACATGCGCCGCGTGCCGAAACTGTCGGTTGGCGCGCTCGCCACCGGAGCGCGAAAACTGCCGCGCCACAGCGGCTCGGCCGCGCTCGACGCGTACACCTTCGCCTTGAGCTGGCTCTCTTCTTCGATTTCTTTCTGCGCCTCCGGCGGCGGCTGCACGAACTTCGGCGGCACCGTTAACGCACCCGTCCGGTAGTGCGCAGCGTGAATCTCCACATCCCGGCTTAGATCGACGTCTTTGCCTTCCATGTGCGCGGTGATGTGCAAGGCAGACTGCCCGACAGGCGCTTCAACATCGACGCCCGCGAGTGCCACCCACGAGCCGTGATCGGCAAAGAACAGAACTTTGCGTCCCAGCCATTCACCATCCACGGACCTGGCTGCGGGCGCGCTCACGCGAATCAGCTCCGGCGCCCCGGCGATCACCTCTCTCGGCGTCAGCGCGACAGTTTCACGCGCAGCGTGCGCCGGCACTTCACCCCATGCGCATAACAAAATCAAAACCAGGAAAACAACGCGCGAGGCGCCCATGCCTCCAGCATACCGGCTGGCTCCGTCCCGCGGCTGACGGTCCGAATCGGGCCGTGACTTGGCGCACCAATGAAAAAGGCCGCGGCTTTTGGCCACGGCCTTTCAGCAGCAAAGCCGGCAACGACTAGAAGTCGTAGCGCAGGCTGAGCTGGGTGATGCGAGGATCGCCGTTAATCTTCAGCGACTTGCCGTAGTTGCTGTCGTTGTAGTTGGCGACGGGGTTGTCGAAGTTCGGGTGGTTGAACAGGTTGAAGAAGTTGGCTTCGAACGTGAACCCCTGGTGTTCCCAGGTCTGGATGTGCTTGAGGACGCCGAGGTCAACGTTGGCGTAGCTCGGACCGTTCAAGGTATTGCGGCCCACAGGCGGCTCGCACCAGAGCTCGCCGGCCGGGCAGGTGTAGGGCCCGAAGTAGTCGCCGCTACTGATCGGCTTCAGGTAACCGGTCGCGGGGCTCTGGCTGTGGGTGATGGCGTTCTTCGGCGAACCCTGTCCCACGTACACGGTCCGGTTGGTGCCCGGGCGGCCGTCCTTGATGGGGTTATAGCTGCCGCTCGAGTCGTACGGGCTGAAAGGCGTGCCGCTCTGCATGCGGACGATCGGCGAAATGCCCCACCCGCCTAGCAGCCGGTTGTTCTTCTTCCACTGCGACTGGTAGTTCAGAGTCAGCACGAAGTTGTGCTTCATGTCGAAGTCGGCCGGACCGTAGTCATACTCCCAGTGATACGGGTTCTGGGGGCCGGTGGAACCGTTGCGCTGGGTGAACACGTCGCTGATCTGGTCGAGCGACTTCGAGTAGGTGTAGTTGGCCAGGAACTGCAGGCCGTTCGCGTACCCCTTGCGGAGGCTGGCCTGCAGGCCGTTGTAGTTCGAGGTAAAACCGTTCGTACGGAAGTTGTCGCTGCCGAACAGGGTGGTGATGCGGGTGGTGGAGTTTTTCTTCCCGGTATCAGGGTTGATGCCCCCGGCGGTACGGCCAGCATAGGTGTTGATGTTGTCGAGGCCTACCAGGCGGCGGCCCAGGGTGCCGACGTAATTGGTTTCCAAAACGTATCCCTGTTTGAGCTCGTATTGGACGCCAAAGTTAAACTGCTCGTAGTAGGCATCCTTCAGCCGCTGATCGATGTGGCGGGGAGTCGGCTTGCCTTGGTACTGCAGCAGCAGCAGGTTGGCGTCGAAGGGAGAGTTGTAAACACCGGGCTGGAGGAGCGCGCCTGCGGGCTCGCCGTTGCCGCCGTAGCCGACCAGGTTGTCGGCGAAGCGCGGCGGATTGAAGCGCAGATTCTCATACACGTTGTTGTACAGACGGTCGAAGCCGATTCCGTAGCCACCGCGGAGGGCCATCTTGCCGTTGCCGAACACGTCATAGGAGAACCCGAAGCGGGGCGCGATGGCTCCCATGTCCTTGTTCCAGATGTCGTGATCTTTCTGGATGAACTGGGCTCCTTGGAGTCCCCCCGCGAACGGCGTGTTAGGCATGAACTCGTTGCCATTCGGAGTGGGCGTGCCCCATGCGCCGAAGTAGACGTCCGAGTCAAAGCCCTTCTTGAAGTTGTGCGGAGGCCCGAAGTAATCCCAGCGAATGCCGAGGTTCAGGGTCAGCCGGGGCGTGGGTTTCCAGTCGTCCTGAATGTAGGTCGACAGCTCGTTAGCCCGGAACCCGCGATAGGGATCGGGGAGTTCCTTCGTGGACGGATCGATGGATCCCGAAGCATAGTACAGAGAGCCCAAACTGGCTCCGCCGATCAGCGGCTCAAACTCGTCATACAACGTGCCGTCGGTGAGCATGTTTTCGAGATCCCACGGCAGCAGCGTACCGTAGATATCGTTATAGAAGCTGGATCCGTTCCGGGTCCGGATGTACTGGAAGCCTGCCTTAAACGTATGCTTCGGGAAGGTCTTGGTGATCGAGTCGGAGTAGAGGAACTCGTTCTCGGTGAAGTACTGCGGGAAGCCCGAGTATTCGCTGAATCCGGCATTCATAGGGTCATTGGCGGTGGCGATATACGGGACTCCATGGGTCGCCGGAGCATCGAAATTGCTGACGTGGCGCAGGTATCCGGCGCGGAACAGGTTCAGCAGGGTGGGATTGAAGGTGTGGGTCCAGTTAATCGAGAAGTTCTGCGCCCCACCGAAGTTGATTCCGGGAGGCCCGAAGATGCTGCCACCCTGGGCTCCGGCCGAGTTGGTATCGTCGAACTGGTCGATAAGATACACAGCGCTGATTTGATCTTTCTCAGTGAGCTTGTGATCCAGCTTGAAGCTGCCGCGATTCTGATTGAGCGCGTCGCTGACCGACCTCGTGGTCGTGGAGTACACATTGACGGGATATGTGACCGCGCCGTACGTATACAGGCCCTGGGCAACGGGAGAGGCCTCATTGGAACTAACCGGGAAGGCGGTGGGTTCCGCGGCAAGCAATTTCTGGAACACCGGGCCGAGCGTGGCAGAGTGGGGCAGCGCGCCGGGGCAGGTCGTGCCCAGGTAGGCGGGGCAAAGGCCGATAACGCCGGCGCTCGGGTTCTGGTCGGCAGTCCCTTCCATGAACTTCTCGAAGCTGCCGCTCTTCACATAATCCAGAAAATCCTGCGTGGTCGTGGTACCGGTAACGGGGCTCGCCTGGCGGCGCCGGTGACCTTCATAAGTCGCGTAGAAGAAGGTGCGGTCCTTGTACAGTGGGCCGCCGAAGGAGCCGCCGAACTGGTTGCGCACCAGGTGGTCGGTGATGCCGGCCTGCTTGGAGAACCAGGAGTCCGCGGCGAGCTTCTGGACACGGTTGTATTCAAACAGCGAACCGTGCCAGTGGGAGGTGCCGCTCTTGAGCACGGTATCGGTGGCGAACCCGCCGGAGCGGCCATATTCTGCCGGGAGGTTGTGCGAGATCACGCGGTATTCCTGAATGGCGTCGGGCGAGATGGTGGTCACTGCGCCTCCGCCACCCAATGCGCCGGCGCCACCCTGTCCCTGGTCGTTATTGTCCATCCCGTCCACGAGGAAGTTGCCGGTGCCGGTGCGGGCGCCGTCGACTGAAGCGCCACGGCCGGTGCCGCTGTCAGGGGTCGCGCCTGCGGTCAGTGTCACGAAGGCATTTTGTGTGCGGTCCTCGAGCGGAGAGCTCTGCCAGATCTCCGAGTCGATGAGCTGAGACACGGCCGCTGTTTCCGTCTGCACCTGCTCAACGTTCGCGGCAGCGGAGACTTCGACGGTGTCGACCGTCGCACCGACTGTAAGGGTGACATCCATGGCGAGCGTAATGCCGACACTCGTGCTCATCCCCTTCATCTCGACGGTCTTAAAGCCGGGCGCGGAGACCTTGAGGGTCCATCCATCGCCGACCGGCAGGGCCACGAACCGGTAAGCTCCAGTGTTGGAGGTGACGACCTGGCGCTCGAAGTTCATCCCTGGGTTCCTGAGGGTGACTGTGGCGCCGTTCACCACTGCGTGTGACGAATCACTGACGGTGCCCGCCAGAGATCCAAGTCCGGCCTGGGCCGCCGCGGGAAGTGGGGCGAGGACGCTGGTCACCAGTCCCAGGCTCAATGTCAGGCCCAGCAAAACAGCTCCAAAGTGCTTTCGCGTAGGGATCATAGTTATTATTCCTTGTCCGAAGATGTTTTCACGAGAATATGCATACGGCGCTCACCCAGCCGACATACACGTGCCGGATGGGCGAGCAACCGGGACACCTTATGTAACTGGGTTTACTGCTTTCCTGCATGCAAGGGTCCATACTCGGTGGTCGAGTCCGGAATTGTGATGGCCTCTCGCAATTCCGGGCCCGGGCGCCCCACTTAAGGCGTCCCCGGCAGGGGACGAACTGATTCGGAAAGCCGTCAGGGCCGCCTAACCAGCAGAAAACACGGCGGAAAACGTCGATCACATGGGGATACATCCAAGGCGTGTGCATGTTAAAGGAACAGACCGGATGCGAGGGTTGTTGATCCTGATGATCCCCCGTCGGACAGGCCCCGGGGTGTCCCCCCTGCCACCAAGCTTCCGGTTTCCTACCAAATGTCATATCTCCTTCTGAAAAACCGGGTTGTCGGTACGGGTCTGCGGAAGGACGGGGCGCAATCGCCAGAGCATGAAGGGGTTGTGGAAAACTCCAGGCGCGAGCCCCGGATTTGAGCGCGGACATGGTTGGGCGGATCCTCCCAGAACCTCTTCAGACGATCAGCGAGCGCGCTGGCCCGAACCCGACCAGGTGCGCCATTGCGCGCAAAATCAATGACTCAGGTCGCCGGAAGCGAGGATTTATGTGACGATGTGCGGCCTTGGCGGGATGGACTGCTCTGACTCTCGCAGAGAGACGCCGAAAAAAGGCCTCGAAAGTGACGATCAAGTCCCGAGACGCTACCGTTTTGCTTCCCGGGGACAAGACGCGGCAAGGATATTGTTTTTCGTAACTATGCACAGAAAATCATAGTGCCGATCCAATTTTTCGTCCCAGCATAAACATCCCTCGTCACTAAGGACTTGAGCGCAAATGCAGCCAAATTCTGGCACTGCGATTGCGATTCCGAAGGCGAATTCTTAGATTCCCCTGCCGAAAAATGAGGAGCCCCATGCGAAAGCGAATTGCTGTCCTAGGCGCGCTGTTTCTTGCCTTGTTGATGCCATGCCTTGGAGCACAAGACGTCTCATCGATCACGGGCATCGTCACGGATTCCACCGGTGCGGTGGTTCCGGGCGTGAAAGTGATGCTCATCAATCCTGCAACCGGCATCACGCTTACCACCGTGACCAACGAAGTTGGGTCGTACACCATCATGCACGTGGAGCCCGGACCGGGATACAGAATGACCTTCTCGCGCGAAGGCTTCAAGCCGACGGTGATCACCGATGTGTATCTGAACGTGAACGCAACCCGGACCCAGAATGCGCAGCTCGTGGTCGGCGGAACATCGGCCACGGTTGAGGTCTCCGCGGCGGCCGAGACGATCACTTTGAACACCACCGACGCGACCATCGGCAACAACTACGAAGTGCAGATGGTGAACGAGCTGCCCATCCAGGTTCGCGACACCCCCTTCGCCCTGTTCTCAATGCAGCCCGGAGCGACCAGTGACGGAGCCATCACCGGCGCCCGCACCGACCAGAACAACGTCACTCTCGACGGCCTCGACGTGAACGATATGGCGACCGGCGAGTTCGGCGCGGTCGTAGGCAATGCCCCGGTCGATTCGGTGCAGGAACTGCGCGCCGTCACCTCAAACCCGCTGGCCAGTGAAGGCCAGGGCGGCGGCGGCCAGTTCACCATGGTCACCAAGAGCGGCACCAACAATTTTCATGGAGCGCTTTTCGAGTATCACCGCAACACCGTGACGGAGGCGAACAACTGGTTTGCGAACAATATCGGCGTGCCGCGAGCACCGCTGATCCGCAACCAGTTCGGCGGAAACGTAGGCGGTCCCATCATGAAGAACAAGGCGTTTTTCTTCTTCGAGTACAACGGGCGCCGCGACAACCAGGGCGTGCAGGTGACGAACACGGTGCCGATGGACAGCTTCCGCGAGGGCAATATCTCGTACATCAAGAAGACCGATTCCACCGGCGCGACATGCCTGGGCAGCAGTCGCAAGGACACCACCCCAGACTGCATCGGGACCATCGAATCCGCGCAGGTGGCCGCGCTCGATCCCCAGGGCATTGGTTTCAATCCGGCGCTGATGGATTTCATGAATATGCGCTATCCCCATGTCAATGATGTAACCGGGGGAGACGGCATCAACACCGGCGGATTCTTCTTCAACGCCCCGGTTCGCCGCACCCAGAACGATTACGTGGCCCGCGTCGATTACAACCTCAACAACTCCATGAAACTGTGGGCGCGCGCCAGTGTGCTCAGCTCGCGCACCGGTGACGATGTCAATTTCGACGCTCCCATCCAATTCCCTGGCGATCCAGTCACCCACTTGATCAACGACGCGAGCTGGTCGTACGTGGTGGGACACAACTGGATGATCGGCACCAACCGATCCAACGCCTTTTACTATGGCGTGACCCGCTCGCGTTTGAATTTCCCTGCTGCGTACAACCCCACCGGAACCACACAGTGGACCTCATTCGGGGGCGATGGTTCTGGCAGCGCCATCCTCACCAGTCCGTATGCCAGCGCCGTCAATGCGCAGGTACGAAACAATCCCATCCCGGTCGTTCGCGACGACTTCAACTGGATCAAGGGCAAGCACTCGCTTCAGTTTGGGGCACTCTTCAAGTTCATCAAGACCTACGAAGACAACTACCTGAACTACGATCAGCCGACCCTCGGACTGGGCGGCAATATGAACGCGCTGAACTCCAGCCTGAGGCCGAAGGACATCCGCACGGCCGGCACCATCGCATCGCGCACCTATGACAGCGCCTTCGCCCTGGCTCTGGGCCGGCTCGGCCAGATCACCAGCACCTACGAGTACACAAACGCAGAACAACCTGTTCCCCAGGGAACCGGCTCGATCCGCCAGTATCGCTACTACGAACTGGAAGGCTACTTCGGCGACAGTTGGAAGGTCACCCCGAGCCTGATCCTGACGTACGGCTTGCGTTATTCGTGGTACTCGGTGCCCTACGAAGTGAACGGGAAGGAATCGATCCAGAACTTCAGCTTCGACGACTACTTCAACGCGCGCCTGCAGCAGAGCGCTGCGGGTCAGTCCGGCAACACGGCGGTGCCCTTCATTTCATACACCCTGGGCGGCAAGGCCAATCACGCGCCCGACTACTATGGCTCCAACCTCAAGAACTTTGCGCCGAGAGTGGCGTTCGCATACAACCCGGAATTCGCAAGAAGGACAGTGATCTCGGGCGGCTTCGGAGTCGTGTTCGACCACACCGTGGTGAATGCCGTGCAGTACCAGCAGAACCAGTACTCCTACCTCTTCCAGGCCACGGCCAACCTGCCCTTCGGGACGCCGGGAGATCCGGCCGCATCGCTCCGGAACGATCCTCGCTTCACCTCCATCACCTCCATTCCGACGCCCCCCGCGGCCCCTGTAATTACGCATCCCTTTGAGCCGTATGTGGACTCCACCGGCGTCCCCTTCGGCCTGGCCAACGGCCAGGCCTTCAATGAAACCATCGATCCGCATCTCCGGAATCCTTACTCCCTGGTGATGGATTTCGGCATCCAGCACGAGTTCCCACGCAATTACATCCTGAAGGTGAACTACGCCGGAAGGCTGGGACGCAGGCTCCTGGCGCAGGCCGACGCCAACCAGTTGATCGATTTCCCCGACAAGGCCTCCGGCCAGATGATGTCCACGGCCTTCGGAAATATCACCCAGGAAGTAAGGAGGGGCGCCGATACTACCAATTTGCCCCCCGAGCCGTGGTTTGAAAACCAGGTGACGCCCGGCCTCGGCCAGTACTTCGGCTATCCGAACAATACGTCCCTGCTGGCCGACTCCGGTGTGCTTCCCCTCCAGCCCCTGGTGAGCAATGGCGACTTCGCCGACTTCACCCAGGCACTATCCGCCCTAGGTGTTATCGACTCGAACGTGGGCATGGGCTCGCAGTTCTCGGAGAACACTTTCTACACCAACAAGGGATTCTCCAACTATCAAGGACTGCTGGCTACGCTGCACAAGAACCTGTCCGAGGGACTGCAGTTCGACCTGAACTACACCTACTCGCATTCCATCGACAACGTGTCGCTGGTCGCGAATACTGCCGCCATCGCGGGGTATGGCTTCATCTGCGACGTGGTTCGCCCCACCGAATGCGTGGGGAACTCGGATTTCGATCAGAAGCACATCATCACCGGCAACGCGCTCTACAACTTGCCCTTCGGCCGGGGCCGCACCTATGGAGCGACAATGCCGTTCTGGGCCAACGAAATCCTGGGCGGATGGGACATCAGCGCCCTTCCAAGCTGGCACTCCGGTGTCGCCTTCTCCACAGTGTCCAGCGCGTTCGTCGCGGGCTATGCCAACAACGCGCCGGGCATTCTGGTGGGAAGCTGGTCCAACGTTTCTCCCCACGCCCACAAGACCGCGAACGGTTCGGTCAACTTGTTTGCCGATCAGAACAAGGCGATCGCGTCCTTCACGGGCCCCGTCGGTTTCCGTATCGGATCCAGGAACAATCTGCGTGGCCCGAACTACGTGAGCTTCGACCTCGGGGTTGCCAAGGCATTCCCCATCTACGGCGATGCTGTGAAGCTGAAGTTCCGCTGCGACGCATTCAACGCGTTCAACCACGCCAGCTTCAACCTGCCGACGGCATCTGCTTCGGATATCACCGGCGGAAGCAACTTCGGACTGATCACCAGCACAGCGAATAATGCGCGTGTTCTGCAGGGCGCGCTCCGGCTCGAGTTCTAAATCACAGGTGTCAGGGGCCAGGTTCAGGGGTCAGCCGAAACCTGGCTCCGTCCCAAGCAAAAAGCCACGACATATCTGCCGGGGGCTTTTTTGAGGGTGACCTCCCCGCGACTTCTTTGGTGTCGTCGTGGTCTCCTGGGCCCCCGCGTCTGCGCTTCATTCCGTGCGCAGCGCCTGCATCGGGTCGAGCCGCGACGCGCGCCACGCGGGCAGCAAGCACGCCGCCGCGGCAACCCCGAGCAGCGTGGCCGCCACTGCTGCAAACACTGCCGGATCGAGCGGGCTGGTTTCGTAGAGCATGCTGCGGATGAGCCGCACCACTCCCGCGCTGGCCGACAAGCCCACCACAAGCCCAAACAGCGCGGGCTTGAGGCCGTCGATGAGGACCAGGCCGAGCACCGTCTCCCGGCGCGCCCCCAGCGCGATGCGAATGCCGATCTCTCCCGTGCGCTGCGTGACGAGGTACGCCAGCACGCCATAGAGTCCAGCCGCGGCCAGCACCAGCGCGATGACCGCAAACGCGAGCACAAGAATCGAATCGAACTGCGAATCCACTGTCGATTTGCCGATAGCCTCTCGCAGGGTCATCACGTTGGACACCGGCAGATCAGGGTCCATCTGGCCGACGATCTTCTGCACGGGCATGGCCAGTGAATCCACGTTGTGGGGCGCACGCACGACGATGGTGGCGACGCTATAGTCGTTGCCGTAGATCGGCCAATACAGGGTGGGTTGCGGACGTTCCGACGGGAACCAGCGTGTGTCACCGACCACGCCTACGACCTCGGCAACCACCCCCGTAAAGTCGCTCTTCAGGTGTTTGCCGAGGGGTTCTTCGCCGGGAAAGAACACCCGGGCCGCGGCCTGGCTGATGACGGCCACATGCGCGCGCTCCAGGCGCTCATCGGGCGTAAAGATGCGCCCGCGGAGCAACGGAATTCCGATTGCCGGGAAGTAGCCCGGTTCCGCGGCGCGAATCATCATGTCGGTCGCCGCGACCGTGGCGGGGTGTTCGACGACGGTCATCAGCATATCTCCGCCCCAGCCTTCGCCGGGCGCACTGCTGACGAGGCCTGCCGACTGCACGCCGGGGACGGCGCGCACGCGCGCAATCAGGTCCTCGAAAAACGCCACCCACTGTTCGGGCTTCTTGTAGCGTGCCTCGGGCAGGCTGATGTGCATGGTGAGCAAGTTGTCGACCGGAACACCGATGTCCGCGTTGCGCAGGCGCTGGTAGCTCTTGATGAGCAGGCCCGCGCCAACCAGCAGCACCACGGCGAGCGCGATTTCCACCACCAGCAGCATCCGCCGCAAACCGGCCCTTGCGCGTCCCATGCTCTGCGCGCGCGACGACTCCTGCAACACGGAGAGAATTGTCTTGTTTGCCGAACTCAACGCTGAAATGAGACCGGCAAACATCGCGCACAGGGCAATTTCGCCCAGCGAGAAAGCGATGGCCGCGGCGTCGATGTGGATGGATTCGATGCGATGCATGTCCGGCCGCGCGTGCACCAGCCAGCGCAGCGCGGCCCATGCGAGCCCCAGTCCGAGTGCGCCCCCGCCCAGTGAGAGCAGCAGGCTCTCCACGATGCGCTGCCGGACCAGCCGCATGCGCCCGCCGCCCAGGGCAGTGCGGATAGCCACTTCCCGGGCCCGCGCCGCGCTCCGCGCCACCAAAAGGCCGGCCACATTCATGCACGCGATCAGCAGCACGCATCCCGTTGCAGCAAGCAGCGCGTACAGCGGCGTCTTGTAGCCATACACCGCATCGTCCAGCATGGATAGTCCGTCCACCGAATTGTGCACAGCCGGCTTGGGATGCGCCGCCACAATCTGCTTCTGCACCGCCCGAAGCCGGTCCACCAGCGCAGGCAGCGTGGTTCCATGCAGCAGCCGCGCGCTCACCAGGAATTCATGATCCTCGTACGTCTTCATGAGTGACGGCGGCGCTTCGTGCATCAGGGGAGTCCACACCTGCAGCGGGTCCGCAATCATCTTGCTCCGGTAAACAAACGACGGAGGCAGCACGCCGATCACCGTGTACGGCTTCGCATCGAGCCAGATGGTCTTTCCAACGATGGCCGGATCGCCGCCGTAACGCCGCTTCCAGAACGAAGCGCTGAGAATCACGGTGGCGGGAGCACCGACGCGATCGTCATCGGGGAAGAACGTTCGCCCCAAGGCCGGCTCCACTCCAAGGACCCGGAAGAAATCCCAGGAGCACCAGGCGGCGTTGATCTTTTCCGGCAACTTGCCGCCCTCAGCCGACAAGTTGTAGTCCTGCCACGGCGAGATGAAGCTCATCTCGGCCATGCTCTGCGCAGCCTGCTTCCAATCCTGCATGCTGCCCGCGTCTACCGGCAGGTATGGGCTCCATGACGGATGATTGCCGGCGTTATCGCCTTCGTAGATGGTTACGAGCTGATCCGGGTCATGATAAGGAAGCGGCTTGAGCAGCACATTGCGCACCACGGTGAACAGCGCCACGTTGGCGCCGATGCCAAGGGCGATTACCAGCATGGCGATCAGGGCGAAACCGGGCGTGCGCAGCAGCGCACGCATGCCGTGGCGAACGTCGTAAGTCAGTGATTCCAGCCACGCCCAGTTCCAGGTCGCTCGCGCCTGGTCGCGGAGGAGGGCTGGATTGCCGAAGGTGCGCAGCGCCGCCCGGCGCGCCTCTTCGGGCGTCATGCCGGCGGCGATATTCTCAGCGATCTGCCGCTCGAGATGAAACCGCAGCTCCTCGTCCAATTTGGCGCCGACAGTCCGGCGGCGCGTGATCATGGCGATTTTCATGGTAAGAAGATCGAACCACCGCATTTTTAAGCTCCTGGCTTCCAGGCCTCAGTCCTGCCTTATTCCGTCCTCAGGGCCTGCACGGGGTTGACATGCGAAGCGCGCCATGCGGGCACGATGCAGGCGAATGCTGCGACGATGATCAGTGTTGCCGAGACCGCTACGAAGACAATTGGATCGAGGGGCCGGGTCTCGTAGAGCATCTCTTGCATCAGGCGCGAGGCTGCGGCGCTGCCCGCCAGCCCCAGCACCAGCCCGATCAGCGCCGGGCGTAACCCGTCGCCCATCATCCTGCCCAGCACGTGTTTTCGCGGCGCTCCCAGGGCCAGCCGAATCCCGATTTCGCCGGTCCGCTGCGCAGACATGTAGGAAAGCACGCCGAACAATCCCACGGCAGCCAGCAGCAGCGAGAGCGCTGCGAACCCCGTCAGCAGCGTGGTGTTGAAGCTCTGGTCCAGGGTGGACTTGCCCAATAGCTGGTCCATGGTGAGCACGTCGGCGACGGGCAGGTCGCGGTCCATTTCCTGGATGACGCGCTGCACCGGCAACGCCAACCGCTCGACATCGCCCCTGGACCGGATCACCAATGTGCCGTAGTTCTCCCGGCCTTCGTTGAAGGAGAAGTACTTCGTGGGGAAAGGCTCTTCGCCGATGGCATATCGCATGTCTCCGACGACGCCCACGATTGTGTAGACCTTCTCATTGGTCGAGATGTGCTTGCCGAGCGGTTCCTCGCCGGGGAAGTATTTTTTCGCGAGGCCATCGCTGACGATGATCTCGTTGGCCTGCTCGAGCCGCAGATTCTGATTGAAAGTGCGCCCGCGGAGGATGGGAATCCCCATCGCGGCAAAGTAACCCGAATCGGCCGTTCGCCCCAGAGCGTCATTGGCGGTACCCATGGGGAGGGGTGGATGCTCCAGGATGGAAAAACCGTTGTCCTCCCACCAACCCTGGCCGGGAACCGCGGTAGCGAAGCCCGCGGCTTCCACTCCAGGCAGGGCACGCACGCGCTCCAGCATCCTTGCAAAGAAGTCAACCGGAGCTGGACCAGGCGTTTTATAGCGCGCGCCCGGAAGCCCGATGCGCATGGTGAGCACGTTTTGGGTTGCGCAGCCCATGTCCGCGGAGCGCAGCCGCTCGTAGCTCTTCAGCAGCAGTCCGGCGCCGATGAGCAACACGACCGTGAGGCCGACTTCGAGCGTGAGAAGCACACGGCGCAGGGTGGCGCGCGCGTGCCCGCCGCTGGTGGAGCGCGAGCTCTCGTGCAGCGTGGCCAGCAGGTGGCGGTCGCGCACTG
>Ga0335069_10009251_pt1 | contig 14035 bp, 13 predicted proteins | sample Lox_Sample_11_FD_206714 | JGI IMG/M metagenome (GOLD analysis project Ga0335069, IMG submission 206714) | Soil microbial communities from Loxahatchee National Wildlife Refuge, Florida, United States - Lox_Sample_1.1 | ecosystem: Environmental > Terrestrial > Soil > Wetlands | place: USA... | reverse complement strand
CGAACCGCGTTCGGCCTTGGCCCAACGCGGTTGGGCCCTACAACCGGCCCAACGCTGTCGGGCCCTACGGCCGAACGGCCACACGCCCTATGCGTTTCCCGGCACGGCGCCACACACCGACCAAACGCGCGCCGGAAGGTCGAATGCGGTACCTTCCCCGGCTAAAGACAATCGACGTTTCACCTCGTCACGCAGGGCTTGCAGCCTGTCGCGACTCAGACTCTGGACGTACTCCCCGGCCGGACCTTGCCCCAGGCGAAAAGGTTCCCAATAATCTGCGAAGGACTTGAACCGCATGGTGATGTCCAGCGGCTGTTCATCGACATCCTTCAGGCCACCCCGCTCCCACAGGAGCGAGAGCTCGCCGGCGCGGCACAGCGGCATGTTCTTCTCATCGAACCTTTCGGCTTGCGCATCGAGGCTTACGGCCGCATCCCAGAACGTCCGGAGCATCCGCATCCTGGCGCCATAGTCCCAGACCGCGGCGGAGATCCGGCCGCCGGGCTTCGTCACGCGCCGCACCTCGCGCAGCGCTTTTTCAGGGTCGGGAATGAAATTGAACACCAGCAACGACAGGCAAGCCTGATAGGTCCCCGAGGGAAAGCGTAATTGCTGCGCGTCCCCAACTTCAAAGGATACCCGGCCCGGAAAAGGATTCTTCGCATTCGCGTAAGCGATATATTCCCGGGAGGGGTCGATTCCCACCACTTGGCAGCCGGGCCTCCGCTCGGCGAGCGCGAACGCCAGGCAGCCGGTGCCGGAGCCAACATCCAGCATTTGCCCGGATTCGGGAACCTTGGTGAAGTCCACCAGCCGAGGCGCAACGAGCCGGCTCCAGCGTCCCATGAACCGCTCGTAGTTTTCCGCGTTGCCGAACATATCCGGTGCGGCAGCGCGACTTGGAATGACCGGGAGTGCAAGGAACGCGAGGAATCGCCGGCGCGAAATCATCGTTTCAGTATAACGTGTCCCGCGTCCGACCGGGCCGGAGAAACAGGCTGCGGAAGGCCCTTCCAACGGCCGCCGTAGAGACGGGCCCGCTGGGGCGGCCCCGGCGCCCGCCGAACGCGAATGGCGGCGGGGCTGTAGCGGCGGTCTCCGACCGCCGTCGTCGATCGGAGATCGACGCTACAATTGCGGCGGCCCGCGCGGCGCCGCTCCGTAGGGGCACGCCATGGCGTGCCCCTGCGTAGGGCCGAACCGCAATCGGCGGAACGTAGGGCCGAACAGCGTTCGGCCTAGGCCCAGCGCTGTTGGGCCCTACGGCCGAACGGCCCGACGCCCTACGCGTTTCCCGGCACGGCGCCACACACCGACCAAACGCGCGCCGGAAGGTCGAATGGGGTATCTTCCCCGGCTAACGCCGGGCTTCGTCACGCGCCGCTCCTCGCGCAGCGCTTTTTGAACCGCTCGTAGTTTTGCGCGTTGCCGAGCATATCCGGCGCGACGGCGGCGGGGCTGTAGCGGCGGTCTCCGACCGCCGTCGTCGATCGGAGATCGACGCTACAATTGCGGCGGCCCGCGCGGCGCCGCTCCGTACGGGCACGCCATGGCGTGCCCCTACGTAGGGCCGAACCGCGTTCGGCGGAACGTAGGGCCGAACAGCGTTCGGCCTAGGCCCAGCGCTGCTGGTCCCTGCAACCGGCCCAACGCTGTTGGGCCGTACAACCGGCCGAGCGCTGCTCGGCCCTACAGTTTTGGTTGCGGCTCCGCCGCTTCGACGCGAGTCAGAAAGGCGCAGTGCCGGGCCCTAAAGGACGGGAAGGTGTGAAGGAATCGGACGGTATGGGGCTGCCGGGCCTGAAATGTATCTCCGATTGGCTGTTGAGTTCTATGTGGAGTAGACTCCACAGTATGGAAACCATCCAAGTTGTTTTGGGTTCGGCCCTCCTGCGCGCCACCGATGGAGCCGCCAAGCGGGCCCGTGTGAACCGTTCGGCACTGGTCCGCGAAGCTCTGCGCGAGCACCTGAAGCGTGCCAAGACGAGAGAACTTGAAGCTCGCGACCGCGCGGGCTATGAGAAGCATCCCGACGACTCGGCCGAGGCAGCCGACTGGGAGCGGGGAGCCGCATGGCCGGAACGATAACGCGCGGCGACGTTCGCCTCTATCAATTCGCCCCCCCTAACAAGCGAAGACCGGTTGTCGTCCTCACCCGGGAGAGCGCGATCGCCTATTTCTCCACCGTCACGGTGGCTCCCATCACCTCCACCCTCCGAAGTGTTCCCTCCGAGGTGCGCTTAACCGAGGCGGACGGAATGAAGCGGGAGTGTGCCGTAAACCTGCATAGCGTCGTCACGGTATCGAAGGCTCACCTGGGCCGGCGCGTAGCGGTGCTTAGCCCCCAACGGATGGAAGAGATATGCGCATCCCTGGGCTTCGCTCTCGGTTGTACATCGTAGACAGCGCAGGGAGCGAGCAGGTCAAAGAACCGTTTAGCAGGCCACGATCCAGATCGATGAGCTTGTAACCTGTGGTCCCCGTTGAACCCGGTCACCCTGCCGTACTAGTCTGAATGTTGCGTGTGAAATAAAAAGAGGCGTACATGAGCTTGAACACGGTCCAGGAGATTGAACGCGCCATTCGGACGCTCATGCCGTCCGAACTGGAAGAGCTCTACGCATGGCTGGACCAGCACTGCCTGCAGCCCATCGACGCTCAGCTCGAGGCCGATCTTGAGGCGGGGGGCATTGACGACCGCATCGATCGCGCCCTGGCCGACCACAAGGCCGGAAACACCCAACCCCTCTAACCACTCGCGTCATGAACCGCCGGGCGAACGCGGCGCCGCGCGGAATACGAGAAGTGGCTTCGCGAGTGGTTGCTGACCGTAACTGTCTTCGACATCGACGAGGAGACCACGCACCACCATGCCGAAATCGCGCTGGAGTTAAAGGCCTCAGGCAAGCCGATTCCCGGCAACGACCTCTGGATCGCCGCGCTCTGCCGCCAGCATGCCCTGCCGCTGATAAGCCGGGACCGCCACTTTGATTTCGTTAGGGGTCTCAAACGGATCGATTGGTGACCTGGTAGCTTAATCCCACAACAAACCCAACCAACCAGGGGACAGACGAGAAGTTATACCAGTTGTTTTGTCCGCTTTCGCCTCACGGTTTCGCGCGAGGAACTCGGAACATCGCCACCCCCGGGTTTCCGGCACTTGGTATTGAACCGGGGCGCCGGCTGTGATACATTTTGTTATACGATGCGCTTCGAATGGGACGAGGAAAAGAATCAAATCAACCAGTCGAAGCACGACGGCTTGGATTTTGCAACGGCGGCTCACATATTCAACGATGCGAAGATAATCCTGGCCGAGGACCGCATCGTGGAGGGCGAACAGAGGTGGCACGCGATTGGGGCAGTGTCGGAGGCCCTCCTCTTGGTCGTGCACACTTATCGGGAGGAAGACAATGGCGAAGAAGTCATCCGTATCATATCGGCGCGGGAGGCGAATCAGCGTGAGCGCCGAATCTATATTCAGCAAACCACTGAATAAACGGCAGGCGGCGGTATTGGCGCGGATCGCCAAGCGTCAGGCCACCCACGATGATTCCGGCATCAACTACGCCGATATTCCCCCGCTGACCGACGCGCAATTGGCCCGCTTCCGCCGCACGCCCAAGGTTTTAATCGCTGCCCGCCTGGATCGTGACGTTTACGAGTGGCTCAGGAAATATGGCGAAGGGTATTCGACGCGCATTAACCACATCCTGCGTGCCGTCATGTCAACGGCGCGGTAGCTAATTCACTGACCGCGCGTAGCCCGATCCTCTTCAAGTCCGCGGTTCTTCCCACCGGCGGCAACCCGGGACGGCGGTGCCTGGGAAGCGGCCAGGGGGAGTGGATGGTGGTCAGTGGCTTGAAAACCCGGGGCTGGCGACCTGTAGCATGCAGGCACTCTGCGCCCCGCCTCCGCGCAAAGCAAGGTCCAACCCAACCAGTCGTGGCGGACCATTGAACCGCAGGCGCGCTGCTTGCTTGTTGAACCTTCACCCATCATGCCGATAGCACTGCAAAAACCTTGGCGGAGACAATCTGCGCGGATTTATGTCGATGAAGGGCAAGCAATCCGCTTTTGTCCCCCGTCACCAGATAGTCGGCGTTATCCGCTTCGGCCAGAGCCAGAAGAAAATCATCGCTGGGGTTGTGGGAGCGTCTTACGGGGGGGGAGTGGAACCACGCCCAGGGCGAGTTTCCTGATCTGGTTGACCAGGCGGCCGGCCTCTTCGATGAATTTTGAGAGGGCACCTTTTTTCATGCCTCGGGCGCCAAGAAAGGTGCGCAAGGTGAGGTCCGTCTCCTTATTGAGGCCTGTGCTTGGCGATCCTCCCCCCCCCCACAATTTGAGGGCTCCGTTGGGCGTTCAAGTCAGCATACCGGGAATCGAGCGCCGTATCCCGTTCGAGGTCTGTCGCGCCGCCCGTCATCAGGGGCGTCTTCGTGTTACCATCATGGAGCTTGCGGAGAAACTGAGCGGCCCATCGTCCGGACCCGCCCGGCGCAAGGGAGGCAAACGAATGAGATCACGTATCTGGATTGCGATAGCTGGGGCCGCCGCCGTGGCGCTTGCTGTCGTCATCATCCGCAGGCAGCGGGACCGCGCCGAAGCCGACCGAATGGCCGTTTGGGGATAAGAGTTGGACTCCTTACCGTGGGGGACACCATGACAAAGGCACTCAACCGGCGACGATTTCTTTCCACCGGAGCCGCGGCAAGCGCCACAGTTCTGCTGCGCGGAGAAGGCCCGGCCGGGGCCGCGGAGGGTACTGAAACCCCGCCCCGCAAATTCTATACGGTCCTGAGCCTCGGACGCATTGGCTTCCAGGCGAGTTTTCGGGAGTCTCTCCGGCTTGCTGCCCAGCATGGGTTCGAAGGTTTGGATCCGGACCCCGCCTATTTCGCTTCGCTCAGCCACGACGATTTCGAGCGGCTGGCTGAAGAGTTGCTGGCGAAGCGCCTGAAACTCGGCGCGGCAGGCTTGCCGGTGGATTTTCGCAAAGACGAAGCGACGTTCAGCGACGGATTGAAGAAGCTTCCCGCGACCGCCGATGTCCTGCGCCGGGCCGGGGTGGGGCGTGTCAGCACCTGGGTGCTCTGCTGCGACAACGAGCTGACGTATCTGCAGAACTTCCGCCAGCACTCCTGCCGCTTGCGACAGTGTGCCGCGATCCTCGCCGACCATGGTCAGAAGCTGGGCTTGGAATACGTCGCGCCCCGCACGCTATGGCGAAGCCAACGGCACCCTTTCGTGCACACGCTCAGCGAGATGAAGGAACTGATGGTGGGGATCGGCGCCAACAACGTGGGCGTTCAGCTTGATAGCTGGCACTGGTTCAACGCCGAAGAGGGAGGAAGCGACATCTTGACGTTGCGTGGTTCCGATGTGCTGACCGTGGACCTCAATGACGCCCCCCTTGGCCTCTCGCTTGACGAATACCGGGATGACCACCGAGAACTGCCTGCCGCCACGGGTGTCATTCCCGTCAAAACCTTTCTGCGGTCGCTCGCTGCGATCGGCTACGATGGCCCCATCCAGGCCGAACCCTTCAATGCGGCGCTGCGAGCCATGCCGCTGGAGCAGGCGTGCGCCGCCACGGCCTCCGCCATGCAGAAGGCCTTGAGCACGGTGTGAGGCTTCACTGCGCATATTCCCAGTTCAACGGCGGTCTTTCGCGAGGGGAGGCGGAACGGAGGAATGAGCAACGGCGCTGAGCCGCGGTTTCTTCCTTTTACGCAAGGGGAGAAACTCCCGCCGGATGGCTTTGAGAAAGTCGCGTCCCCAAAGGCCGATTAACAACAACGCTCCGAAGAGCACGACGGCGTCCAGGCTGATCCGGTCCCGCCGGGCCCAATAAATGCCCTCTTTGATATCCAGCCAGATCGCGAATTCATCGAGAGTGAGCGCCGCGCCGACACCGTAGAGCAAAGACATCAAACGGCTGGCAAAGAGAGACGTCCCCCGGCTGCCCGTGCCCACTTCAAGCAGCCAGCCGAAACCCACCGCCAGCAGGAGGAAAATTCCCCAAACCAGGTGATGAACATGCGTGCCGCCGATATAGACGTATCGAAAGGGCCCGATGTTGCGGGAAGCCAGGAAAGCCGCCAGGCGGGCGACGGCGAAGGTGGAAAAGAAGCCCACCACCGCCAGCAAGAGGCGGCGTTTGGGGCGGTCGGGGACATGCTGATGAAACAGCTCGCCCACGCGTGGAAGGCGGAGAAGCAGGAGAATCACCGCCGTGACGATAATCGTCGAGACAACAAGGAACCAGGTGGTGGGTGACACGAACGGATATCTCCTCTGCGGCAGGGATGGCGGCCGCCTGATTGCCCCTCGGTAATCAATTCAGAATCGGCCGATGGGTAGACGGGCCCAAACCGGCCAACGGAGGGGATGCGGAACCGAGTACTTTTACCTTACCTGCCCCGCTTCTGGCAAGCCCGGTTCGCTTGCCTCGCGGATTTCCCGCGCGACCAGGGAGGGAGCTGGAATTTGCAGTGTATACTTGGGCCCGATGCATTCCGGAATCAAAATCTTCTGAATAGAGATACGAAAGGATTCGTCATGATTATTCCAATCTCCGCCGAGGCCATGATCAAGTCGCTAGAAGCCCGCGTGGCCAACCTCGAGAAAGCGCTGCAAGTGAGCCCCAACCAGGTAGTTCTGCAAGCCGGCACGGCCAAAGTTACATTAACCCACTCAGGAAATGTCCAAATCACCGCCGGGGGCACTGCCCAGCTTAGCTCCGCCGCTGAGACGCAGATCAAGGCTGCGGGCAAGCTCATCCTGAAAGGCAGTACGATTGAGCAGAATTGACGTTGCCTCCCGGGCGGAGCAGATAGCCCGGAAGCTGGTTGCCAGGAGGTGTCCGTCAGTCGCCAGACCCGGCCACCCGCCGGTGGAAGGGCCAGACGGCCGACGGATACATCCGAGGCGGTACGAAAATCAAACTCCGCGGCACCCGACACGGTGGCCGCAACTCTGAGGTGCACGATACAGCCGCTCTACTCCTGATGGTCCTTATGGCCGAAGTCCAATCCAAACTGGGGTTCCGACTTCGTCCCCGTAATTTTCACCGGCACTTCCGTCCCCGCGCCGTGCTTGCTGAAGAAGGGATCGACCGGCTTCAACAGGACGGATTTCCATCCCCCCACCATTTTTGAAAGCTTTGCGTCCATTCGGGCATGCCCATGAAATTCGAACTGGTTGCCGTCCAGGCTGTACTTGCCGGTCATGTCCACTTCGGTTCCCGGAACGAGGAACTGAAGCTGCGAGAAGCAGAAGGTGCCGTGGAGCAAACGAAAAACGCCCTTCATGGATGATGGGATATTCTCGGGGAGATTTTCTTTCGCCAGTTTGGGCTTGCCCTCGCTGCGCAGGCTCAAAGCATTCACCTTGTCCTGTACCTTTTCATTGGTGAAATGAATGTCCGACATGTCAAAGGCCCCCTCAAGCTGGAGACGATCCGAGAGGTCGGGCTCCCCGGGTGGAAGGTCAAACTTCGTCCGCATTTGCACGGTGCCTGTAACCACGGGAGGTTCGGTCCGCACCGCCATCTTCAACAGATCCTCAATTCGCGCGTTGTCGATTTCGACGTCCAGGTTCACGCGGTGGCCTTTCGGTTCCGTCATGCGTACCACGGAACCCCTCGCGATCACAAGAGAATTAAGGACTTTTGCTTTTACGGGTTCCAGGTAGGTGTCCCCGCTGGTTCCGTCCACAATGGCGTGAAAATCAGTGTGCAGCGGGACAGCACGTCCACTGACCGCCACGCGAAAGTCGGGAGTGTCAGTTTCTCCATCCACGACAATACGGCCCACGGTCCCATGATACGTGCCGGTGGAAGCCAGGATTCCACCAATGCCCTTGATCGTGGCGAGGTCGGCGTTGGTAAATGTATAAGTGCCCTGAACCGGCATGTTGCGGGGCGCGTCGGCTTGCAGAGGACCAACCCGTCCGGTCGCATGAATTTCACCTACCGGCTTGGGATTGATGAGGGTGGCATCAAAAAGGAGAGGTTGGCCGGACCCAGGATCCGTCAGGGTCAATTTGCCCATGTCAAACTCCAGCGGCGGTTTTCCCGGTCGCAGAGTGTTGATCACAAGTTGGGCTTGCTCGCAGACGAACCGATCGACATGGATCTTCAGCTTCCTCAAACTCAGCTTCAGCTTTTTGTCATCCTGCCGTTGTCCCTTGGGGGGGATATTCAACTGCAGGCCTTTCACCCTGGCGGCGCGAACGTGCATGGGGGTGTAGAAAAGGCCGAACAACCCGGTATGGAATCGGAACTCTTGAATGCTCAGCAAGGGCTGAATGCCGGGCGCATGAATGTTCACGTCGTTTTGTCCGTAGATCTTCAAGTCGTTTCCTGCGACTTCCAATCCTCTTCCCACCGAAACCTGCAATCCGGCCAAGGTGACCTGGCTCTGAAAGCGCGTGGAAAGTGTGTCGACCACGCGGGCACGCAGAATCGCATTGGCATGATGGATCACGCGAGCAATTATGGCGGAGAGAACAACAACCAGGACCAGGGCGGATATGCCAATCCAAAGCCGAAGCGGCCGGCGCCTCCCTCCGGGCCGGCGAGTTTCCACAACCCCATCCATGATTCCATTTTATTGCACTTTGGGGTTTTTAGTTGATGTGGGCGACATGGCATAGCACGCGATGAATTCGAAATAGAAGCTTGAAACTGGGAACTGGCGAGGCCGGCCGCCGCCGTCCGGCTCAGTCCTCGAGATGAATGGCATCACCGGCGCGGACATCCCCGGGAGTGAGCACGGTGGCATAGACTCCGGCGCATTGGTTGTGCCGCTGAACGACACATTTCAAGATTTGGGGGGAGGATTCGGCGGTGGCGGGGTCGAGCGTGATGATTACGCAGCGCTCATCTACCTTGATGATGGCGATGCGCGCCGTGTCGCCCAGGCGCAGAATTCGGCCCACCCACTTCAGTTCCTCGAAGGACACACCATGCTCGAGATTTACCAGCAGGTTGGGCCGAAAACGCCATGGGTTCGCCTCGGTCTGGGATTCCTCGGCAATGCGCTGGACGGTCTGCTCGCTGATGAGGGAGACGTTGGCGACATCGTACGAGCCGCGATAGTTCCTGAGCAGGAAGACGGGCTTCCCGAAACGCTTCTCGATGGCCTGCCGAAGGTCGCTGCTCGCCACCGGCCACTGCTCGCCGGCCGGCGTCGTGACCGTCACGGCCACATCCGGCGTGCCCGCCTTCTCCACCGAAGTCTGCCAACGGAGAAGTTCCGGCATCTGCCGCGCCGTGAGCCAGGGGAAATCGCTGCGCGACTCAGCTTGCACAAAGGCAAAACGACGATCTTCCTGGAAGCCCTGTAGAGTCAGAGGAAGGGAAGAGCAGGCTTCACCCCGCATCGACTTGACAGGATACCTCGCTACCATGCGAATGACGCCGACCCTCTGCATCGTCCTGCCTCCTGGTAAAAGAGGCTGCGGAAAAACTCTTCCCACGGTCGCCGTAGCGCCGGCTTCCAGCCGGCAACCCTTTTGATTACAAACGAGCCGGCAAGATGCCGGCGCTACGAAAGCCGGCAACCCCGGGTTTTTCCGCAGCCTGTGAAACCCGGATCTATTGTATGCCAAAAACGTGCATGGGCCGGCACGCGTGCAGCCTCGTAGGCCGGGGATGGAGGAGAACAGATTGAAAGTGTGCTTTTGTGAAGATATACGGGGGGAGGACCCCGCCGGGATTTAATCCTCCGGGGATAAAGGCTCAGATTTTCTTTTCAGGAGGGAAGTGGCCGCTCGATAGGCCAAATAATAGACGTTGCCGCGAAAGAGGTATTCGCGGTCCTCCAGGAAAAGCCACCGGCTGGCGAGAGTGAGGCGGTTATGCCGGGGTTCTTCCAGGTCCCGGCTGGCCGGGTTATGGGCGGAGCAGTCTTGCAAATACAACAAAACGGCTTTGCCGTCGGTTATGCTGGGCATGCCGCTGCCGGGAGTCCGGACGGCCCCCGGCCGGTCGACCGTCCCAATCCCCGCGACACAGCCGGCGGCGACCAGGTCATTCACCACGGTGCTGCGCTCGCGGTCGATTAAAGGATCGATGCGATGCGTAATGCTCATGCGCCTCTGGTCCAAGATGATGTTGGTATCGTGGGTGGCGGCCGCCAGCCAGACCGGAGTTCCCGGAAAAGTTCCCGGCCAAATGCGAATATGGTGGCGCTTGGCCACGGTGTTGAGGGTCTTTTGAAATGACAGAGTGGAGGTGTTCCCGCCATACCTTAGCGGGGCCACGGGGGCGACGGGATCGGCTCGCATGGATGAAAATGCGGCATACATCCGGGCGAACGAGCGGCTGGTGAGCAGGTCACAGGATTCCCACCCGGCCGCCAGAAACGCACCCTCCACCTGCGGGCGCGAACCGACCAAGACCAGATCGATCATATCCCCGGCGAGCTGCGTATCCGGATGGCGGACCTCATCCGGCTGGGCGGCCACCCATTGGGATAACTGTGGGGAGATGGGGGCAGGCGGTTGAAATGAGGATATGAAGCCGGCAGGCAACTCCATCTGCACCAGCAAGTCGGTGCCAGCAGGGAATTCGATCTCCGGGTCCGGCAGCCGGTCAAACAGCAACCGGGAACCCAGCATCGCTGCGGCTCCTACGGGGGATGGCACGAAATGGGTATAGACCGTTCCCACCGCGCCCGTCAAACCCATAGCCGAGCGCGGAAGCAGGAACGTATTCGGACGATACCAGATCCCGCCCAGCCAGCTCGACGCGTGACCGGCGGCCAGCACCCCCTGGATCCGATTCTCGCTGACTTGCTCACGCGCATTGTCCACATCGACGAGGACCACTTTGCAGTCAAAGGGGCTGCCATCCGGCAAATGGCAGGCGTCAAATTGCAGTTGCAGCATGGCGCGCTCGCGGAGAATGCCAAGTCGAACCGACGCGGAATTTTCCACCTTACCGCTGACCAGGGTTCCGCTGGGCAGGAAAAAGCCTTTCTCGCGCAATTCCGGGCCAATCACACGGGTGTCGAAGCGAGTGCCAGGGGGCGAGAAACTGGCAAGAGGAGTCAGCAGACGGATCACCATGGAGTGGACGTGCCCATTCGACGTTCCAAGGCCCGCTGCCATGAGTGATGAGGCGAGCAACACCAACCCTATTCCGCTAGCGAATCGCAACCAAAGTCTGGGCACCGGCCGGGCAAACGAAACCATGGGGTGTTCCTCAGTTGGGTAGAAGGCTGGTGGAAATATCCCAGTGGCCCAGCAGCCGGAGAGGTTCGCGCGGCGAACGATTCCGCTGTAGCGAGGCAAATCCTCGCTTTGGAAGGCCACCCGCGGTGAGGCAACGGGAAAGTAGGGCAGCAGGGCGTAGACGGTGAAGGTGCCGGCGAATACCAGGGTCCGATATCGCTTGCACCTGGCACACCCCCCAGAAGATCACCGGAGCATATACTAGAATAAGCAGGCGAGCCGGCCTCAACTGCCACATCATCCCGAGGCAGCCAAGATAAAAACAGTAAACCAGCACAACCTTCTCATAACCACGAAGGCCGGACCGTTTCTTCACTTGGGCAACTGCTGCCAATAGGCCTGCGACGAGGGGAATCCTTTCATCCGGCAAGTCAGGTGGTATGTCCAGTCATCCTGCCGCCCGCCATTATACAGAAATACGCGCAAGCGTCCACCTCCTTGTTACAACTCCACGGCCGCTCGCTTTACGCGCTGGGTCATTAACGATTTCATCGCGTCCGTTTTCGGCGGCTCTCTCGATACCTCGCCGTGCCTGGACTCTATCAGTGACCACGGGGGCGCTATAGTGCCGGTATACTCGAAATGGTATTTACGGCTGCGTTCCACCCCGAGATTTCCAGTCCAACTTCCTTCCCCGCGAGGGTGGAAAGATCATATCTGCCGGTGATCCGCCGGCTTTCGCCGGGCAACAATGAGAAGTAGTTGTCGTCCCAAAATACGGGCGCAACGTCTTCTCCCTCTTTTCCGTTGGTGAGCCGCAACCTGACCATGAACGCCAGGGATTTGCCGGGGTTCTCTACCGTGGCGTGAATAATGCCGGTCTCTCCCTGGCTTTCCAGTTTGGCGTTGGCAACCAACTGCACGGGCGGCAAATCATTTAAGCTGCTCAAATCACCGTAGGATGCTTGCGGCGTGTAAGCTGTGCCGCGGCGTTTCGCCCAATCCATCACATCGGGTTTCGTCGATAGCCAATAGAAGTTTTCGCTTACCAGTTTGCCCGAGGCGTCATGCAGCCACAGCCGCAGGAAATAGGCCGTGGTGAGGTCGCTCACCTTCGGCAAATTGAAGGCTTTGACGCTGCTGTCCGGAGGGAGGTCCACCGTCGCATCGTGGGATGCCTTCTCACCAGCGTCCAGGTTGTAGATTTTGGCGGTGACTTTCATTCCCGGAAGGGCGTGGTCAAACTCGTTAACGACGGCCACGGAGTCGTCGTCGTACGAATACTGTACGTGGATCACCTCACAGGCGCGCTTGGTGCCAAAGTACCCGCCCCCCGGCACGAGGTAGTAGTCGTAAAGGTGCCAGATGAGCGAGGGCCAGGAGTTGTTGAGCATCCACTGGATCACTCCCGTCGAGGTGTACTTGTTGCGCCCATAGGCCTCAAACATGGCCCGCTGCCCCTCGTATGCCATGGCCTGCGCTTTCCGCAGGTAGTCTTCCAAATCGTGAGCTTTGCCGTAGCGTTGGTCCATCCCGTTCGTAAAAAGGTTGACATTCCGGAATCGCCCGCCACCGGCGTGGAAATCCCAGTACTCATCGATGGGCCACAAGTGATCGGCGGGCAGGAAACGCTTCAGGCTTTCGAGCGTGGGGATGGCGGGCCCCGGGCCGGTCTCCGTGTTGTAGCCGTAGGCGCCGCCCGCTTGCGTATCGACCAGCCAGTAATTGGGCGGCTCATAATCGTAAGGCCCGGTCATCTTCACGCCCGAGGGTCCGGTAACCGTGGTGGGGTCGGCCGCGGCGGAAGAAAGGGAAGGATTCGGCCAGCGTGTGTCCCGCAATACCCCGAGGTACATCTTCTCGGCCTCGGCGGGCGGCGGCCCGTCGCTGCCATACAGCCAAACAAAGACGCTGGGGTGCTTGCGAAGGCGGGTCGCCTGGTCGGTGAGGGAAGCACCGGCCACCTTGTAGTGCTCCGGCGTCCAGTCTTTCCAATGTTCCCAGATGCTGCAACAACACCAGCCCGGCATCACCAGGATTCCCATGCGGTCCGTCGCGTCAAAGAATTCGTCGCGCTCCAACTGGCCTTCCAGGCGAATCGTATTGAGGCCCATGTCTTGGACATACCGCAGCCCGGCGTCCATGCGTTCCGGCGAGACGCGCTGAAGCATGTCGGACGACCACGCGGCGCCGCGCACCAGGATCTTCCGCCCATTGATCTTGAAGAGCCGATAGCCCCGCTCCGTGAGTTCCGATGTGACCTCGCGCACGCCGAATTGTACCGTGGCCGAGTCGGACAGTTTCCCGTCAACTTCCACCGCCATGCTGGCCTGGTATAGTTCGGGCTTGCCCATCTGGTAGGGCCACCACAGCCGCGGTTGCGCGAGCTTGAGCTGGGGAAACAGCTCCGGCGTAAAGCGGAGCGTCTTCGTTTCGCCGGGCCCGAGTTCCACCGGTTGATCCACCCGCAGATTCTCAATCTCCACCCGAAGCACACCCTTCACTGGATGATCGGCGACGTTCCGGAGATCGGCGCTGATGTCAAGTGCCGCCGACCGGCTATCCGCACCCAGCTTCGTATTCACAAAAGGATGCCGCAGGGAAACCTCGCCGCTGGGTGTGAGGAAGACGTCCTTCCACAAACCCATGTTCTTATCCGGCGGCATCGGATTCCAGTCCACCCAGTTGAGGGTGAGGTCGTCTTTTTCGGGAGCGAAAACTTCCACCGCCAGCGCGTTGGGTTTCCCGGCTTGTGCCCAGGGGGTGATGTTGACCTCGAAAATTCGAAACGCCCCGTTCATCTCGGTGGCATCGGCGATTTTGACCCCGTTCAGCCACACATTGGCGCGA
>Ga0335069_10009250_pt1 | contig 14035 bp, 4 predicted proteins | sample Lox_Sample_11_FD_206714 | JGI IMG/M metagenome (GOLD analysis project Ga0335069, IMG submission 206714) | Soil microbial communities from Loxahatchee National Wildlife Refuge, Florida, United States - Lox_Sample_1.1 | ecosystem: Environmental > Terrestrial > Soil > Wetlands | place: USA: Florida... | reverse complement strand
AAGCGCGCGGGATATATGTCATCCTCGACATGCATGCCGCGCCGGGAGGCCAGACCGGCCAGAACATAGATGACAGCGCTGACGACCAGCCCGAACTGTTCAAGCAACCCAAGTACCAGGATCAGTTGGTGGCCCTGTGGGCCACGATCGCGCGCCGCTACAAAGACGAGCCCGCCGTCGGCGGCTACGATCTGCTCAACGAGCCCTTGCCGGCACGGACCGGCGCGGCCGATGCCTTCAAAGCAAACCTCGAGCCCTTGTATAAGCGCATCACGCAGGCCATCCGGTCCGTTGACCACAAGCATATCATCATCCTCGAAGGGGCCGATTGGGCCAACGATTGGTCTGTGTTCGGCCCGCCCTTTGATAGCAATCTCGTCTATCAATTCCACTATTATTGTCGTGGCAACCCCGTCACTTTGCGGAGCATCCAAAACTACCTGGACCATCGGACCCGCCTTAATGCCCCGGTCTGGGTGGGCGAAACGGGCGAGCGCGACAACGCCATCTACTGGGCAACCACTGAGTACTTTGAGGCCAATAACATCGGCTGGGCGTTTTGGCCCTGGAAGAAGATGGACACAAGCAACACCCCTTACTCGATCATGTCACCGCGCCAATGGCAGGCGGTAGCGGATTACTCGCGCGGCGGCCCCAAACCTTCGGACGAGGTGGCGCGCGAGGCCTTTGCGGAATTGCTGGCCAATATCCGCCTCACCAACTGCACCTTCTTCCCGGACGTGGTGAACGCCATGCTGCGGCAGGCTCCGGCCCGAATCGAGGCCGAAAACTTCGGCCGGGAGGGGCTCAACAAATCCTACTTCGTCAGGGACACTAATCGCCTGGCGAGCGTCTATCGCACGTCGGAGCCGGTGATGATCACTGCGTTGGGGACCAATCGGTGGCAGCGGGGCCAGTACATCACGCTGGGGCCGACGGAGTGGACCGCCTACACCGTGCAGAGCCTGGCGCCTGAAAGGTACCAACTGACCGTGAGAGCGAAAGCCGTGGACAAGCCCGCCAAGGCCCGGATTACTATCGGCAGGCAGGTCCGTAAGGTGAATATCCGCAGCAACAACTGGACGGAGATCAACCTCGGGACCATCACCCTGGCCCGGGGTCAGAACCGCCTGGTATGGCGCGTGCAGAGCGGGGCTGCGGATCTGGACTGGCTGGACGTGACCACAGCGCATGTGGATCAGCAGCCGGCCCGCCAGTTCTCATCTGCGCGGTGAGAGGCGCTGGGGCATGTAGCAAGGTGGCGCCTGGACGCCTTCAGCGGCATTGGAGAGCCAAGGCCGAAGCCCGAAAGAAGGCCGAAGCCCGAAACCCGAAGGCGTTGACCGCAGCAGAATGGACTATTTGAGCGCAGAGACGCAGAGAACGCGGAGGTGCGCAGAGAAGGTAAAAGCAAGGAGTTCTTCTCCTCTGGTTCCTCTGCACTCTCTGCGTCTCTGCGTTAAAAGGGATGCCAGCCCGCGGCTTGGGAGTTCGGATTTCGGCCTTCTTTCGGCCTTCGGACTTCGGCCTTCGGACTTCAGCCGCTACGCCCCTGCCCACGGGCGGTGGTGCCAACTTGCGCCTGGAGGGCGCACCCCCCTAAAGAGGGGTGCAGCCTCGTGAGCCCACAGGTAGGCTGCCGGTTGTGCTGGACCCATACACAGCCGCAGTCTTCATTTTACCCCGGCTCCTGTGGTAGAGAGCCAAACGACCTAATAGTTCAAACACATGAAAACTCCCTTGCGAATCATCCGAATCGCCGCCGCTGCGGTGGCCGCCATTGTCGCTACGCACCTGGCCGGAGCGGCCACGATCACCTGGTCCGCCACCAACAACGTTTCAGTGAACACGAATTGGTCCAGGCCCGGGAACTGGTCAGGCGGTGTTGCCCCAGGCTCTGCTGATTTCGTCAAGTTCAATGATAACGGGGCCGCGACAGTTCCAGGCACCGTCAACAACGTCGTGGATGCCGCCTTTGGAGGGACCATCGGCGCCGTGCAGTACGGGAGCGTCACGAACGCCTTCACAACACTGATCAGCTCCGGTGTCACGCTGACCGTGCTGGGCGGAGTAACGGCCGGCACGGAAACCGATAAAACCGGCGCGCAGCAGGAAACCAATACCATCATCGGCGCCGGGGCCACGCTCGCGCTGAACAACACTTCCTCCAACCTGATCGTGCGGCAGTGTACAGCCGGCGCCAACGGCAGCCTGCGCTCGACCTTCGACCTCTCCGGGCTGGACACGTTTAGCGCCTCGATCAGCAACGTCCTGGTCGGCCAGCAGATCAGCACGACGCTGTTCCGCGCCACGGGGACCTTGCTGCTGGCCAGGACAAACCTGCTGACGCTCTCGGGGTCGTTCCTGGTGGCGGACACTGGCAACAATGCGGGCGGCCAGAACTACCTCTACCTCGGTCAGACCAATGCCGTCTTTGCCGACGCAGTTAGCGTCGCGCTGTCCAAAGCCCTTGGCCAGGTGTACTTCAACTCCACTTTTGCGAACCCGGTGCTGTATTTGCGCGGCAAGACCGCCACCCGGGTGGGCAACTTCCGGATTGCGGACAACTCGGCAGTCAGCGGCGTTACGGGTGCCAGCACCGGCATCATGGATTTGAGCGCCGGAACTGTGGATGCCCAAGTCGGCAACCTGTCTATCGCCAAGGGCCAAAACGGAGCCGGCACTGGAGCCTCCACCGGGACCCTCACCCTGGGAGCGGGGACATTCGACGCCGACGTGGCGGAAGTGGGTTACGAGCAGAACACGGGTAATGCCAGCGTCAGCACCGGCACTATCAATGTCAACGGCACGGCGACTTACGTCGTGAACACCAGCCTGCGACTGGCGCGCTACCTCGGCACCGGAACCGCCCCCGTTGGCAACCTCAACGTCAACGGCGGCACCGTGCTGGTCAAAGGCACGATTATCGCCGGTGGCGGCACCTCGACCATATCCGTTAACGGCGGCACGGTCATTACGACCAACAGCAGCGCGACGATCGGCGCCTCGGCTGCTCTGATAAGCACGCTGAACCTCTCGAACGCCGTGCTGAATCTGACGCCCTCCACGGGCGCCCCTGCGCTCAATGTGGCGGCTCTGAACAGCATGGGGAGCACCAACACCATCAACATCTACTCGCTTCCTAATATCCCCAGCTACCCGACTACGATTCACCTGGTTAGTTACGCCAACCCGACCGGCAACAACGCCCTGATCGGCCTCGGCAGCCTGCCTGCGGCCTCCCCGGCTTACCAGGGCTCCGTCGTGGATAACGGCGGGGTGCTCGACCTGGTGCTGACCGATGGCCCGAAGAACGGGCCGCCCTCGCCGCCGACCGGCCTCGGCGGGGTTGCCATCGCTGACGGCCAGATCGCCCTGAGCTGGAATCCCTCGCTGGGCGCGACCAGCTATAACGTGTGGCGCTCGCTCACCAGCGGGTCGGGCTACTCCCTTCTGGCCGCCAACGTCCCCGGAGCCAGCTACACCGACGCTACGGCCGTGGACGGCGTGAAGCGGTACTACTACGAAGTGACTGCGTCCAACAGCAATGGCACCAGCGTTGCCTCCGCCGAAGTCGGCGTCCTGGCCGCCCTCCAGCTCGAATTCAGTTTCGAGGATAGCGGAACAACGACGACCGATGCCATCTCCGGCGTGACCCTTACTCTTGTAAATGGCGCCGACGCCCCCACGGACCTTCACGGCGCCCCCGGCTCGGGCGCGGAAGGCCTCGGCAAAGCACTGGATTTCTCCTCCAACCTCTACAATTCCCCACCCACCGGCCCGTTGGCCTCCGTCGTGAACAGCAGCGCCTTGGGCTTCGGCACCGTTTCCAACTTCACGGTGACGTTCTGGGTCGAGCCCGACTCAGACTTTGTCTCGGTTGCCAGCGCTAACACCAACAACCCGCGACTCTTCACGTTGGCCCCCGGCCCGGCTGCCGACTACGGCGCCAATCCGGGCATCTCCCTGTCGGTCAACAACTGGAACGGCTCTGCGCCCCAGACCAATGGCATCAAGATGAACCTGAACGGCACCGAGACCTCGTTCATCAACTTCCACACGCTCCCGCACTACTGGACGTTCGTGGCGCTGACCTACGACGGCTCAGTGCTGCGGCTCTACAGCGGCTCCACGCTCACCGGCGTCAAATACCTCGGCTCGCAGGCCAATGCCGGCCAGGCGCTGAACTTCGGGGCCGCCGGCACTCTCCTGCTGGGCAACCGCACCAGCCTGTCCAAAGGCGTGGACGCCTGGATGGACGACTTCCGCTTCTACACGATGGCCGCGAGCACGAACTTCCTTGAGAGCATCCGGCAGAGTTCAGCCATCATCGGGCTGAGCAGCCTTTATCCAAGCGACTCGCTGCTGCTTGAGGGAACCAACACGCTGGCGTTTACCGCCACCTCCCCCAATGGCATTGCCGCCGGCGGTTTCCAGGTGGTGCTGAATGGCGCGGACGTTTCCTCGCAGCTCGTCGTGGGGGGCACGACCGCTAGCCGCACCGTGGCGTATTCCGGCCTCGAGTCCAACCAGCTCTACTCGGCGGCAATCAAAGTCACCGATGCCGCGGGCGCCGTTGCCGCCATGCAGTACAGCTTTGACACGTTCAGCGCGAATACCTTCACCTGGGAGGCTGAGGACTTCGACTACTACAGCGGGCAGTTCATAGATAATCCGCAGATTGACGGCTACCTGAACCTGGCCGGCAGCCTGGGGATCGACGAAAACGTTCCCAGCCAGCCCACGGGCGCTCAGCACAATTATCGGACAGGCAACGACGTCGGGACGGACATCTCGCCGGATGTCTCCCGGGAGCAATACCTGACACCCCAACCGACCAATGATTACTACGTCGGCTGGTGGGCCAATGGCGGCTGGCTCAATTACACGCGCACCTATCCCACCGGCACGTTCAACATCTACGCCCGGCTCTCCGGCAACATCGGCCCCTCAACCGTCACCCTGAGCCAGGTCCTCACCGGCCAAGGCACCTCCAGCCAGACCACCTCCAACCTCGGCACCTTCTCGTTCTACGGCGGCGACGTGAACACCTACCAATACGTCCCCCTGCGCGACGGGTTCGGCAACCTGGTCGCCCTGGCTCTCGGCGGCGTCGAGACGCTGCGCCTGACGACCGATGGAGGCGCCAACGCGAATTTCCTCATGCTCGTTCCCGCGCAGCTCACCCTGCCGGTGATCGCTAACGTCTATCCCGACGGCTTGAAGCTCATGGAGCCTGCCTCCAGCTTCAGCTTCACGGCCAGCTCTGCCAACACCACGATCAACAACAGCGGCATCAGCCTGGTGCTGAACGGCACCAACGTGAGTGCGCAATTGCAGATCACGGGCTCCTCCACCTCCAAGAATGTGACCTGCCCGGGCCTGGCCTCGAATATGGCCTACACAGCGGTCATTACCGTGAAGGACGCGAACGGCACGACGGCCACCAGCACCATTAACTTCGATACCTTCAGTCCCACCGTGCTATGGGAGGCCGAAGATTATGACTTCAACGGGGGCCAGTTCATAGATAACCCAACGCCCACCTCGACGGCCCAGGCAGGCAGCTATTTCGGGCAATTTGGCGACCCGACGGTGGACTACTATGACGTCACCACCGGCACGACGCCCCATCTCTACCGTTCGGTTGATGCGGTATCCACGGACTTCGCGGGCGATACTCCACGCCAGAAGTTCCTCGATGCCCAGGTAAGCGATCCCAATGTGAAGGATTACGAAGTCGGCTACTTCACCTCGGGCGAATGGCTCAACTTCACCCGGACCTTCCCGGCCGGCACGTACAACCTGTATGCGCGCCTCGCTGAGAATGCGAACGTCACCGGCACTGCGTCGCTCTCCCTCGTCACGAGCGGGTGGGGAACCACCACCCAGACAACCAATCTCCTGGGCACTTTCTCCTTCACCGGAGTCGGCTGGCAGACCTACAAATATGTGCCCCTCTACGACCCCTTCGGCAACCTGGCGCGAGTGACGCTTAGCGGCACCAACACGCTGCGGCTGACCAGCGCCACCTCGGGCGGCGTCAACGCCAACTTCCTGATGGCGGTGCCCGCGCGGACCGACCTGCCCATCATCACCGGCCTTTACCCGGATGGGACCGGCTTCTTCCAGGACACGAACAAGCTCACGTTCACCGTCAGCAGCCCGAGCGGCATCAACACCGCCAACATCCACCTCACGCTGAACGGAGTGGATGTCTCCGCCGGCTTGGTCTTCACCGGCTCACCCACCGCATGGACCGTGACCTACAGCCTCCTGCCGAACATGACCTACACCGCCAGCATCTCGGCCACCGACAACAGCGGCAACGTAGTCCGAGGCGGCTCGACCTTTGACACCTTCAGCTCTGCCAACTTCACCTGGGAAGCCGAGGACTTCGACTTCAATGGCGGCCAGTTCATAGACAACCCGGTGGTATCCACCTCGCCGGAGGCGGGTTCCTACTTCCAGTATCCCAACGGGGATGCCGCGAACGTCGCCCAGGTGGGCGTTGACCTCACCACGCCGCAAAACTCCGCCGGCGAACAGCTCCTCTACCGTCCGGATGAATCATGCGGCACGGCAGTAGCCCAGGACTTCTCTCGCGCGCAGTTCACGGCTGCGGGCGCCTCTGACTACTACGTGGGCTGGTGGCCCGCCGGTGCCTGGATCAACTACACCCGCACTTTCCCGACCAACACGTATCATCTCTACGCACGGCTGGCTTACAATGCTGCTTACTCGGTCACCGCCAGCCTCGTCACCGGCGGTTGGGGCACGCCGGACCAAAGCACAGTCACGCTCGGCACCTTCAGCGCCACTGGCACCGGCTTCCAAGCCTGGCAATGGGTGCAGCTCCTGGACGGCAACTCCCAACCCGTGGCCGTGGCCCTGGGCGGCATCTCGACCTTGAAGATGACCGCCGGCACCGGCGTGAATGCCAACTTCTACATGCTCGTGCCCGCCACGACCCCGCCCGCCAACGTCATGATCGAGGCCAGCCTGAGCGGGACGAATGTGGTCATCTCGTTCCCGACCGCCGTGGGCTTTACCTACACCGTCCTTACGAAGAACAACCTGGCCGACCCCACCTGGACGCCGCTAATCAGCGTGCCCGGCGATGGCTCGATGAAATCGGTCACTGATCCTGCCACCGCCGCCAAACGCTACTACCGCCTCTCGATCCAGTAAGGCCGGGCGACAACCAACGCCGTCAGCATCGGCGAAGCGGTCTCATCTGTATGGGTGGACAGCTACTGTCGCCTGCTCCCAGCCAGTTTTACTTGGGCAGCGCCCTGGCCGATACCAAAACCAAGGAGATCCCCGTGGCGCGCCACGTGTCGCTCAAGGATGACCGTTGCCGAGTGCGCAACACCAAGGGCTTGTGGATCTTGGGGATGCTCCGCCGTATGGCCATCAGTCTGTACACGCATTGGCGGGAGCGGCAACCCAAGCCCCGCTCGCTTTGGCTCACTGACTTCCAGGCCGCCATGGGCGAGGACAATCTGGCTAAGGCCTTTGCCTTTGTTACCCACCGCCGCCCAAACATCACCTGAACCTTCATGCATACGCGCTGTGAAGAAGATAACCGCTCAAGAATAAGTTTGCAGAGGCAAACGATGTCCCTATAATCGACCGCGTCCGGAGTGGAGTTTCGAGTCGCTCCCGGATGAGTAGTCCATTCCGCGACAGGGCAGATGGTTTCCCCTCAACCGGTTGCGGGCAGGCATGGGCAGGTGGAGTCGGGCAGGTTCAAACTCCGCCACAGTCCGCCGGTTGTTTTTGCCCTTCTGCGGCTACCCCCTGCATCGAATCCACGGCAAGGCCACATCGCGACGGTCCTTGCCTGCCCAGCCAAAACCGCCGAAACTCTATCCTCCTCGCGAGCGCGAGAACCAATTCTCCCTCACCCGCGCGGTGCGTATTACCCACGGGTGCCAAGAAGGCGATTTCCTGTCAGTAGGCCTGGATCAGACAAGAAGCAGGCTTCTTGCATCAGTGAAACGGTTTAAGAAAAGACAACCCACCATGAAACACACGCTTTGGCTCGCCGGCATGCTGTGCTACGTCACAGCACCCGCCGCAGATATCGCCTGGACTAACACCGTCGGCGGCAATTGGACTGCCGTGGCCAACTGGTCCCCCAATCAGGTACCTGGCCCCAATGACACTGCTTGGATCACGAACAACGGCACCTACAGCGTCACGCTCGATGCGGACGTGACCGTCAGCAGCCTGGTTTTGGGCGGCACCAGCGGCACGCAGACGCTGAGCCAAGCCAACAACACGCTCACTCTAAACGGCGCGGGGGGCAGTTCGTCCAACGGAGTGTATGCACTCTCCGGCGGCACACTCACCGGCACGGGGTCGCTCGCCCTGGCGGGGCTGTTCAATTGGACCGGCGGCAACATCGGCAGCGCCGCCTCGAATCCCGTCGTGACGGCCAACGGCGGGCTGACGATCAGCGGCCCAAACTTCAACCGCCTGTATGCCACGCTGGTCAACGGCGGCACGGGCAGTTGGAGCGGCGCCACGGTTTACTGCTATGGCACAGCCCTGTTCAGCAATGCGCCGGCTGCCACGTTCGACTTCACGACCGACGGGATGGCGTTCTATTCGTCGGGCGGCAGCCCGGCGTTGGCCAACGCGGGGGCTTTGCGCAAGACCGCCGGGACGGGGACAACGACCGTCAGCGTGTCGTGCACCAACGCCGGCGCCATCCAGGTCAGCAGCGGCACCTTAAGTTTTAGTGGCGGCGGGCTCACCACCGGGACGGGCAGTTGTGCAGTGGCATCCGGCGCGACCCTTGACTTCAGTGCCGGCACCCAGGCGTTCGACAATGGCTCCAGCGTGACGGGCGCGGGCACTTTTTCGGTCAGCGGGGCGACGCTCAATGAAAGCAGCACGCACAACGTAGTGAGCAACCTCGTGAGCGGCGGCATATGGAATGTCAATCCGGGCGGGACGGCGGCGCTGGGGACACTGGTTGTGAGCGGCGGCAGCACGCTCGGCTGCAGCAATCTGATCACCGTGAGCGGGCCGATGGTTTGGTCGGGCGGCACGATCATTGGCGACAACACGCTCAGCGCCAACGGGGGGCTGACAATCAGCACTAGCAACGGCAAGTACCTCTGTGCCACGCTGGTCAATGGTGGAGCGGGGTCCTGGAGCGACAGCCAGGTTTACTGTTACGGTACGGCCTTGTTCAGCAATGCGCCGGCGGCCACGTTCGATTTCACGGCCGACGGAAATGCATTCTACCTGTGGAACTGGTATGGCGGCAGCCCGGCTTTGGCCAATGCGGGGACGTTGCGCAAGACCGCCGGGACCGGGACAACCACCGTCAGCGTGTCTTGCACCAACACCGGCTCCATCCAGGTCAACAGCGGCACGTTAAGTTTCAGTGGCGGCGGGGTCACCACCGCCACGGGCAGTTGTGCGGTGGCCGCCGGCGCGACGCTGGACTTGAGCGCCGGCACCCAGACGTTCAACCCCGGCTCCAGCGTGACCGGCGCGGGCGCCTTCTCCGTCAGCGGCGCTACGCTCTATGAAAACGGCACGCACACTGTTGTTACCAACCTTCTGAGTGGCGGGGTGTGGAACATCAATTCCGGCGGTCCGGTGGCAATGGCTGCATTGAGCGTGAGCGGCGGCACCCTGGGCTGCAGCAACGCAGTGAATGTGAGCGGGCCGATGGTTTGGTCGGGCGGGACGCTCAGTGGCAACGGCACGATCAGCGCCAACGGGGGCCTGACGATCCCCAACGGTTCCGGCTACAAGAATCTCTATACCACGCTCATCAACAGCGCGGCGGGGTCCTGGAGCGGCATCTATATTAACTGCTACGGCACGGCCCTGTTTAGCAATGCGCCGGCGGCCACGTTCGATCTCATGGCCGATGGTTATGCTTTTATGCTGAGCAGCGGCAGTCCGGCGTTGGCCAACGCGGGGACGCTGCGCAAGACCGCTGGCACGGGCACAACCATCATCAATGTGTCGTGCAATAACGCGGGCTCCATCCAGGTCAACAGCGGCACGTTGAGTTTTGGTGCCGGCGGAGTCGCCACCGGGACGGCCAGCTTTGCGGTGGCATCCGGCGCGACGCTGGACTTGAGCTGGGGCACCCAGGCGTTCAATACCGGTTCCAGCGTAACAGGCGCGGGCGCCTTCTCCGTCAGCGGCGCGACGCTCAATGAGAGCAGCATGCACAATGTGGTCAGCAACCTCTTGACCAGTGGAACGTGGAACGTCAATCCGGGCGGGGCGGCGACGCTGGGGACGTTCACCATGAGTGGTGGGATACTGGGCTGCAGTAACGTGGTGAGCGTGAGCGGGCCGATGGTTTGGTCGGGCGGCACGATCACTGGCAACAATCAGATCAGCGTCAATGGAGGGTTGACCATCAGCAGCGGGGTCGAAACCCTGAATGGCACGTTGGTCAACAACGGGGCGGGGTCTTGGGGGTCTTTGGCCGGCGGCTCGATTGGCTGCGGCGGCACGGCTTTGTTTAGCAATGCGCCGGCCGCCACGTTCGATTTCACCACGGACGGGAACGCATTTGTCCTGACGGGCGGCAGCCCGGCGGTGGCCAACGCCGGCACGTTGCGCAAGGCCGCCGGGACCGGGACAACCATCATCAGCGTGTCCTGCACCAACACCGGCTCCATCCAGGTCAACAGTGGCACGCTGAGGTTCGATGGCGGCGGGGTTACCACTGGAACGGGCAGCTACGCGGTGGCGTCCGGTGCGATGCTGGACTTATATAGGGGCACCCAGACGTTCAACGCTGGCTCCAGTGTGACGGGCGCGGGGACCTTCTCGGTCAGTGGAGCGACGCTCAATGAAAGCGGCACGCACAATGTGGTCAGCAACCTGCTGAGCAGTGGGGTCTGGAATCTCAATTGCGGCGTCCCAGTGGCGCTGGGGACGTTCACCCTGAGCGGCGACGGCACGCTGGGCTGCAGCAACCTGATCACCGTGAGCGGGCCGATGGTTTGGTCGGGAGGGGCGATCAACGGCAACAACGCCATCAGCGCCAATGGGGGGCTGACGATCAGCAACAACAGCGGCAAGAACCTGTATGCCACGCTGGTCAACCGTGGGGCGGGGTCTTGGAGCGGCAGCGGGATTGGCTGCTACGGCACGGCCTTGTTTAGCAATGCGCCGGCCGCCACGTTCGATTTCACTGCCGACGGCAATGCTCTCGTGAATGGCGGCAGTGCGTGCCTGGCTAACGCCGGCACCTTGCGCAAGACCGCCGGCACCGGGATAACCAGCATCTACGTGTCCTGCACCAACGCCGGCTCCGTCCAGGTCAACAGCGGCACATTAAGTTTCAGTGGCGGCGGTGTCACCACCGGCACCGGCAGCTATGCGGTGGCGTCGGGCGGGACGCTGGACTTTAGTGCGGGCGCCCAGACGTTCAATAACGGCTCCAGCGTGAGCGGCGCGGGCGCCTTCTCGGTCAGCGGGGCGACGCTCAATGAGAGCGGCACGCACACGGTTGTCAGCAACCTCCTGAGCAGTGGGGTGTGGAACGTCAATCCCGGTGGGACGGCGGCGCTTGGGACGCTGACCATGAACGGCAACGGCACACTGGGCTGCAGCAACCTGATCAGCGTGAGCGGGCCGATGGTTTGGTCGGGAGGCACGATTATTGGCAATAATACGATCAGCGCCAACGGGGGGCTGGCAATCCCTGCCGGGGTCACCGAATACCTATATGCCACGCTGGTTAACAACTCCACAGGCAGTTGTAGCGGCGGCACGGTTGTCTTCCGCGACACGGCCCTGTTCAGCAACGCGCCGGCAGCCACATTCGATTTCACAGCGGACGGGACTCCATTCCTTCTATCGAGCGGCAGTCCCTGCCTGGCGAACGCCGGCACGCTGCGCAAGACCGCCGGGACTGGCACAACCACCGTCAGCGTGTCCTGCACCAACACCGGTTCAATCCAGGGCAACAGCGGAACCTTGAGTTTCAGTGGCGGCGGGGTCACCACCAGCACGGGCAGTTTTGCGGTGGCATCCGGCGCGACGCTGGATTTGAGCAGCGGCACCCAGACGTTCAACAACGGCTCCAGCGTGACCGGCGCCGGTGCCTTCTCGGTCAGCGGCGCGACGCTCAATGAATGCGGGACACACAATGTTGCCAGCAACCTCCTGAGCGGTGGGGTATGGAACGTCAATCCGGGCGGGACGGAGACGTTTGGAATGTTGAACCTGAGCGGCAACGGCACGCTAGCTTGCAGCAACCTGGTCACCGTGAGTGGGCCTATGATTTGGTCGGTAGGCACAATCAGCGGCAACAACACGCTCAGCGCCAACGGGGGGCTGACGATCAGCGGCACCGGCGGCAAATACCTGTACTCCACCCTGGTCAACGGCGGGGCGAGTTCCTGGAGCGACAAACCGGTTTACTGCTACGGCACGGCCCTGTTTAGCAATGCGCCCAACGCGACGTTTGACCTCACGACCGACGGGACGGTCTTCTATCTGGGGAGTGGCAGTCCGGTGTTGGCCAACGCGGGCACGCTGCGCAAGACCGCTGGGACCGGGACAACTACCGTCAGCGTGTCCTGCACCAACACCGGCTTTGTGCGAGCAAACAGCGGCAGCTTGAGCTTCGGCGGCTCGTTCGTCCAAACGGGCGGCCAGACGCTGCTCAGCGGCGGCAATCTCACCGTCCAGTCCACTGCGCAGCTCCTGGGCGGCACGCTGTCCGGCGGCGGCACGATCACCGGCAGTGTTTCCAATAACGCGACTCTCAGCCCCGGCGCTTCGCCCGGCCTGCTCACCGTCATCGGCAACTACACCGAAGGCCCCAACGCGCACCTGGCCATCGTGCTCGGCGGCACGACGCCCGGCAACGGTTACGATCAGTTGTCCGTGAGCGGCAGCGCCGCGCTGGCTGGCACGCTGGATCTCTCCTACTGGAACGGCTTCACGCCTTCGCCGGGCAACATTTTCACCGTGGTGGTGGCCAGCGCCCGCAGCGGCGGGTTTTGCGCGCTCACCGGGCCGACCAACAACCTCGCCGCGCTTTACACCCCAACCTCTGTGCTGGTCGAACCAGGGAACGTGCCCCCGACCGCGCACCTGGCGGTGAACCCGGTGCAAATCGCCTGCCACACGTTCCTGATGACGGCTACGGGCAACGACCCTGACGGCACGGTCACGAACATGACGCTGCTGCTTGGCACCAACGTGTTGGTATCCGTGCCTGGCGCGTCGGCCCAAACGACGGTGAGCTGTGATTTTCCAGGGAACGTCACCCTGACAGCACTGGCGACGGATGACAAGGGCGCCAGCGGCGCGACCAACGTGGTGGTGACGATTGGCACGCTGCCGCTGCTCACGCTGGACGCCATCGGCTTCCAAACCAATCAGGCCTTCAAACTCTGCATGTTGGGCGAGACGGGAACCGACTACCAAGTCCTTGTCGCCGACAGCGTGAACACGAACCTCTGGTCCGTGCTGGGTACGATGCAAAGCACGAACGGCATCTGGCGGTATTCCGACACGGTGACCACCAACTGCGCCCGCCGATTCTATCGGGCGCAGGCACTGCCCTGACCGGCGCGCATCCACGCCAAACGAGATCAGCGACGCCCCCCCAAGGGTAACACGGAGTCACGTGGACGGGCGGAGGATAATACACCGGCAACGGATAACTGGGCACAAGGATAGCGTCCAGATGTATCCGCTGACCCACAGCGGGCACGCCGAAGCGGCCCGTGTAGTCGCCGGTGATGTCCACGTAGCCGTTCTGCGGGCTGTCCAGCTTGCCCAGGAGCCGGTAGCTGGCGCCGCGGAGGCATCTTGAGGAAAGGAGCGCTCCCATAATAGGCTTCTCGCCACCGGCAATGGCCCCCGCCCACGACCGCCGGCTCCAACCGAAGGACTGGTGCGATTCCTGTGATACCCCGGTGTATCTCCCATGTGGGTCGACCCCACGGCTGTCCGGTTGTTGTGAGGGTCGGACGCAGTTTCATGCAGTAATGATGGGCCTGAACTGCCCCTTAGGGGGTGTGAG
>Ga0335069_10009249_pt1 | contig 14036 bp, 17 predicted proteins | sample Lox_Sample_11_FD_206714 | JGI IMG/M metagenome (GOLD analysis project Ga0335069, IMG submission 206714) | Soil microbial communities from Loxahatchee National Wildlife Refuge, Florida, United States - Lox_Sample_1.1 | ecosystem: Environmental > Terrestrial > Soil > Wetlands | place: USA... | reverse complement strand
ACGATTACCGCGCCGCAGACCGGCGTGAGCATCCCCTACGTAACGGACCAGGCCGGCGAGGTGGTCTTCACGCTTTTTCTGCCCTGCGGCACCAATCACGACTACAGCACTAATGTGGTGCTCAACGGCGGGCGGCAGCCCCTCATCGAGCTTTATTCCTTCTATCCCGACCCCGTTAACCTCCGGCTCCTGACCAACGACGTGAGCCCGAGCACAGTCCGCTATCGCATCATCAATCCTCTGCCCGGCCAGCAAACCGTATGCTACACCAACACCGACCTCGAGAGTGGAGCGATAAGGGATACCGGCTGCTTCAGCAACGCCTTTGCTGAAGTCACCACCGACACGCGGCTTACCTCGATGACCGCCATAGCCGTGCCCCAGGCGGGACTCCTCTCCGCCGCAGTCAGCCGGCAGGCCCGGATTCTGGTCGAAACTCCGCTGGTCAGCCTGCCAGCGGTCCTTCACAACAGCCTCAGCGTTGTTGTCACGAACAAGACGCAAGCCCTCAAGGCCTGCCAGGGTGAACTCTTCCGGCTGGATCTGATGAACCCGGTGGAGGAGTTGTCCAACATCTTCTATCCGGACAACGGCTTGCTCACTATGGAACTCGACGGGAACAACCTCTTTGATTCAAATCAGGTTGGCTCCTGGACCAACAGGTTCTCCAATACCGCGCTCACCGACAACTGGTTCCAACAGGGTGACCTGGCTGACCCGCCGGTGCTTCAAAGTGGCTGCTCTTACGCAGGCACCCGCTTCGATGTCGGAGATTTGCAGGTTTCGACCACTACTGGTAACAACGGCCTGGCCGCCATCACCGCTTCCACAATCACAACCAACGCAACGCTGCTCTTGCAGCAAACCATCGACGGCACTAATTGGGCCACGGCCTCCACCATCCCGGCAAGTTCCGGCACGTTTACCAACGTCAACCTTGGCTGGCCGACGCGCCTGGTGGGCACCAAGGATCTCTACAACCCGGCTTTTCACAGCGTTGACCGAAGCCTGTTCATGAACGTGGCGGCGGACGATTGCCTCGGGCTTCTCCGCATCACCGTGAACGCCGCCGTGACAAATCTCTCGATCACCGGCAGCAGCTACGGCACCAACATCGACCTGAGCGCCACCCCAAATAGCGGGTTCCTCACCGAGAGCCTGGGTTTGCCCAACGATACGTATGAGGTTGTCGCCACCGGTTGCGGCCCGCCGGTAATCTCAACCAACACCCTCACCGGAAACCTCTCGTATGACCTGACCCTGTTCGGCGCTCCCTCCGACCAGTTCTTTTCCCGGAGGGATCCTGAATCTGGAACGGTGACCTACTACCTGAGCGTGAGCGGCGCCACCAACCCGGTCATTCAGCTCTCCAGTGGCAACACCAACTTGCAATTCTCCGCCAGCCAGGGCGGCCATGTGACAGTGCTCGGACCCAGGACGGTGCAGTTGCTCCTTGGCAATTTGAGCCAGATCGAGTTTTCAACCGTGCTCAGCATCGAGAATCCTCCCTGCCCGAACATCACCATACCTTTGGGCGTTTACCGCGGCGGAACGCCCGCCTTCGACATCCCTGTGTCCGACAACAATACCGGCAACTGCCTGAGTTGGCGGACCGGCGGGATGCAGATCTGGACGGGATCGCCCCCTTACTGACGACACTGAATTCCGATGACAATCAACATGAAAAGACTGATCACCACCATCTTCTGCCTTGCTGCCGCCCTCTGCTGTTTGGCTGCCGGGCCGGGAGCAGAAAAAACCAGGCCCCTCGCCGTGCCTCAGCAGGCGTCCCTGATCTTCGAGGCGGGCAAGACCAATTACACCTTCACCTACGCGATTACGAACAATTCCGAGAAAAGCGTCCAAATCGCGGGCTACACCGCCTCCTGCGAATGCACTCAGGTCGAGGCGACCGACTCGGTAGTCCCGCCGCTCGGGCAGGTCAAGGTCCGCGCTCACATCAATCGTGCCGAACCAACGGTGCAATTTGTCATCCTGCAGGACGGCGGCACCAACCTTTACCAAACCCTCCTGTTTGTGCTCCCCAACAAATGAATCGCATGAAACCGATCCTCATCCTTATGGCTCTGGCTTTGGCCAACTGCGGCTGGGGCCAGGATACCAATCTCACCGCGAACGCGGCCGTGCTGCCGGTCGCTGTGGCTGCGCCAAACACCGCAAGCGCGGCAGAAACTTTCAAGCCGCTGGCGCGGCTCAATGAATTGCCTCCAGCTTCGGTCGTGCCGGCCGCAGGCGAGCAGTTCAAGCCCTTACCGCGTCTGGATGGTCAACCGATGACGGCCAGAGGAAACCCGGCCCAAATGGCCAGGCAGGGCGCGCAGGTGAAGAAGATGCTCGATCTCTACAAGACGCCGGAAGGGCGGGTAAAAATCGCCGAACTGATGACCGTCATCCAATTGGCCAACCGGCAACCGGAGGTCCGGGCCAAAGTGGATGAGGCGCGCAAGCTCGTCCATGATTACATCCGACGCGTCGCCCCGGAACTGCTCCCCACGTTGGAAACCATGAACGCCAACCGGGAAACCGTCCGGCAAAACAAGCAGGCCACCGACATGGTGTACTAAACGGAACCGATGTTCGACCTTGTCTTTCATCTCCTGCTCACGACGCTGTCCTTGAGCGGCAACCAGGTTTACGAACTGGATTTCCGGCTCGGGATGTTGGGCGAACCGGCGCCCGCCGAACTCTATTCTTACCGCCTCGCGCACCCGTTTGAAAACCGGACGCAAGCGACCAACTTCGCGATTCTTTGCGCCAGCCTCGACTGGAACGCGGCGCGTTATCTGCCCAAAGAATGCTCCTCCCCAGACGACCTGCGGCTGTATTGCGGCTACTACCTCTCCCTGCCGCCCACGACCAACGCCATGAGATTCATGGATCAGTACGTCTCACGCTGGCAGACCAACTGGGTGGCAGGACCCGTTGAGGCAGGACTGCTTCAGCGCCTTTGGGTACAGGCGCCTAAGCTGGCTGATGAGTTGTGGTGCAAGCTGGCGGCTAACCCTGCTAACGTGAAGAGCACCCGCTGGGCTGCCTGGAAGAGCCTGATGCGCGACCGCCGCAAGGCTGAGGCCGGCGAACTGGCCGCGCGGGAGCAAATCAGGACCGGCATCGAATTCAGTAGCAGCTTTGCCTGCCTCCCCTTCCAGGAGTGCGATATCCTTTTGTTCCGGCCTGACAAGGTCAGGAATACGCTCTACCGGTACAATTTCGCCGCCGGGCAATGGATCCCAAGCGCGGCGTATCCTCCCATACGCGACCAGTTCGTCATGGCCCCCTGGAAAGCGCCGCAAGCAAAAGAGTATCAGCATTCCTGGAAGAAGGGTCCCTCCTGGCAAATCACCTACGCCAAGGACGGGAACAAGCTGATTCGCACCGCCCACTATGTCGAGGCGGACAGTTACATCACCGGCACCATCGACGGCCACAATTTCACAGAATCAATTGTGGAATTGTCGCAACCTCCCAAAAGTGCCGTCGTCCGCGCTCCGCATTACATCGAATTGCAATGAAAACCCCCAGCCTGCTCCTGAGCTTCCTCTTGGCATTCATCTTTGGCTGTTCGCGCCACGAGGAACAAGCCCCACAGACGGTCCCGCAGAAGCCTTCCGCCGCGGCCACCAACGCATCGGCGCAAGTCGAAGCACTCCAGCGGCAGATGGCCGCGCTGGAGGCCCGCTGCCGGTCGGTGCAAAACACGCAGCAGGCGGTTCAGTTTTACAAGGAGATGTATTGGGCAACTTATCGGGAAAACATTTACCCCACCTACCGCCTCCTCCAGGACAAGGCCATCGCCATGGCTTTGGCGCGCGATCCGTCGCTGAAAGGCTACGCCATCGAATTGCGCCGCTCGACCGAGGCCACCTATCTGGCCTTGCAGAGCACCAACTGGCCAAAGCTGGCCGAAGTCCAAAAACAGCGGAAGGCAAACCAGCACGATCAACAGTTTATGAATCAGGCCCGGCGCTACCGGGCGATGCAGGATTCCTTCATCACGGCGGAGACGCTGCCGCTGCACGAGAAGATGACCGACGACATCTGTAGCTTTCTATCCAAGCTGCATCCCGACATGGCTGAAACCATCCGGCTGGAGCATGACCTTCAGGTTTCCAAACTGCGCCTCCAGTTGCAGATCAATCAGGCGCTGGCCGGGGTCGCGGAGGCGCAGGTCTCAAGCCCGGCGGCCCGACCTGTATCCGGCGCAGCCACAAATGTCTCGCTGAGGCTGAATTCTGGATCGAGCGCGGCAACTGCCCGCTTACACTCTGCGTCTGGAAAGGTTTCGAGCGGACCCTGACTTGCAAATCGCTTTCCTCATTCGTGCTATGTCCGCCTCCGTAAGGACTGGAAAGCTTTGCTCAATGAGAATCCATCGCGCATGAAATCCGCACAAAGGAATTGGTCTTTTCGACGACTTCGTCTGATCGTCGCCGGAACGTTCATGGTTTCATGCCTCTGGCTGGCCTGGCAGGTGGCCGGGGCCATGGTCGTGGTGCAGGGGGAGAGCATGTTGCCCAGTTTCCACCCAAACGATTGTGCGTTTGCCAGGCCGCCTTCCCGGAAGCTTGAGCGAGGAGACGTAGTGGTGCTCGATGACGGGCACAAGGATTATGCCCTCAAACGCGTGGTGGGATTGCCAGGCGAAACCGTCCATTTCCACGACGGCCAGGTGTTCATCAACCGTCGGCTTCTTCATGAGCCTTATCTCGAGCGAAATACTCGCACGTATCCATGCCAGAAGCTGGCGCTGTTTTTCCTGTGTAAGGATCAATACTTCGTCATGGGCGACAATCGTGGCAACAGCATTGACAGCCGCTCCTACGGACCCATTGACATAGAACGGATACACAAAACCGTCCCCAGCTCCGCTCCCCAGCCGAGTTTTGCGCCCTAGAAGGCTGCTCGGGCCGGCGCGAGCGTCCGTTCGAGCTTGTTGGACCGGCTGATTATCGCAGGGCAGTAGCACAGCGCGTCCAACCAAACAGCATTTCATTCCATGCAAATCATGAGAGAACGAATAAACACGCTTGTGGACAGGGCTTACTCCATCCATGAAGAGGTGGAAAAGATCGAGCGCGAACTGCGGAGACATTTAATCGACAAGGGCAAGCTTCCCGAGGGCGAGGCGCTGTGCCATCTGGCGCAGCTTGGCCTGAGCGCCTGCCGGGACAGATTGCGCGAGCTGCGGGAACTGGTCCACGCGACTCGCTGATCAGACCCGGATGCTTGCCATCAGGAGGCTCACAAACATGCTGACCGCCTTTCAGAAACTTGGCTGGAATCGAAGTTGTCCGCGAGTTTGGATTGAATCCACGCGGCTCGCACAACTGGGATTTGAACCGGGCACTTTTCTGGACGTGCAGTTAAAGGCGAACAACACGCTGCACCTGGTTCCCGTCGGGCACCAGACCCGCAACCGCGTCTCGCACCGCGAGATGTCCGGATTGCCCTGCCCGATTATCGACCTCAACAGCCAGCGGCTCCTGAGCGAATTTCAAGGCCACACGGAAATCAAACTTGTCGCGAGCTACAAAAAGCTCCAGGTGAGCCCCTCGATCCGTTCGTTTCATATACGGCAGCATCGGGAGCAGGGACTGCCGCTGCCAACTATCGAATACTTCGCCGGCGGCTCCACATTGACCAGCGCCATCACTGATGACCTCAGGTTCAAGCATGTCGGGGCGGTCGAGCTCTCGCCCAGGTTCGCCTCTCATTTCGCCCTCGAGCACCCCGGCGTGCCCCTGTTCCAATGCGACGTCCGCGACCTGGATCCAGGCGATCTGCCTCCGGCGGCAGTCATGTTCGCCAGCCTGCCCTGCACCTGCTTTTCGCCCGCTGGCACCGCTAAAAAGCGCTTGAGCGGCCTAAATGAGCTGGGAGACTCAGGAGATCTCTTTTTATCATTGGCCCACCACGTGGCGGCACACATGCCGTTGGCGGTGATGGTCGAAAATGTGCCGGGCTTCTTTGGCGAAACCACTATCGCCGGACGCGTCCTGATGGCGCATCTGGAGCGGCTCGGCTACCACGTTCACTATTTCGAATTGAAGCCATGGGATGAATGGGCCGAGCCGCAGGACCGTAGGCGCGGGGTCATGGTGGCCACCCTGTTTTCGCGCTTTTATCCGTCGATCCCGATGACTCCATTTGCCGGCACCGCCGGCGGCTACCTGGACCCGCCCGACCCGATTCGAGACCGTCAGGAGGCAGAGCGAATCCGTAATCGCATCGCCGGCAGGCATTGTCACATGGCGCGGCACCGCGCGGCGGGCAACCGGTTTGGTTTCAGCGTGATCAATCATCAGAGCCGGAAGGTGCCAACGATTCTGCGAAGCTATTGGAAGGTGAACGTTGGTCCGTTTGTCCAGTGCGCGGGCGGCGTACGCCTGCTGCGAGTCCCCGAAATCGAACGCTTGATGGGATTTGCGCCGAAGAAGGGGTTTACCAGCCGGTCCTACTCGACCGCCGTCGAGATCCTGGGGCAAGGGGTACAGACGCGGATTTTCCGCCAGTTGATCAGCCAGTTGGGCGATTTCCTGGAACACATGCTCACAACCAGCACAGTCCCCAAGCCGCTGCTACAGCGATTGTTCGCTTAAGGATGCGCACAGAGGAACAAACTGCACGGCGTTGATGAAAACCGGACTTGTTCGACGGCTCAATTGGCCAGCTTCTCCTGTCAGTCTGAAGCCCCTTGGACGGAAATAGCCTCAACTGAATAGGTCGAAGGAAATGCCATTCGGCTGTCGAGGTTTGATGGTCTTTCTTACCTCCCGCCTCACCAGCCTCTTAATCTCTTTCCTCTGCCTCTGTTCTGCCGCCTTGATGGAGAGAGCCACGCCGGAGCCCACAACGGTCGCGCCCGCCGCCAGAACCGCAAGTCTTGGAAAGCCTGCCTGGCCGATGCATTGGAAACGCTGGGCCCCTTCCTGCACGGCTTGGAACAACCGATCGGGTGTGCCGGAGAACTTCATACTCCATTGTATGGCGGGACGCGCCGTGAAGTGGACTCATGCGGGCTCTGAACCGTCGCTGCCGCCGCCGGCTTGAGGCTGAGGACAGCCGCCGTCGGAAGTGAGTTTATCCCTCTTATCAAGGCCTCAGGGCAACGCTGCGATTGACTCGGGGAAGGAGACACCCGTCGACGAATGCTCACTTTTTGGATTTTCGCTGTCCTGTTTTGGGCCTGAAAGTTGCTTTTTTGCGCACTTGCAAATTTGTGAACGACACGCGGCACAAACACGACCTCCCAGTTCTATAATGGAGGATGAACGTGGCTGAAAATAAACAACCATGAATACCAGAAGGATTTTGGCCTTGGCCCTGGGCGCGCGATTGTTCCTCGGAATAACTTCTTCGTTCGGACAAACCAATAATGAGACGAGCGCTGTCTTGAAGCAGGACAGCGGTGTCTCAAATTTGGGCGACCCTCGACATCAGCAGGCGATCGCCAAAGGTGCCGCTGCCGACTGCGATTATCTGATTCAAATCCGCAATCAGTCCGCCCGCAACCTTGCCAGCGCCGGGGCTGCCACCAACGACGCCCCGGCCGAAATCGCCAACCTCGAATGGACCGGCCAGTACATCGAACGCTTCCTGCGCATACCGGAGGGGAACTCCGGCAAGCCGAAGCTCGTCAGATTTCTTATCCCAGTCTACCGGGAGAAAAGCACCAAACCGGAGGCGTCGGTCGGAACCGAGGATAAGCAAGAGCAAGATCGACGGGTGCCGGAAATCGGCTCGGCGAAATAGGGCTTGGTCGCCTTGCTTGTCGGTGTTTGGTGTCTGAAATATCGCTTCATCCCAACTAACCAGGGCTGGAGTTCTGTTTTTGAATTGGAACGGGCGCATGAGCACGACGTATCTGGACGATTATCTGAATGAAATAGGGCGGTTTCCATTGTTGACCGCGGAAGAGGAAATCCAACTGAGCAAGGCGATACGGGAAGGAACGGGGCAAGAAGCTGCCCAGGCGGAAGTCAAGCTGATGGAGTCCAACCTTAAGCTGGTGGTGTCCATCGCCAAGCGCTGGCAGCACACACACCTGCACATGGAGGAGTTGATCTCCGCCGGCAATGAAGGTCTCCGGATCGCCGCACGGAAATACAACCATGCCTGGGGCACCCGCTTTTCAACGTATGCGACCAACTGGATCGAACAAAGCATTCGCACCGAAGTAAACAACGCCCATACGGTCCGAACCCCCATCCGCCGCGCCTGCCAACTGCACAAGGTCATCACCGCTCCCAGCTATAACGAGGACGCCGCCTGCCAGAACCTGGAGCAAATCGCGCGCGAAACCAACCTGCGAGCCAACGACGTGCGCTACGTCTTGCGCAACCGAGTAACCGAATTGAGCCTTGATTCGCCGGCTTGTGAGAACAGCGATGAGTCGCTGGGCGGCGTCATTCCGGAGGAGCGCTGCCTTCAGGAGGAACTGATGCAAAGCGAGGATCTCGAAGTGATTCGCAAAGCGCTGGCGGAGTGCCTGGACGAACAGCAACAGTTTGTGCTCAAGCAGCGCTTCGGATTCGACGGGCCAAAGGCAACCCTCAAAGCGATCGGCGACCAGATCGGGCTGACCCATGAGCGAGTGCGCAAAATCGAGCAAAATGCCCTGGCGTGCCTCCGCCAAAAGCTCAGCGAGATGCTGCAACTGAGCCTGGAAACCGCCTAAAGCAAAGCTTCGCTCAAAGTCCATTACTGCTGCCGGAGAGCTTCTGACGGCAGCGCGATGAGATTTCAGCGGAGCCAATATCCCCCCCAGCCCTACCGCATCGCCATGGTGGGCGGGCGGGTGCTCCAGATACCCAAGGCCGAGGACCGCCGCCTGCAGCGGCATCTTTACGAGCGGGTCAAGCACCTCTGCCCCGTACAATGGCGGCCTGAAGAAATCCAGCAACGCATCCGAGAAGCACTGAGAAGCACTCCCAAGAAGACCGCCTTGCGAGCCGACCTGCGCAATTGTTACGGCAACATCCCGCAGGACTTGGTCTGTTCCCGCATTAATGCCCTGCGACTGCCGAGAACCTTGAAGCAGGAGCTGCTTAACGTCATCCAACCCGTCCCTCGGGGCCTGCCAATCGGCAGTCCGCTTTCGCCCTGGCTGGCTGAGTTGGTCCTGCGCGACGTTGACGCTGCGATGTTGAAGTTCGCTTACTACTTCCGCTACGTGGACGATATCTGCGTTCTGGGGACGCAGGAGGAATGCGTGGCGGCAAAGAAATGCCTCGAGGAGGTGCTCCAGCCTCTGGGCATGTCGCTCAACTCCAGGAAAACCCACATCCTGCCCGCCACAGAACTCATTTTTCTCGGCCGCTCTTATCAGACGCTCGACGATACGCAGTTGCTTGAGGTGGACCTGAGCGGCGACACCTTCCATTTGCCCAACCACAAGCAGGTCTGGCTGCGCGTCAACAAAACCGGGCAGCCTTACAGTGAAACCGGCGGGCGCATCACCTACAGCCTGAACTGCCTGCTCAACCGCATGGGCCAGCAACCGACGCCGTATGTGCTGGAGATGCTCATGCTTCGACCTGAGTGCGAAGATTCTTGTCTCAGCCGCATCATCCAGAATCCCGACCTGATCATCGATCGAGGCTTGCCTCATGCGCTGCACGGGAAGATATACCGCCACTACCTCAACAGTGTGAAAGGACCGCTTGGCCGCAAAGCGGCCATGCCAATCGGCGCTGCCGGCGAAGTCTTTCGCTGGCTTCACCTGACCACCTACACCATGCAAAAAGGGCATCTGCCCAACGATTATCAAGAGGCCGCAGCGGAATGGCCGGAGTTGCTGGCCTCATTGGAAGCAGGGCGATATGAGCCTTATCACCACCGCATCAAGGAATTGTTCAAACAGGAACACGAGCTTCGCAGCGGCCTGAGCGCTAAGGCATCCGTGTTACCGGCCATCAAGCCTGCGCTGGCGGCCTTTGCCAGTGATTAGGTCAGGGAGAAGCTGACCCGCTCGGCACCAGGAGGCCCCGGCGACTTCTCGGCTTGAAAGGAGAACAGCCGCGGCTGGGGTTTGGGATCGTAGAGGGCGTTCCAGATGCCTTTCCGGTGGGCAATGGCATTCAGGTTGGCTTCGAGAAATTCCTGCATCCGGGGATGATAAGGCTGGAAATTCGTCACTCGCGCCAGGCCCATTTCCACCAGAAGCTTGTTCACGCAGACTTCCTTGCCGGAAGTTGGATCCTGAGCATAAAGGTAGCACGGCAAACGTCCGTAGAGCGCCGGCTGGTTCTTGGCCACTTCCACGCGCACGTTCGAGCCCGGAGGGACCAGTTGCCGAAGAACCTCCCAGGCTTTCCTGGCGCCTGGCTGAGATTTGTTGGGGTGTTGGTGGTCCACTTCCGGCGTATCAATGCCGATCAGGCGGTAGCGCCCGTGTTGGCCCACGAAGGTGTCCCCATCCACCACCTGCGCCACCGTCTCGGCGCTGGATTCCAGCGTATAGGCCGCCGGATCGATTCGGATCGGGTTGCGGCCCCATTCGCGTGCTTTGACGGCCGGGCTGACGCGCCGGAGAGCAACCTTGTTGTCCCCCACCGGGAAATAGCGCAAGGCATCGAGAAACTCCGGGTCAATCTGGCCGTTTTTATTCACCGGAATGCCTTCCTGCACGCCGCGGGCGACCAGGTCCAGCCGTTGGTCCAGAATGATGCGGCTACCCATCCGGATATAACGCTTCAGCGCGGCAATCGCCAAGAGCAACCCAACCACGCCTTTTAAGCCCATCGACTTGTAAGCCAGCATCCCCGCCAGGGCGCCCAGTACCGCCAGTGTCGCCGGACTGGCCTGGCTCACAAATTCCATCGTCGCGCTGAGCACGCGGTCGCCGGACAGCCCGGGCAAAAGATCCATATCTTCGCGCGCTTCGATTGGATACACGCTGGAATCCCTGGCCCCCTGGGCGGGAGGAGATTCGCCTCCAGGCGATTCCTCAACCTTCAGCTCCGGTGCTTCCAATCGCAACACTTCCAATTGCTGCTCAAAGTGCGGGTTGCGTTCTGGAGGAGGAACGAGCCACAGCTCGTCAGCCGGAACGAAAAGGCCGCCGGCCTTGGTCCTGACCAACTCCTGCAATGCGGCCTGCGTGTTTTGGACGGGCTTGCGCACCTGACCGTCTGCGGAGCGGATTTCCAGGTCATGTGGCCGCAAATGGGAAAAATAGACCAGGCGCACGACATCACTGTCCGCAGCGGAGTAGAACGCCCCGGTGGCCAAATCATGCAGTTGAAGCGATGGATCCGAAGCGACTCCTTTGAGGAAGGCCGCCGCCGCGTTTTGAAACGGCTGTTGCTTTGTTGGATCCGGTTTCTCGCCTTCCCGCAGCAGAATGTAGCCGGCATCGTCGGGCATACCTCACCTCAGCGCTATCAAAGGCTGTTGCTCCAACGAAGCCCGGAGGGAACGGCGCAGCTTTTCCAGGGCCGGCGCCTGGTTTCTGGTCGCCAGAACAAAGGGCACAACTTGCCAGTTCAAGGCGAGGCAATAGGGGGTCAAAACCATGTTCACTTTGATGTGCCGGGGAAAACGTGCCATCAACTGTCGGAAATCCGGCAACAGGCACAGGCATCCCAGATCGATAAGCGGCATCTGCACAACCAAAGCCCGCCCGGATTGCACGATATTCATCATGGCGCCGGCGCCCAGTAGTAAGTCCCGTTGGTTTGGACGAGAATCACGTCCTCCGTGCTGATGAGCGAGGCGAGAAAGCCCGCGGCTTGGAGCGCTGCGATTCGGCCTGGACTATCGCCCGGAGGGCAAACCGGATCCTGGCCCAAACCCGGCGCAGTGGAACTGTTGTAGTCGAACAGGGAGCGTTCTGCGGCGTTGAGGGCGGCAACGGCGTCCGTCCGGCGCAGGCCAACTGCGCTGGGCTTGGCGGAGACAAACACGGCGATGACGATGCCGGCCAGGATCAAGAGCACGCACACCACCGCGAGCAGTTCGATGGCCGTGAATCCTCGCAAACGCTTCGAGTTCATGTTTCCGCGCAGGGCTGCGAGAAGGCGAGCACGATACAGCGGTGCTTGTAAACCCTGGTCCCGACAAGGTAGATAAGGATCCATCCAAAACCAGCCGGGGAGGGAAGCAAAAGGGTGAGGAACAGGTTGTTGGCGTGCAGGCACACCTTGGTCCAGGAATATCCCATCCGCAGGAAATGGATGTAGAGCGAGTAACAGATCCCCACGTGCAACACTCCGCCAAGGAGAATGGCTTTCAGGAGCCATCCATGCTCCCGATTCTGCTGCTGAATTTGCGCCAACTGCGCGCCGGCTTCCCGGCAAAGGCCCTCGAAAGCGGGGTTGGAACCGGTTTTCCGGGACAGGTCCGTTACGATTCCGTCAATGCGCCGGTTGAATTTCTGCACATTGAGCCCAGAATGGAGAAAGATGAACGCTTGCAGCAGGATCACCCCCAGACTCAGGCGCGATAGCATCAAATAATAACGTTTCACCATTCCAGTATAAGGCCCTTTATGCGCGGCAATCGTTTCCAACGCGGCTTCACCCTGGCCGAAATCATCGTGGTCGTTGCGCTCCTGGCCATTCTGGGCGCCGGCGCGATGGTTGGCCTCAAGCAATCACGGGACAACGCCGCAGTGCGGAAGACGGTGCAAAATCTCAATGCCATCGACCTGGCCAAACAGACCTGGCAGCGATTCCACCCCACCGACACCTGGCCGGCGAACGAACTCGACCGGTGGAGCGCTCTGGCTGGACATCTCAATCTGATGAGCACTCCGGTGGAAATGCCTGCGGGAAGCGGCTACTACAACTTGGACGGTTTCACCCCAATGGGCCATGCTTACCACGTCGGTTCGCTGGCCGAGCCGGCCAGCGGCCAGTGCAACGGTGTCCAAATCACGCGGCCGTTGGACTAGCCGTGTATGGAGCTACGCAAAATCGAGCGCCGGTCGGCTCGGAGACTCCGGCCGGTCCATCGAACGGAGGCTGCTCAGGAATGCCACCAGATCCCGATCATAAACCGGGCGCACTGCCACGGCCGGGGTCGCGCGCAGCAGCACGCGATCACAGAAAATTTGGGCCACATGGCAGCCGTCGGAATGGCCCACCCTGACTTCTTCGGCCTCCAAAACGCCCACCATGAGGCGATTGGTTGAAATGCAGAGGCGGCCTTGCGCCGCGATGCCCTCGACGTAATCGGCGACCACAAAGGAGTCGAACCGATCATCGGCCGCAAGGTCAAGGAAGTGCAGTTCTCCCCGGCAGCAAATCCGGCTGTCGCACATCAGGATTTCCTGAATCGCCAACGGCTCCTGCGCCACTTCATTGAATTCATCCCTGGGGCCGGAGATTTCGTTTGCCTCGATCCAGCTATGCGAGAGATCAAACCGCCTGGCCCGAACCAAAGGGAGCCGAATGTCACCCGAGGCTTTCAGCGAACCTACCTCGACCTGGCCCAACTGCGAGGGAACACCGTGGCGGCTAACGATCTCCAGGGCGGCCTGGCTGTTTCTAACCGTCACCAACTGCGCCCGCGGGTCGGGCAGATCGTAGCAGCGGTCCCCGCAAACCGCCCGCCCGTGGGCGCCGTGGGTAAAGTCCAGAACCAAGTGATTACCGTCCTCCGGGCCGAACGATCCCTTCGTCGCCCCACTTGCGGTAATCGGCCCGGCGAATTTCATATCCTATTGTAAGGCCTTTCACCGTTTCAAAACGCTTCGCGAAAAAAGGCCTGGCGGTCGCAAAAGAACCGTCCTTCTGAAAACCTTGTTGAATGTTGAATGTTTATGGCTGAAAAGCTTCCCCAATCCCTGCGCCATCGACTGGTGCCGCTCTTCAAGGAAATCCTCGCCTACCACTGGGTCGAGGACCTCACGTTTAACCGGCTCAGCGGCGCCGTTTACCAGGTGCTGCTTTCCCAAGAGCACTCCTCTCTGACGGAGGATGAGGCTGTGGACTTGGCCGTCAATCTCACCCGCAAGGAACGCCTGCCGGAACTCCTGGCGCGCTACGACGCCGTCGTGCAGAAACGCGCAC
>Ga0335069_10009248_pt1 | contig 14038 bp, 7 predicted proteins | sample Lox_Sample_11_FD_206714 | JGI IMG/M metagenome (GOLD analysis project Ga0335069, IMG submission 206714) | Soil microbial communities from Loxahatchee National Wildlife Refuge, Florida, United States - Lox_Sample_1.1 | ecosystem: Environmental > Terrestrial > Soil > Wetlands | place: USA: Florida... | reverse complement strand
TGACTGGGCCCTTTTTTCAGAGTATGGGCACGAATGGTCGCTCGTGCGCTACCTGCCATCAGCCCAGCGATGGCATGTCAGTGTCAGCCGCGAGCGTGCAGGCGCGGTTCTTGCTGACTCAAGGGCGAGACCCGATTTTCCGGCCGGTGGACGGCTCTAACTGCGACCATAACATTGATGTTTCGACGCTTTCCGGACGGTTTGCCGCTTACAGCCTCTTGCGAACCCGTGGTTTGATTCGCATCGCGCTCCCCGTTCCAGCCAACGCGAACTACCAAATCGTCGCTGTGAATAATCCGTATGGCTGTAACGAATCGGGAGTGATTTCGGTGTATCGCCGGCCCCTTCCGGCCACGAATCTCCGCTTCTTGAGTGCGGTTATGTTTGACGGCCGGGAATCGTCTCCGGCCACCGGAACGACGAAGATTTTGTACTCAAACTATCCCGATTCTCTTGTCCAAGATCTCAAGCACCAGTCAGTCGACGCTACAACCGGCCATGCACAAGGCGACGGGACCCGGCCAACGCTGGAAGAGCAGCAAGAGATCGTAGATTTCGAGATGGGCTTAGCAACTGCGCAAGCGTACGACCACCACGCCGGATTGCTAAATGCATATGGTGCGCGTGGTGGCCCGAAAGAGCTCGTTGACCAACCGTTCTTCATCACTATCAATTCCAGTGTCAATCCCTTGGTTCCAACGCTCGAGCAGCCAGGCGGACTTGTCACACCTGGCGATGGTCAGTTCACGCCCGCGATCTTTGATACCTTCGATGCTTGGGCGGCTTTGCCTTCCGCCGATCCACGCGCGGCGATTGCGCGAGGCGAGGCGATTTTCAATTCAAAACCGATCAATATAACGGGCGTAGCCGGGATCAACGACGATGTCTCGCATGGAGGACTGGTCGCCGGAGGTATTCCATCGCTTCAGGGTACCTGTGGGACCTGCCACGACACGCCGAATGTTGGTAATCATTCCTTTCCAACACCCTTGAATATTGGACCAGGCGATCCCGACCCTTCTAATCCGTCGGTCAACTTGGGCGGGCTCGACATCAGTTATCTGCCGTCGATCACCGTGTGCAAACTCGACCCGAGCACTGGTTCGCCAACCTCAAATTGCAAAACCACTACAGATCTTGGCCAAGGACTTATCGATGGCAACTTTGACCATGTTGGAAAAGTGAAAGGACCGATCTTGCGCGGTCTGTCGGCTCGTGCGCCGTATTTCCACAACGGCTCCGCCCAGACTCTCTTGGATGCGGTGCGCTTCTACGAAAAACGATTCGGGTTGGTGTTAACTCCGCAGGAAGAATCAGATCTGATTGCATTTCTGAGAGCGCTCTAACTAAGGAGCAGTCTTAGATGGCAGATTCGTCGAAGAGAACAATTGTCAGTCATTTGTTTCGGGGGACGACATGAACACAGTCTGGTCCAGGAGTCTAGTGCATGCGAGGAGCAGAGAAACTTTCCTGAGGATGAGACACCTGTTGTTCCCACTGGCCGTAGTTGCCCTGTTTCTCGGGCCGATTGCTTCTCGCGTCGCATCTCAAGGCCGTGCCAACGTGGTGCTGTGGAATGCCGGCACGAGCCTCACCCAGACAAGCAACACTTCTTGGACCCTCGCCAAGACGGGCGTGGTCGACCCCAGCACTTCTTCGGTCACCTGGAGCATCGTCGCCACGCCCGGTACCACCGTTGGCGGGCATCTGGTGGTCACCGGGTTTATCGGCGTTGCCAATTTCGGCACCAGTCCCGCAAGCATCGGAAATATTGTGGTGAACCTGCAAACCCTCTGTGGCGCGCACTGGGTTACGCAATCGTCCGACATTGCCGATGCCACCAATGGTGATGCCGCCACCAGCGCGCATGTGGCGCCTTACGCCAGCTCGGAGAAACTCGCGCTGTTTACCGAGAATGCCGCCTCAGGCCAGCTTTCCTTCATGGATAGCAAGACCAACACCTTGTTCTCACTGGTTCCGGCGGTGACCATCCCGCCGTTCAAGGTGGAGCAGTTACTCTATTCTGCCAGCTTCGACAACAAGGTTCTGAACCTGCCCGACGGAACTGCGGCGCGCATCGAGGTTATCGTCACGTTCGGCAATCACCCCGTGGTTCCTCCCAATCTGGACGATGAGGACGTGGACATCAACGGCAACGGCCGAATCGACCGGGACGAGGCCAAGGTGCGCAGTGTGAGCACGCGCGCGCAGACGACAATTCCGGCGACGGAAGCGGCAAACAGCAGCGTAACGCTGAGCGATGCCACCTCCGACCTGGCCAGCACCGGCACGGTCACCTACAGCAACCCGCAGTTCAACCTTGGCCCGCTCGCCGGCACGGCGACGGTGAACTATGACCCCGGAACCAGCGGCGGTTCGATTACCAATTGCGCGCACGCCACCGGCAGCGGCATCACCGTGACGGTGGGTCAGTTCCAGTTTCCGCTGGTGGCGGCGTTCCACACGGATGCCTGTAACACGCAGACGGTCCACCCGCTCAATTGCACGCCGGGAACCGTGGGTTGTGGCTGGCACGTCGGCGACATGAATTCGTACGGACAAACTTCCTGGGCTGATCCCAAGCTCAACTTTGCGACTGCCTCCGTAGCAGCTAACTTCCCCGCGGTTTACGCTTCAACCTATGGGGTATTGCAAGTTGGAATCGCCTCCGGTCCTGCGATCTACTTTGCGCAATCGGATGCCGTCGAGGGTTTCCTGCCGCAGTCCGGCCCACCAGCGGCGCTCGCCGCTTCCTTTTACAATCCGTCCTACTACGTTCCGTCCTCCGCGGGCGTCTTCGGTGGAGAGGTGGTGGCACTGAAAATCAATATCGACTTCTCCGATGCCAAGGTGATGCCGGCAAAATCCTCAGTTCCTTTTGGCGATCTACTGCTTTGTGGTCTGACGTCGACGCCCAGTCTGAATGGGATCACCGTGCGACTGTTCTCTGATTTGGACAATGCGTCCCTCGGCGGCTGGCCAGTTCCTTTCGGCTACAGCATTGCCGACCTAAACGCCCTGACCCAGCAGTTGAATTCCTCGTTCGACAACGGGACCGCCGGCAGCTTCGCAAAAGACCATCTCGGGGTAGGCAGTTGCCCGGCGACTTCCTGGAAGCAGGGCGACGAGACGACCTACACGCAGGCGGAGTTGGGCGGCAGCCCGAGTTTCCTCGGGGATTACTTTCCAACGGTCTACGCTTCAACATACGGGCTATTCCAAATTGGAACAGATTCCGGTTTCTCGACCGATTTCACAGATGTGAGCATCCTCCTGCCTTTCCTGCCGCAGTCCGGACCGCCCGCAGCGTTCAACGCGAACCTCCTCAACCCGACATCGACCGCCGCAGGCACCTTCGGCGGAGAGGATGCAGCGCTGAAACTCAATATCGACTTCTCCGATTTTGGCGTCACTCGGGGCACCTCCGGCCTGCTCTTCGGTGACGTACGGATTTGCGGTCTCACCTCGACGCCGAGCCTGAATGGCATGACCATTCGACAGTTTTCGGACCTGGCCAATGCATCCATCGGCGGGCTGCCGATTCCTGATGGCTACAGCATCACCGATCTCTACAACCTGACCGTGCAGTTGAATTACTCGTTCTTTGGAGGTGTCCCAAGCACATTCGCGCAACAGCATCTGGTCAACGGTTCGTGTCAGTGAACGGTCACGAAACATGTCAACAGCGGCTCGATAGCGCAACGATCGTCCCTAGGTGAGAGGTGATTTGAGATGAAACCGATGAGAATTCTACAACGCAGAACTAACCCGAACGAGTTCGCAGCGGCCCGGCTCACTCAATTCGTCCTGGTTGCATTGATCCTCTCACTTTTTCCGTCGCTATCCGGTGCTGCGGGTACCTGGACGGCATTCGGTCTACAAACATTTGTGCGCGGTTCCGGAGCGCCCACGACGGTAACCGTGAGCTTCAGCGTTCAGAATCCGAATACCCTGTATGTTCTGCGGGTCAACAACGGCGGCGTGAATGGGGAGCTGCCTAGGTCTACGGGTATCGTCACCGTCAACGGGACTCGCATCTTCGGTCCGTTGCTTCTTAATCCACTCATCCCGGTCTTGGAGCTTCCCGTGCTTCTGCGGGCAAATAACCAGATCGGGGTGCAGTTGCAGGGAACTACGGGAAGCGGCATTGCGGTTCAAGTTATTGGGCTCGACTTACAAGCCCCCGCGATTTCCACAAGCGTCAGCCCGGCGCCGAACGCAGCCGGGTGGAATAACTCCAATGTGACGGTGAGTTTCATATGTTCGGATCAAACAAGCGGAATCGCCTCCTGCCCATCCCCGGTCGTAGTCACGACGGAAGGCGCAAATCAAGTCATATCCGGCACAGCGATAGACAAAGCCGGCAACAAAGCCACAGTGTCCGTCAAGGTGAACCTGGACAAGACGCCGCCTGTAATCACGCCGACAGTCAACCCACCTCCGGATGCAGGCGGATGGAACCTGCCACCGGTGACGGTGAGTTATGTATGTTCAGACCAGCTCAGCGGAATCGCAACGTGCAGTTCGCCGGTAACGTTGAGCATGGAGGGCGCGGGCCAAAGCGTCACCGGCATAGCTACCGATATTGCGGGAAATACAGCGACGGCGCACCAGATCGTCAACGTTTCGACTTCATTCTTCTTGATCCGTAACTACGCGGGGAAATGCCTCGACTACGGAACACCAGGGGACGCGGGTGGCGCGTCCGTGTTCCTGAATGACTGCACCGCGTCACATCCGATCCGCGTTGAAGAGATGAACGATCGTCACGAAGTGCTGTTGCATGCCGGCTCGCAGGTCATTGGCGTGCACCACGATACAGCGAGTACAATCGGGATTGCTCCGCCTCCTCCCCCAACCTTACTTGCACTAGAGCTGCAGACCCCGGCGAACTCCACTATTACTACTCTCAATTCTCTGGGCGACCAACTGTTCGCCCTTGATGGTGACAGTATCATCCTGGCCAGCAGCCGCTCATGCCTCAACACCAACGCCGCGACAAGTCCTTGTTCGCCAATCCCGCAACTCGTCATCCAAATCTACAACGCACGGGGAGCGAACGGCTCGCCTGTGGTGGCGGGCATTCGTAACCTGGCCGACTCGGAATTCTGGGACTTTAAGTCGATTGACGGCTCACGCAAATACCCAACGACCGGTTTTGTGGATATCTCAGCGAATGCACAGCTGTGGGACACGATTTGTGAGTCACCGCACACCGTAAATGGCATGCCCGCAACAAACGCATACCTGCTAGCCATTGGGGACCCGATGGGAGATCCGTCCTTGGCGCCAAATCTGCCGGCTCCTTGTAACACTATTAGGCCGGGCGCGTGGGGAAGGGTCTTGGTCATTTCCACCCCCGATGACTGCAGCAACGTAGCCACAGCCTATAAGGACGCCGCGCATGACGTCGGGAACTGCATAGACCTCACCAACTATGCGCCTCTGATCTTAACTGACGGGATCACCTTGCGCGGTGATCGCCGTGGTATCAACTTCGGTCCTCAGTTATTCGCCGCGTACGACTCACCCAAAAACCTCTATTCCACTGGGACGATCAGCAATTGTCCATGGTGCATGCTTCAGATCCATGGAGATTATGTGCGCATCACGGGCCTGCGCCTTCGTGGGCCAACGCGAACGACCCTAGAAAGCGACATGACCCCCGTGGGCATTCAGGTTGATCCCATTCCTTTTCAGCTTCCTTCCACGACTCAATTTTTCTCCACGATTGACCATAACGATATATCCGACTGGGTGGATGCCGGAGTCTGGATCGAGGGAGGGCATCCTGAGACCACGGATTGCGGAGTCGCTGCGAACGATCAGGCAACTCTCGGCAACCTGCGCATCGAGCGCAATTTCATTCATCACAATGAGAGACAGGATTCCGGATACGGTGTGGAACTTAATGGAGGCCGAGGGTTGGTTTTCGGTAACACCTTTCTCATGAACCGCCACGCAATCGCGGGTGGCGGGGATGCGCACGAGAGCTATCGTGCCTGGTATAACCTGGTGCTGTCGGAGGCGCCGATTCAGCTCGGATGCGTCCCTGTCCTAGGCTGTGTCGGAGGTCCCACAAACTTCTACACTCATGACTTCGATATGCATGGCACCGGCAGTGGTGGATTTGGAGGGCGCGGCGGCAATTCTGTGGATATCGTCGGGAGCACGTTTCTGGGTACGAATCGGCATAATTTCGAGTGGCGGGGTGTCCCTTGCCAAAACCATGATTTCAGCTCGAACGTTTCACTGGAGTCAACCTCGGATGCATTGAACTTCAAAACCTCGAACACGCAAGCTTCCGGTTCGATCGAATACATCACGATTACGGATACGCCTTACCAGTTCGAACATGCGAATCCCACTGCTCGTCTCGGCGTGGGCGACTTCGACAACGACGGTGCTGACGATCTGTTCCTGGCCACCGGAGCAGCGTGGTATTACGCGCCTGCGGGCTCGCGGGAATGGCGATTTCTTAGTGCAAAGACGGACACCATCGACCAACTGCTTTTTGGCGATTTCGACGGCGACGGTCGGACCGACGTCGTAGCCATTCATGACGGACAATTTGTGATTTCCTGGGGTGGAATCTCTGAATGGGAAGTTCTTAACGCAGATCCCACCGGCGGCCGGATCTTATTGCTTCCCGACGCCGTAAGCGACATGGCGATAGGCGATTTTGATGGCGATGGTCGTGCCGATATCTTTTACGCCGATCGAATCATCTGGTGGGTGTCTTACGGCGGCTATGGTCCATTTGTGCGGACCGCCAACTCGAGCTTCCAAGTGAAGGATCTTCGCTTCGGCGACTTTGACGGCGATGGAGCAACGGATGTCTTCGGAGTTGTGTCGAACGGGCAATTCAACACCTGGAGCTACAGCAAAAGTGCGACGGGGAGCTGGGCCGATGGCTACCTTCGGCCGGCGTTGGCCGATACGGTGGACGGCCTGGTTGTCGCGGATTTCAATGGCGACGGGTTCGCAGACGTTGCTATGAACTGCGATGGGCCGGCGTGCTGGCGCATTTCTTACGGGGGTTTTCAGGACTGGACGTACTTGTCGGAGCAAAACTCCGGTTTACTTGGTCCCGAGTTCGTGGCTGTCGGCCATTTCCTCGGACATGCTGCAGCTGACGTTCTGACCTGGAACCTTTACTTCAGCTCGACTAACAGTGCCATTTGTAACCCCAACGCCGGGCGAAATACTTACTTCTGTATTTCGCAAGCAGCTATTTATCCGGGCGTGGTTTACAGCACCCAAGACATGCGCTGAACGGCCGGTTGGCGCGCTTCTCTTCAGGCTGCCGCAATCATGGCGGCGGAACTCGCAACCCAGACATCCCGATCTGGGGCATAGACGGCAACAACAATCTCTGCATCGTGCCGGGACGAACCGTCCCTGCTGAGCGTCAAAGCCGTCAGGATATGCGCTAAAAACACCGCACAGGTGCGCGCAGCGCAAGAGGACTGGAAGCATTCAGAGTGGAGGGATAGACCTAACTAAGCCTGCCCATGAAACGGTTGTTCCGTCGAAGCCCAGGTGCCGAATGGTCTTGCCGAATGAACTGCAGTTCGATCCTCATTGCCCCTGGCTAGGCGTCGCCAGCCGGGAGCGTCATCGGAAGCTCCCACAGATACGAAGCCCCCGGTGTAAAAACCGGGGGCTGAATGCTCAAAGACATCGGGTGATTTGACGAGGCAGGCGAGAATATCTCTTTGGATTTGTTTAGGTTAGTAGGACCCGATGCGGATTGCTGGGTTTTATGAGCCCGACGAGCTACCAGGCTGCTCCACCCCGCACAACCAATATAACGGAGCAGCAACATTCCGTCAAATTTTCAAGAATGCTTCCGAATTTGCCGCACCATTACCAAGCGGGTACACGGATTAGTTGCGTGGCGGAAGCAGAGCCGGCCTAAAGACCGGCCACTACAAAAGACCGGTCACCATGCAGTGTACTGCGTGCCGTCCAGCGCCGTCTGATCGCAACCCGAGTGGACGTCATCCACGCCGGTGCTGCTTTGGTCCGGGCTCAAAACCGTATCCCCGATATGCACCACCCAATCGTTCTGGCGGCAAACCGGGTCAATCGGAATTTCACGAAGGTAATGCGCATCCACCAGGTCTTCGAGCGATTGCGGCGCCTGCTGCTTGTCCAGCGTGAAGTTGTCGATCGCCTGCCGCATGGTCTGCAGGTCCTGCTTCAAGACTGCTTCGCGTGCACCCTTTACCGTCCGGTCATACATGATGGCCGCCATGCCGATCAGGATGGAGATGATCATAATCACGATCATCAACTCGATCAGCGTAAAGCCCTGCCCCCACCGCTGCGATTTCGAAATACTTCTCATACCTTCACCTTCAGGCTCCACTCCGCTACCAGTCCGAATACTTCGTGCCATCCAGGGCCGTGCCGATTGATTTGGAATACACGTCGAACACGTTGTTTCCGCCCCAGCTCGTCGAATCCGGATCGTCCTGCACCGAACGCAGTCCCCATTCGGCTCTTCCCGTCATCGGGTCCACGGGAACCCGCCGCAGAAAACGGATGTTTTTGCCGCCCGCCCCGGTTCCGCCCAATGCCACGCCTTTCACCAGCGTGTCCAGGTCTGGCGGATAGCCTTCGCTGCCGACCTCGACGCGAATTTTCTGCTGGTCGGCCAGGTCCTTGTATTTGTCGATCGCGTTGCGCATTTCCCGCAAATCGTAACGCAGCTCTTTCTCTCGTTCGCGGATCACCGTGAACCGCGCAATCGGCAGCGCCATCGAGGAGAGAATCAGCAGAATCGTGCACGCAATAATCAGCTCCAGCAGAGTCATTCCCGATTCGGCTGTGTTTCGGATCTTGCGGCGCATCGAAATGGCTCCCTCCAAGCCTTCCTTAATTGGACGTCCTATTGAACACGCAGTGTTGCTTCGCTCGTGACCAGCGGGATGGGCCTTTGCTGGGAGTCTTTGGCATTGATCTGCACAATGGAAAGGTTTGTCGTTCCGGGGGCCAGAGCTTTCACCACCACCCCAAGCAGCGTTCCGGTGCCATTCACGCCGGGCGTGTTGGGCTGCCGCGTGGCGGAAATAATCGCCTGTCCGTGCTCTTTATCCACGCGCTGCACCAGCGCGATTTCTTGCGATCCCCCGGTCAGGAATCCGCCATGGCGCACTTCTTCCACGCTGATAATCGCGGGATTGTACTGCAGCAGCATGGGCACCGAGAAAAGATCCGTGACGTTCTCCACCACCACGCCGATCGTCGCCGTCTGCCCGGGCGACAAATTCAGCGTCGCCGGCTCAAAGCGGATGTGCGGTCCGCCCACTTGTGCCTGTGGGGCCGGAGCAGGAGCCGCCGTCGGAGCCGTCGGTGCGGGTTGCGCCGCGGGCGCAGCCGTTGGGGCGGCAGGAGCCGCTTGCGGCGCGGCTGCCGGAGTCACGCTCGGATTTGGATTTGATGCCGGCGACTTCACGTCCATTTCCCGTTTCACGCCGGGATAAGATTCGGTCCCGGAATAGAGCGCGCGCAGATTTTCGCGAGTCCAGCTCGGCATGCGCACAATGCGCGGGATGAGCACGATCAGAACTTCGTCTTCCTGGTGCTCCACGTTTTCCGTCGAAAACAAATAACGCATGATCGGCACGCTCGCCAGCCCCGGCCATCCATTGATCGATTTGGTGTCGAGCCGCTGGAACAATCCACCCAGGATGCTGACCTCGCCCTCTTTCAGGCGGATTTCATGTTCCACCTTGCGCTGGCTGATGATGGGCTGCTGGATTCCGCCAATGGACGCCTGACCGGTTACCGCGGAAACTTCCGCGGAAATCTTCAAGCTGATGTCCCGGTTCGGGTGCACATGCGGGGTGATGTCCAGGTTCACGCCGACATCAATGTATTGGAATTGCGTGTTCACCAGCGGGTTCACAAAGCCTGCGCCTGCTGTCGACCCTACACCGACGCCGGCTTGAAAGCTCCCAGTGGCCACCGGCACGCGATCGCCGACTTTCAGCTTTGCCGGCTGCCCGTCGATGGCCCGGATCTCCGGGTTTTCCAGGATTTTCGTGGAACTATCCGTGAGCAGGAAATTGGCCGTGGCGCCGGGCAGCGTCAGCACCACATCGTTCTGGTTGAGGTGCGTCAATTGTGACAGTGTCACCGTTCCCGGAGTAGTGTTCGTAGTCGTCGTCGAACTGCTCGACGAACTCGTCGAAGAGTTCGGATTGATGGCGATGGACGCGCTCTGCCCCGGTTGGATGCCCAGGTTGCGCAGATTATCCGTGCGCGCCTCCAGGATTTCCATCTGCACCAGAACCTCGGGCTTTGACTTGTCGATATCGCGAATGATTTTTTCGGCGAGCGCGATTTTATCCGGCGAATCGCGGATGATGATGGCGTTTTGCGCGTTCACCTGTTGGATGCGCTTCAGGTCCAGCAGTTGCCGCAGGCCGGTCGTGATTTCCGTCAGATCCTGCGGAATCGATACATTGCTCAGATAAAAGGTGCGTACCACCTGCTCTTCATAATCACGCCGCTTCTGGGTGTTGTCCGGAATGATCATGATGATGTTTTCCGTCACCGGCTTCCAGAAAGCTTTCGCTTCCAGCGACACGATATCCAGCGCCTGCTCCAAGGTCACGTTATTCAAATCCACCGGAATACGCCGCGCCTGCAGGTCCGGGTCGTAAATCACCGTCAGCCCGGCCAGCTTCCCGATCGTGTCGAACACCACCTTCACGTCGTTGGACATCCGCAGATTGATGGGCGCCCGGGACAGAGGCTTCAGTTCCGGCGGGGCCGTGGCCAAGACCGGCTCCCCATTTTCCATCAGTGGCTGTTCGCCCTGCTGCGCGGCGCGGGCTTGGTCCGCGATCATGTCGAGTGTCTTCTTTAGCTCCTGGTCCGCAGCCGTGCTGGAAGGATCCAGGACTTGGGCGCGCTGAAATTCGGAAACGGCCCCTTGCAGGTCGCCCTTGTCCCGGAGCTTAAGTCCTTGCCGGACGTGGTTTTGCCCGGCCTCGAAGCGGGCCTGGTCGAGCCCGATTCTGTAATTGACGTTGTGGGGGTCGGACTTCAGCGCCTTGAGGTAGAACTCCACGGCAGCGTCGTAATCGTGCATGTCGACCGCTTCGCGCGCCTGCTTGTATTCCTGCTTCCCCTTGGGGCATCCCGCGGCGAACACCCCGACCGCAATCAAAACCATCAATTGACACCATCGGCGCATGAACGCTCCGCTACCTCGGTCGGGGGCAACCCGTGTCTTTACTTGCTCATGGAGTCTAGCATCGGGATTGTCAGCCCGGCAAGCTGGGCGCTCCCGGGTGTCCTGCTCCTCAAACTGTCCCATGTGCCAGTTCCGCTCCATTTCTCCCCAAGCCAATCCCCGACGACCCGCAGCTGGGAATGACCGCGCCTGGCAGGGCAGCTCTTCCGGACATCCGTGTTAGACGTGTCATCAGGTAAAATGAAAGATTGTGACCAAGCCGACGAAAAACGCCGAGAAGCCGAAAGGTAAACAGGCCCCCAAGCCGCGCGAACAAATCGTCGCGCAGAACCGCGCGGCTTCGTACAACTACCACATCCTCGAAAAGCTCGAAGCCGGCATCGTTCTTCATGGCACCGAAGTGAAAGCGCTTCGTGAAGGCAAGGCCAACATCCGCGACGCCTACGTGGATTTCAAACCCAGCGGCCCTTTTCTTGTCAACGCCCACATCGCCCAATACATGCCCGGCGGCCCCTGGAACCACGAGCCGCTCGGCGAGCGCAAGCTTCTTCTTCACAAGCGCGAAATTCATAAGCTTTCAGGACGTACCGAATCCAAGGGTTTAACCGTCATTCCTCTGCGCATCTATTTCCGCGACGGCATCGCCAAAGTCGAAATCGCTTTGGCCCAGGGCAAAAAATCCTGGGACCGCCGCCAGGACGAACGCACCAAGGAAGCTCGCAGGGAAGCGGAACAAGCTCTCTATCGCAACCGGAGGCGATAACACCACCATGCAAATCACACTTAGCACCACGCCGTTTGCCGCAATCGAAGCCGATGCCCTCGTCACCTACTTCTTCGACGAAAGCGATCCCATTCAGGGGCGCGCCGCCGAACTCGATAAGCTCACCGGCGGCCTGCTCGCGCGCCTGGCCAAAAGCGGCGAGATTGCCGGCAAGTCCCTCGAAACTACGTTGGTTCACGCACCCCAAGGCGTGAAGGCCGCTCGATTGCTCGTCGTCGGGGCAGGGAAGCGCGAGCAATTCAACACCGTAACGCTGCGGAAAGTCGCGGGGGCTGCGCTGCGCTATTTGAAGTCGCGCGCCGCCCACAAGGTTGTCTTCCTCGTGCGCGAAAACGACGCGACCGAAGACGCCGCTCAGGCCGTCACTGAAGCTGCCATTGTCTCCGATTTCGAGACCGACAAGTACAAGACCGACAAGAAAAACGACAAATTTATCGAAACTTTCACAATCGCCGGCTTTAGTGACGCCGAAAAGGCTGCTGGCGAAAAGGGCATTGCGCGCGGCCGAATTATTGGAGACTCCCAAAACTTTACGCGCGACCTCGTGAACGAGCCTTCCAACAAGCTGACGCCGCGCATCCTTGCCGAAAAGGCTGAAGCCATGGCTAAGGAAGCGGGCCTCGCCGTCGAAATTCTCGACGAAAAGAAAATTGCCGACCTGAAAATGGGCGCGCTGCTCAGCGTCGCGCAGGGCAGCGTCGAGCCCCCGCGCATGATCGTCATCACCTACACGCCCGCGAATCACAAACCCGGCGCTCCGGTCGTCGGTCTCGTCGGCAAAGCCGTCACCTTCGATACCGGCGGCATCTCCATCAAGCCCGCCGAGGGCATGGAGAAAATGAAGTACGACATGGCCGGTGGCGCCACCATGATCGGCATCATGCGCGCCATCGCCGCCCTGAAGCCACAAATTAAAGTGATCTGCGTCGTCCCCGCCACCGAAAACATGCCTGGCGGCAAGGCGCAAAAGCCTGGCGACATTCAAACTGCCATGTCCGGTAAAACCATCGAAGTGCTCAACACCGATGCCGAAGGCCGCCTCATCCTCGCCGACGGCGTCCACTACGCCAAGCAGCTCGGCGCCACGCATCTCGTCGATGCCGCCACCCTCACCGGCGCCATCGTCGTCGCACTCGCGAACGTCAACGTCGGCGTCTTTGGCTCCGACCGCGCCTGGACCGACAAGCTCCTCGCCAGCGCCAAAGCCGCCGGCGAAAAAATGTGGGAGCTCCCCATGGACGACGAGTACCGCGAATTTATCAAGGGCAGCTTCGCCGACATTCAGAATATCGGCAGCGGCAAGGGCGGCGGCTCCATCACCGGCGCGTGGTTCATCCGCGAATTCGCCGGCGACACCCCCTGGATCCACCTCGACATCGCCGGCACCGCCTGGAACGACGACGCCAAGCCCTGGCTCGCCAAAGGCCCCACCGGCGTCTCCCTCCGCACCCTGGTCCACCTCATCACGTCACTGTAATTTTGTAGCGCCATAATTTTGTACGCCGTAATTTCGTAGCGCCGGCATCTTGCCGGCTCTTGGGTTTGCTTCGTAGGGGCGGGGCTTGCCCCGCCTCCGCTGTAAAGGCAAGCACCCGCTCCGTTGTAGGGGCGGCTTTACGCCGCCTTCTTCGCATCGCCGACTTCCAGCCGGACAGCACTGCGGTCTCTCTCATCCGATCGCACTTGCACCGTCGATAATGTCGCTCCAAAATCGAATCCGACGCGGTTGTTTCTCTTCGTTCGCCTGGAGTTCTCCATCCAGATGAAACTCATGCTCGAAATAAGAGACCAGATGGCTCTGTTGACATCCTCGCTACAACCATGAGAATTCGCAATCGCAAGTTCTTGAGAATCGTTGTCTGCTACGGAGGCAGGAGGTGCGATGGCCGAAGTCGGACTCCTGCCCTTCGCTCGTATCGCTCTGCAAGTTGCCAAGGCGGTGCTCCCGCGCTACCGCAGCCGTTTCAGCAAACACCAATTCACGCAGCCTCAGTTGCTGGCCATTCTTTGTCTGATGCGTTACGAGGACTGGACCTTTCGCG
>Ga0335069_10009246_pt1 | contig 14040 bp, 12 predicted proteins | sample Lox_Sample_11_FD_206714 | JGI IMG/M metagenome (GOLD analysis project Ga0335069, IMG submission 206714) | Soil microbial communities from Loxahatchee National Wildlife Refuge, Florida, United States - Lox_Sample_1.1 | ecosystem: Environmental > Terrestrial > Soil > Wetlands | place: USA... | reverse complement strand
TGCCGATACGCTGCCCGATCCGCACGAGAAGGGCCTGAGCGAAAGCCAACGCGCGGCGCGCATCAGCGCGCGGCGGCGTCACCTGCAGGCGGCCATGTGTCAGTTCGTCAGTGATCTGATCACCGCCGACATCGTCGGCAAGGAAGTCGCGCTGGCAACGCGCAACCGCTTCGGTACGCGGCGCGGCTCATTGCGTGAGCACGTGCAAGCGATTCTCCGCGAGGTGGCTGAGAAGTAGCCGCTCTGTAACCCTTTAGACGTCTAAAGTTGGAGCCGTTGGGCCTCACCATGCAGACCGCCTGGGGCGGCTGCCGACCTGCTAACCGTGCTGCCCCAGGCTATCGTCTGGCCGCCCCTTCAGGGCTCAAGGCAAACGGGTTTCCCCAAGGTGGAAAATCAACAGCCCCAACGGGGCGGACAGACATCAGCCTGGGGCAGTTAGGGCTGGCGTTTGGCACGCGCCCCAGGCGGCAGGGCGATCGGCCTTCACCAGGCTAAACGGCTACGCCGCCCTCTATAGACCGCAGAGAACGCAAAGATCACAAAGACAATCAGGCTCTGGGTTTCTTTGCGCTCTCTGCGTTCTTTGCGGTTGAGTCGTTCCTCCTTCGCCCGCCTGTGGATTTGTGATTGCGCCGGGTGATAGGAACGGGATCATGGTTGCAGCGCCGTTACCGGAAATCGCAACGCTGCCCGCGGCGCAACTGCCGGAGGAACGTAGCCTCGGGGCGTGGCTGCTGACGCAGCTGGGCAGCACACTCGATGGCCTGGTGCTGCAGGCGATGCGACGCGTCGTCGACGCCATGATGATGCCGCACCCGGAGGAGTTGCCGGCGCACCGCGCGTCTGCAGAACCATTCCTCGGTGGCGACCTGTGGGAAGACCCGCGACGGTTCTTTGCGTTCGTCGATGAGCCGGTCGCCCCCCTGGGGATCTCCGGCCGCTACCGGCGCGCCGTCACCGGCGGCACGATCGTCGGGCGCGAACTGACGACGGCGTATCGCCCATATGGTGGCCCCGAAGCGGTCGCCGATGAGGCAGTCCCGGCCGCGGACAAGATCCTGGTTGAACACTGGATGCATGAGCCAGAGGGCTGTCGCGGTACCGTGGTGGCGTTGCATGGATTCAGCATGGGCTATCCCCGCATCGACGCGTTCGCCCTCTTCGCCGGACAATGCTTCGCTGCCGGGTTTGATGTGGCCCTGGTGACGCTGCCATTTCACGGACCGCGCACGCCGCCCGACGCGCGCTTCTCCGGCGAGCGCTTTGCCATCCCGCACGTCGCGCGTCTGAACGAAGCGGTGCGCCAGGCGATCTACGAGATCCATGTGGTCACCGGCTGGCTGCGTCAGGAGAGCGGCGCGCCCGTCGGTCTCCTCGGCCTCAGCCTGGGCGGCTACCTGGCCGCGCTGATGGCAGGACTGCAGCCCGACTTGGACTTTGTCATCCCGATGGTGCCGCCGGTCTGCATCGGTGACCTGGCGTCGCGGTTTTTTTCCCAGAGCCGCTACTATCGGAGCGGGGGGTCTGCCGCGTTCTCGCACGACGAACTGCGTGCCATGTATCGCGTCCATTCTCCGCTCACCTACACGTGTCGCGTCGACAAGAGCCGCCTCCTCATTCTCGCCGGCCGCGGCGATCAGATCGTTCCTCCCGAGCATCCGCACGCCCTGTGGCAGCACTGGGGTGAGCCGGCGATCTACTGGTTCAGCGGCAGCCACCTCGCGCCATTCCGCCGCGGGCTGCTGGTGGCCAGGATCCTCGAACATCTGGAGCGAACGACCGACGGTTGAGCACGGTCGCCGACGAGGGCGAGCAAAACGGATCGCAACCGGGGCGCGGGGGCGCTCGGAGGCGTAAGCGTTTGATTCCCCCCGGTTCTTGTCGGTGTCCTCTGCGGCTCTGTGGTTCGTCGCCCTCTTTCGAACGCCTGTTGCCGGCCGGCTACTTATGCAGCTGGAAATAATTTACTGATGTTGCCAGGGACGATATGGACAAAAGTCGTCGCTCCCGTTATATGCGGTCCCCCATGACTCAAGCAGACCAGCAGCACACGCATACTTCGCAAACCGACGCCAGCTACGAACGACTGTCGGCGATGGACAGCTCGTTCCTGCACTTCGAACGCGCCAACACCCCCATGCACGTCGGCGGGACGGTGATCTTCGACGCCGGTCCGCTGGTCACGCCTGAAGGGGGTGTCGACATCAAGCGCATCCACGCGCACATCGCGTCGCGCTTGCACATCGTGCCGCGCTATCGGCAACGCCTCGCCTACGTGCCAATCGAGAGTACGCCGGTTTGGGTCGATGACGCCAACTTCAACCTCAGGTATCACATCCGCCACACTAGTCTGCCGCGTCCCGGCACCGAGCAGCAGCTCAAACGGCTGTGCGGCCAACTCATGTCGCAGCCGCTCGATCGCCGCAAGCCGCTCTGGGAGCTGTGGATCGTCGAAGGCCTCAAGGGTGGCCGCTTCGCGCTGGTCGGCAAGACCCACCATTGCATGGTGGATGGTATCAGCGGCGTGGACCTGCTGACGGCGCTGCTGCGGTCGACGCCCGACGAGACAATCGAGGACCCGCCCGCGTGGACTCCCCGACGGGCGCCCTCAACGTGGCAGCTGGTGCGGGACGCGGTGGCGCGGCGCGCCAGCACTTCCGTCAAATTTCTGCAGAACCTGGAGGATGCTCTGCAAGCGCCGGAGGACGTCAGCGCGCGCTTGGTCGAGAACCTTGGTGCGGTGCTGGAGACCATCGACGCCGGGTTGCAGCCGGCGGCCGACACGCCGCTCAACCGGCCCCTCGGACCGCATCGCCGTTTCGACTGGTTGGCAATCGACCTGGCCGAGTTGAAAGCGGTGAAGAACCAGCTTGGCGGAACGGTGAACGACGTCGTGCTCGCCACCGTGGCAGGGGCGGTGCGCCATTTCCTGCGACACCGGCGCATCAAGCCAGACGCACTGCCGTACCGCGTGGCCATCCCGGTCAGCACACGTTTGCCCGAGGAATATGGAAGCATGGGCAACCGCGTGTCGGCCTGGCTCATCGATCTGCCGATCGAGGAGCGTGACCCGCGCCGGCGGCTGGCGCGCGTGCGCGCCACGACGGCAGCATTGAAGCAGTCGAAGCAAGCCCGGGGGTTCGAGACTCTGATACGGCTTGCCGAGTGGACCGGCTCCATCCCGCTCGCCGCGGGAGCGCGCCTGGCGTCGTGGATGCAGCCGTTCAATCTCATCGTGACCAACGTTCCGGGGCCGCAGGTACCGCTCTACCTGCTCGGCGCCGAAGCCATCCGGGGGTACCCGCTTGTCCCTCTGTTCGAATACCAGTGTCTCGGTGTGGCCGTGCTCAGCTACATGGGCAAGGTCTGCTGGGGAGTGAACGCAGACTGGGACCGGGTGCCGGACCTGCGCGTGTTCGTCGCCGCAATCAGACGGTCGTTCGAAGAGCTCCGCGAGGCGGCGAAGCTGCCGACCATCGGCCGCAAACGGGTCGCTGTGGAGCAACCGATGCGTGCTGCCGGCGGCCAACGCTAGGGCCCACGGCCGGGCGTCCTTTTTATGGCCGGTCGTGCAGGGTGACGAGAATACGAAATAGCGAAAGCACGAACGAGCGTCTGCCTTTCGTGATTTCGAGCGTTTGAGTTTTCGTCATGCATGCGCGGTCGCACGGCCACGGTTTTTTCCTTGCAAATTCTATTGGGGGATGTTGTCTGGTCTGGGTAGCACTCTGAATTGAGCTTTGGGGGGGCCATGGCGCGTGTGGACTTGAGGCTGCGGTGGCGTGATCGCGGACCGGTGGTGATGGAGGGGACGCTGCACCCGGGGTTCATTCCGGTTGCCACCGCGCTCCGACGCCAGTTGGAGGGCTACCCGGGCGGCGCTGCGGTGTGCGTCTACCACCGCGGTCAGTGCGTGGTGGATCTGTGGGGCGGCACGCGAGACCGGGCCGGCAACCCGTGGGAGGCGGATACGCTGGCGCCGAGCTTCTCGACCACCAAGGGGGTTGCCTCGACGCTCCTCCACATCATGGCGGACCGCGGCCTGCTCAGGTACGAGGACCGGATTGCGCGCTACTGGCCGGAATTCGCCCAGGCCGGCAAGGACGCGATCACCGTCCGGCACGTGCTCACGCACCAATCCGGGCTCTATCACATCCGGCAGATGATCGACCGCGCAGAGCGCATGCTCGACTGGGAGTACATGATCCGTGCAATCGAGCGGACCTCGCCGTTGCATCAGCCCGGTGCGCGTAGCGGCTACCACGGGTTGACCTATGGCTTCCTCGTGGGTGAGCTTCTCCAGCGCGTCACCGGGCGCCCGTTCTCGCAACTCGTGCAGGACGAGATCGCGCAGCCCCTGGGCTTGGATGGCTTGTACATCGGCGCCCCCGATGACGTGCTGCCGCGGGCCGCGGAACTCATTTCGCCCCCGCCAGGGCTGCTGGCGCGGTATGGTCCGCAGGTCGGCGACACGCTGGAGGGTGCGGCGGCGGTTTGGCGGCGGCTGCTGGCGATGTTTGGCGTCGATCTCGACTTGGGCAGCATCCTCGACGCTTTGGCGCCCCGGGGCATCAGCAGCTTCGACTTCGGCGCCGACGAGACCTTGCGCGTCGCCATCCCCGCTGCCAACGGGCTTTTCACCGCGCGCTCGCTGGCGCGGATGTACGCCGCACTGGCCTGCAGCGGCGAGATAGATGGAGTGCGACTGCTCTCGCGGGAGACCCTGAGACGCGCGACGCAGGTGCAGAGTCCGGCGCCGCGGCGGGCAGTGTTGCCCATCGACATGCGTTGGCGGCTCGGCTACCACGCGGTGTTCACCACGCAAGGGATACCAGCGCAAGCCTTCGGTCACTTCGGCTTTGGCGGTTCGGGTGCATGGGCCGATCCCAGCCAGCAGCTGGCGCTGGGGATGATTGTCAACAGCGGCGTCGGCACACCGTTCGGCGACCTGCGCATCGCGCGCATCAGCGGGGCTGCGCTGCTGAGCGTTCGGCAGCGTACGCAAGCATCCGGCGTGCGGTCGGTGCCGAGTCCGCGACTTGTGGGCCGGAGCGGCGCCAGAACCCTTGCGGCACGTCGGCGCGCGTCGACGCTATCAGCGCAGTCAGCAGGGATCGGGGGCGCCTGAGAGTCGAGCACGTCTGCACGCGCTTCACGGATCTGCGTCGCCCGCATGCAGCGACGGAGGTTCGCTCTCCAGCAGTGATGATTCGTCAGGCGGCTGATACAGGACGGCCGCGAACGGCGTACCCCCGCCTCGATCTTGATTGCACCCCAGCTCGAAGCCGCTCCGGCGCCTGCTTGCCAAGCACGTGCTTCGTCTCGTGTGGCTGCCCTGACGCTTCGGAGCCGATTGCCCCATTCTCGCCCGGCAGCAAACGGCGCACCATCTGGCTTGGCCGCAGCTCGTTGAGCCGTGTAAGCACCGGGTACGGACGTTCCTGCGCCAGCGCGTCGAGCGTTTTCTGCATCACACCGGTGATCTCCGCATAACACTTGCGCACGACTCTTGGATTCTTTGCCTGCCCCGGACCGTAGCGCGACCAGTCCAGCGGTTCGCCGAACTGCACGGTGACCTTGGCGGGTAGCTGCACCGACGGCACGAAGGCGGGGGCCACTCCCAGCGGAATATGCCAGATGAACGGGAACACCTTGATGTGCAGGCGTTCCAGACCCATCCAGCGAGCAATCCTGCGGCCGCGCGTCAGCACAAAGGTCGATTGGTGTGCACCGTGGATGGTCATCGGCACAACGGGTACACGTGCAGTCAGGGCCAATTCGACGAACCCCATGTGCCCCCCGAAGTCAATTTTGTTGCGTTCGCTCCAGGGGCGGAACACTTCATGGTCACCGCCCGGAAATACGACGGTGGCGGCACCCCGTTTCAGTGCTGCTTTGGCGATCGCCGGATTGGCACGCAGTAGCCCCAGCTTACGGAACCATGGGCCCACGATCGGGTAGGCAAACGTCAAGTCGTACCCCAACATGTACAGCGCGGCTTTGGGGCCTCGGTCCTCTATCCAGCGCTCAAGCAGCGCTGCGACGTCGGTCGTCTGTGCCCCGCCGGAATGATTGCCGACGATGAGAAAGGCACCGTGCTTGGGCAGATTCTGCCAGCCGCGGATCTCGGCGCCGAAGTAGCGGTTGATGACCCTGAGGAGCGGCAGGACAAGCCTGACGGCCCTGGGGTCACGTTGAAAATGCGCCTGCTTGAGCTGCGCCTTAATGGTCATGTCGATCCGATCAACGAGCGGCTGCAGCAGCGCTGCGATTTCTCCGGGCGGAGACTGTTGAGGGTCGAGATGTCTCATGGCACCGCCTCCAGCGTGAACGCCGGCCGGTTCAACCCGCCGTATTGCGGTCCGGGTAGCTTGCGCGCCTTCCACCGAGTCCATCGCCTACTCCCCTGATCGCCAGGTCCGACCACGGAACACTCACCCAGCAAATGTCATGACAATCCCACGTGGTCGGCAAAATCAACCCGCTCGCGGCCAACTCCGCAGTTCTGCTTCTGAAACTCAGGGCGGGTTCTCGAAACCTGCAATCAAAGGCTACAAGAGGGTCTCATCTAGCAGCATGAGGACACGGGCGGTAGGTCCTGGAGCGCGGGTAGCGTTCGATGCGAGACGACCCGCCGCCATTCCCAGGCGAATTGAACACCGGTGGGAGGGTGGTGCAGGGGGCAAAGTTTCGCTACCAGAGACCGCAGTCGAAGGAGGAGAATCGTGACGCGTGAACGCCGTGGAGGAGAAGGATCTGTGATCCAGACGGAAGCGGGGGCAAAGCCAGCGCCGGCGAAAGCAAGCGCGCGGGCGGCCCGCGGGGGCAAAGCGCAAGTGAGTGAGAAGCTGGATGACAAGGAACCGGCAAGCCGGAACGAAGCAAACGCACAATCATCGCAAACGCGGCCGGATCGGCAGGCGGCCAGCAGCGATTCCGCCGGGGTGCCACCGACTCGTGCCCGCCGCGAACGGCCGGCGGGGGGGCGAGGGGTTTCCGGCAAGGCTCCCGCATCGCGGGCAGCCGAGCCGCAACTTGAAGCGCTTACCGAGGAGCTACGAGCCGTGAAAACAATGGTGCAGCGACTGGTGCCGCCACCACTGACCGACACGAGCACGGCCGACACAATACTGGAAGGCGCCGTCAATTCGCTGCGTCGCCTGCTGAGCGAGTTGATCGAGGAGCGCATGGAGGCGCTAGTTAGAGACCTTGCCCAGGTCCGCAGCGACGCGACGTCCGCGGCCGCCGACGAAGGCGGGCGGATCGTCGCGCGACTGGACCAGCTGCTCGAGTCGCTCGGCGCCCGCAAGTTCGAGGCACGACGGTTCGACGCCATCGATCCGCTCATCCACGTCGCCGTCGAGGAACGCCGTGAGCAAGGCATTCCCGAGGGCGTGGTTCTCGCGACAGTGCGCCCGGGCTTTCGAAGCGGGCGCGGCGTCGTCGTCTGCAAGGCGGCGGTGGCCGTCAACCGCGGAGCCTGAGAGATGGCACAGCTGGGGATCGATTTCGGGACAACCAACACCGTGGTGGTCTGCAGCGATCGCGGCCGCTATCCGATCGTCCCGCACGTTGCCGAGACCGCGATAGGCCACGTTGTGCGCGACGTGTTCCCGTCGCTGTTGGCATACGACCACGACAGCGGCCGGTTTCTGTATGGTCCGGACGCGGAGCGCTGTCTGCTGCGGGCCCCAGGGGCCGCCCGCTATAGCATCGTCCGCTCGATCAAGCGTCTGCTGCGCGACTATGTCGGCGGCGGCCGCATTGGCCTCGAAACATACCCCGGGGGATGGGAGACGGCCGCGGTGCTCACCGGGTTCGCTGCTGCCCTACGGGACTCCATCTTGCGAGCCGGCCTCTTTGCTCCCGCGGAGCGGTTGCGCACGGTGCTGACCTGGCCGGCACATGCCAACGGCGCACAGCGCTACGTGACCCGCGCGTGCTTCAAAGCGGCCGGCTTCGAGATCGTTGGAACGCTCAACGAGCCCACCGCGGCGGCGATCGAATTCGCCGACCGCATGGCCCAGGGCAACCGTATGGCAGCTCGGAAGCTGGCGGCGTCCGTCGCCATCTTCGACTTCGGCGGCGGGACCTTCGATGCCTCGTTGGTGCGGGTTGAGGGCGGGGAATTTACCGTGCTCGACGCAGCGGGCATCGAGGAGCTGGGCGGCGACGATCTGGACCAGGCTCTGGCGTTCATGTTTGCCGAGCAGATCGGGGTCAGCCTCGATGCGTTACCTCCCTTGCAGCGGGACCTCTTGCTGCGCCACGCCTGCCAGCAGAAGGAGAGCATCGCCTCGGGAGCAGTGCGGACGTTGACCCTCGTGCCCTCCGACATTGGCGTGCGTGGACCAACATGTACAGTACCCGTGGCGGCGTATTTTGAACGCGTGCGTCCAGTGATCGCCCCGGCGGTGGACAAGCTCTGGTCCCTGGTGGCTGGGAGCGCTGCGCGCGCTGCCGGCATCGATCCGGAGCGACTCGACACCGTGTATTTGGTCGGTGGTTCTTCGAAGTTGCCGTTGGTAGCGCAGTTGATTGCGGCGCGTTTTCCGGCCGTGCGTCTGGTCATGACGGACAAGCCGTTCACGGCGACCGCCATGGGTGCGGCCATTCACAGTGCGGAAGGCATTGCCCTCCACGACATCCTGTCGCGGCACTTCGGCGTCATCCGCTTAGCGGATCGCGGGACCCGCGAGTACTTTGCGCCCATTTTTCGCGCCGGGACTCAGCTGCCCCCGCACGGCGGCGCCGCGGTCGAGGCGCGGGCGGAGTATGCGCCGCAGCACAACGTCGGGCACCTGCGCTACTTCGAATGTGCAGGGGTGGATGAGCGGGGCCAGCCTGCACTTGGCGTGCGCGCCTGGTCGGATGTGCTGTTCCCCTACGATCCCAACATCCCCGTCGAGCAACGCTTGACACTGGCCGATATCGTGCAGCGCGGTGACCTGGCGGACCAGCGGATTTGCGAAGTGTATTCGTGCGACAGCGACGGCGTCATCACGGTGCGCATGAGCCGGCGCGCGGATGGCCAGGCACGTGTCTACGAGATCTTCCGGGATTGATGACCGGGTCGCGATGGAAGAGAGCGAAATCGGCGAGGTTGGGGTCGACAAGCTGGCGGAGCAGGCACACGAGAAGGCGAGGGAGCAAGGAGCACGCGTGCCGTGGTTGCGCGGGCTCGCCCTGTCGACCGCGTTGTTCGCCGTTGCAGCTGCAATTGCATCGCTTGAAGCGGGTCGCTACGCGAGCGAGGCCCTCTTACGGATGAACGAGGCAACCCTCAGACAAGCACAGGCGGCTGACGCGTGGGCGTACTATCAAGCCAAGGGGGTCAAACAGGTCACACGTGACGCCGCGGCCAGCATCCTGACCTCTGGATCATCGCCTGCGTGTGCGGCACGGCCGGCGTGAGCCTCGTAGTCGCCGGCTTGTTCTGAACGTCCGAGTTAGGCAGCCGAGACGCATCGACCTTTCCGTCAAGCCTCGGCCGAATACCGGGGTGGCAAGAATGTGGGAGCCAAGATCGCCTTGAATCGGCTGCGCCGACTGCATCAATCGGCCACGCATGCGTCAAGTGATAGCCCGGAGAGAATCGACGGACCGCTGATTACTTTCCGTGCGGGTGGCGGTACCGCGGCTCGGGCTACAAGCAGTTGACCGGCCGCGCCAACTACCGCGCCATCGGTGCATTGTGAACATGGACCTCGAAGGCAAGCCCGAGCTCGCCCGCGAGCCGCAGGCCGCCGCGCGGATCGCCTTTGCCTACTGGGACCGCTGCGGGTGTTCACCGCTGGCCGACGCCGGGGACCTGGAGGCCATCACCGCGAAGGTGAACGGCCCGGCAAAGCTCAGCCTGGCCGAACGGCGCGAGGCCACGCTGCGCGCGATGGACATCTGGCGGGACTGATGCCCGCCCCGACGGCCGCAGTCACGATCGGCACGCTCACCGTGAAGTTCCACTACCAGACGGTGTGCACCTGTGATGTGACGAAGGCCTTGGGGCCGTGAGGATTGCACGCGAGTTACGCCGCTCACCCGGGCCCAATTCTCGTGCTGCCTGTCGCTGTTTCTGAAGAGAGGTGGTGGTCAGGCGACAAGAGGTCGAGGCGCTCCAAGCGCCGCTCTTGACGGTGTCACGTGGATCGTGGCAATGCCCCTCCAAGCGAGGGTGCTTCGGTCGCCGATTTCACTCGGGCGCCGAAGTTTTTTCGACACCGAAATTTTTTCGGCTTGCAGGAGCAAGAGCGAAAATGGTGAGATGTCCGCGCCACGAAGGTTGCTGAAGGGCGTGTACCTTCGTGCTCTCATGGTCTGGAAGCCGTGAGGCAAAAGGGATCGCAGTCAAATTCCAATCCAGTCCAGACACAGCGCCGCCATGAAACTGATCCGCTTCACCATCGCCGACTCGCCGAACCCTTGTTTTGGCGTCGTCGTCCGAGACCAAGCTGTCCCGTTCGCTGTGCTGAAACGCAAAACGGGGAAGTCCTCCCTCCACTTGGCCGACAGCCGATCCTACCTTGCCAATCTTCCCGAGAGCGAGCAGGCGGCAAAGGAGGCGGTCGCCTGGGGCGAACAGCACCTCGGAGAACTCGGTGGTGGCGAACGCTTCCCTCTCAGCGCCGTCCGCCTGCTGGAGCCGGTGGAGGTCGTCGCACTATTCGACTTCGGCCTCACGCCGCGGCATCTCAAGAACTCTGCCGAAACCCTCATGAAGTATGAGAAGGATAACCCGCAGACCGCGCCGTTGTTGCAGGCATTCGCTAAACTCGTCCTCGCCCCGAAACCTCAGCCCGCCGCCGGTCAGCCCGAGCCGCTGTCCTATTACAAGTGCAACATGAACTCGATCGTCGGCAGCGGGGAAACCGTCCCCTGGCCGGCGTACACGTCGCGGCTGGACATCGAGCCTGAGCTGGCCGTCGTGTATGGGAACGACAAGCAGCCGGTCGCGGGCTTCTGCATCTTCAACGACGTCTCGGCCCGCGACGTTCAGGCCACGGAGTTCGTCGGCGGATTCTGCTTGACGAAGGACATGGCGAAGGGCAACCAACTGGGGCCCTACTTGGTCACGCCCGATGAGGTCGGCGATCCCTCCAACCTCACGGTCGTCGTCAAGGTGAACGGACATGTCAGATACCGGGGATCGACATCCGAAATCAGTCACAAAGTCGAGGCAGTTTTCGCCTGGTTCGGGATGATCGCTCCGATCAAGTCCGGAAGCGTCATGGGCCTCGGCACCATTCCGGATTGCACCGGCCTCGACCACGACGACTTCATCGATCCCGGCGCGGACATCGAGATCAGCTTCGAGCGACTCGGAACACTTCGGTCCCGATTCGCCGAGCCAATGGGCAAACTCTTGCCCAGCCGCTGGCCAGTTCGGCCGCAGATGCAGAAGTACCACGCGTGAGAACCTGCCTTGACCCGTCTCATCGATCTGACCAAGACCCTGGATTCGGACGATCGCGCCAAGCTGCCGCCGCATCTGGCCAGCGTTGCCGCAGTGGTGGCTCCCGCCATCGAGTACCTCCACCCCGCCGGGCAGAAAGGGCGCGACGAGTTCTGCCGCTACCTCGGCTGCCATCATGGCGACCTCGTGGGCGGTGAAGGTTGGGGGAACGAGGTTCTGACCGACCTCTCCTCCCACTGCGGAACCCACGTCGATGCGCCCCTGCACAGTGGCTCACGTATCGCCGGCGCGCCGGCACGCACCATCACCGACATCGCGCTGGATGAACTCTACCGCCCCGGGTTGGTGCTGGATGTCCGGCCGTGGGCCAAGGGCGGTGAAGAGATCACGGTTGAGATGCTGGATGCCGCGCTGGCCGCGACCGGGTGTCGGATCGACACCGGGAATGCGGTGCTGATCCGCACGGGCCAGGAGCGTTACTCGATGACGGATCCCGAATACTACATGCAGCCGGGCATGAGCCGGGCAAGCACGCTTCACCTCACGAATCAGGGGGCGACTATCCTAGGCACCGATGCCGCCGGCTGGGATCTGCCCTTTGGCGTCATGGCGCGCAAGTTCAAGGAGACTGGCGACAACTCGGTCCTCTGGGATGGTCACAAGGCCATCGTCCAGAAGGAAGCGTTCATCGTCCAGCAGATGACCAATCTCGGCGCCCTTCCTTTGAGTGGCTTCATGGTAGGGTTCTTTCCCATCAAGCTTGCCCGCTGCAGCGCCGCTCCCGCGCGCGTTGTGGCATTTGTGGACTGATCGTGGAATCTTCGTCATTCCTCTTCCGCGGTTGCAGGAGTTTCCTTCCTGCCTTTGGCGAAGAGCCCGTCACCGGTGAGGATCACGCCGTTGGTCTTCACGTATTCAGCCCACAGCGCGAGCAGCGCCTGACGCTTGTCAGGATGGGTCTTCGACAGGTCGTGCAGCTCGGCGGGATCATCCCGCAGGTTGAACAGCTGCCAGTCGCCGCTGCCGCCGGCTGCTTTCAGGAGATAGAGGATTTTCCAGTCGCCCTGACGCACGGCTCGGTTCCCGAACAACTCCCAGCCAATCCAGTCGCTGCCCGCGCGAATTGCATCGGATTTTCCCGTGAGCAGCGGCACCAGCGATTTGCCCTGCAACGGTGCGAGCGTGCTGCCGCGTTTCCTGGAGGGATGCTCCGCGCCGGCCAGTTCATAGAGGGTGGGGGCAATGTCCATGACATGGAGAAGCGAGCCGTTGATGTCGCCGGCGTGCGTGACGCCGGGGCCCGCGATGATGAGCGGCGCGCGGATGCCGCCCTCGGACACATAGCCCTTGAACATTCGAAACGGCACTGAGCCGGCCTGCGCCCAGGCCGGGCCGTAGTCAACCACGGAGCCTTTTCGGCCCCAGTTTTCGGGGCGTGGGTCGAAGTGTTCGAGGAACCATTTCTTGGCCTCGGGTGAGAACACAGATTCGATCAACGATGTGAGTTCAATAGACTCTGCGCCGTTGTCCGAGAAGAAAATGACCAGCGTAGTGTCCAGTTTGCCTGCTTCTTTGAGATGATCGAGGACGCGGCCGATGTGATAGTCCATGTTGGCGAGCATCGCGGCGTAGATTTCCATTCTGCGCGCCGAGAGCTTTTGCTGTTCGGGCGTGAGCGAATCCCACGCCGGAATGTTCGGGAGGCGTGGAAACGGTTGCGCGCTTTTGCCGACGATGCCCATGTCCTTCATACGAGCGAGGCGCGATGCGCGCAGGGCGTCATAGCCCTGGTCATATTGACCCTGGTATTTGTTGAGCCAGTCGTCGGGCACCGCGAAGGGGCTGTGAACCGCCTGAAAAGAGAGATAGGCGAAAAACGGCTTGCCGTCGTCCTTGTTTTCGTCAACGGACTTCATGATGAAGTTCGCATACGCCTCCGAGGAGAAGTGATTGTCCGGAAGCTTCTCGAGCAGCTTGCCGTTCAGCGTGAAGGTGAGGTGCGGGTGTGCGGGGTTCGGATACATCATGTCGCTCCAATTGCTGCCGCCGCCCTGCATGAGCGAGAAGTCGCGCTCGAAGCCGCGGGCGGCCGGCCAGCTTCCCGGCTCCTCGCCCATGTGCCACTTGCCGGCCATGTAGGTGTGATAGCCCGCGTCGCGCAGCACGGTGGCCAGGCTGACCACGCGGTTGTTCAAATGCCCCTCGTAGCCTGGTTTGCCTTTCTGCTTTGGACCGAGAAACTCGGCCATATTGCCGAGGCCGGCGACGTGGTTGTCGGTTCCGCTCAGCAGCATCGAACGCGTGGGCGAGCAGGTCGGGCCGACGTCGAAGCTCGTCGCTCGTAACCCCCGTTGGGCGAGCGCATCGAGATTCGGCGTCTTGATTTCACCGCCGAAGCAACCGATGTCCGAGTACCCCATGTCGTCGGCGATGATGAGCAGGACGTTGGGCCTTCCTCGCACTGCGCTTGTCGAGGGGGTGTCCGCCGCGTGGGCGTTCGTCAGCGCCAGCGCACCCACGAGCGCGGCGGCGAGGAGGTTTTGTAGGCGCGTGGTCTTCATCGTCGTGTTCCTTCTATGCGTGGTTGTGATTGGGGTCCACTTCACCAGCCGGATTGCACCCGGCGC
>Ga0335069_10009245_pt1 | contig 14041 bp, 13 predicted proteins | sample Lox_Sample_11_FD_206714 | JGI IMG/M metagenome (GOLD analysis project Ga0335069, IMG submission 206714) | Soil microbial communities from Loxahatchee National Wildlife Refuge, Florida, United States - Lox_Sample_1.1 | ecosystem: Environmental > Terrestrial > Soil > Wetlands | place: USA... | reverse complement strand
GGAAAAACCCTCGATGAAAGTGTTCACGTCACCTGATGAAGCTGGCGACGCCGTGCTGCAAGCGGCCAAATCAGGAGACCAAGCCGCGGTGCTGGCGATCTTCGGTCCCGAGTCGAAGGACATTATTCATTCCGGCGATGCCGTGCAGGACAAGTCCGCGGTCGAGAGGTTCATTAATGCCTACCAGGTGATGCATCGCTGGCGCACGATGACGGACGGAAGCCAAGACCTGTTGGTTGGAGCCGATAACTATCCGTTCCCCATCCCGCTGAAAAAGAATGCCTCAGGCCAATGGTACTTCGACATCGCGGCCGGGAAAGAAGAGATCCTCGCGCGTCGTATCGGCCGCAACGAGCTCGCTGTGATCGACGTTTGTGCCGCCTTGGCCGACGCTCAACACGAATACTTTTCGCAGCCTCGCAACGGTGAGAAGACAAAGCAGTACGCGCTGAAGTTCATCAGTGATGCCGGAACACAGGACGGCCTCTATTGGGATTCGCCGCCAGATCAGCCCCGCAGTCCCCTCGGCCCTATGGCTGCCTTCGCGACTAAGGAAGGCTACACGGTGAAGCCAGAGGCGCACCAGCCCTTCCATGGCTACTACTTCCGCATGCTGACCAAGCAAGGTAGCAAGGCACCAGGTGGCGCGAAGGACTATGTTGTGAACGGCAAGCTGACCGGTGGATTTGCTTTCCTCGCCTATCCTGCCGAATACCGGAATTCTGGAGTGATGACGTTCATCGTGGGACCGGACGGCGTTGTCTATCAGAAAGACTTAGGCGCGAAGACCTCCGAAATAGCCGCGGCCATGACGGAGTACGACCCGGGCGACGGTTGGACAAATGTGGCAGCCGTCGAGTAGTGCAGATTTAGCAGGAGGATTTGGTAGTTTTCAGGCCTGAACGGCAGCCGCCGCCGGTACCTCGTTGAAAAATCGCGCCATCGTTCGGAACTTCTCGTAACGCGACCGAACCAGTTCCTCTCCCGAGCGACCCTTCAACTCTGCCAGGTATTTCGCGAGCGACGTGTCGAGCAACTTGGCGGCTCCCTCGTGATCGTTGTGCGCGCCACCCGCAGGCTCGGGGATCACGTCATCGATAATGCCAAGCTTCGACAAATCCTTCGCCGTGATCTTCATCGCCTCGGCTGCCAGATCGCGCTTCGTCGCGTCGCGCCACATAATCGACGCACAGCCTTCCGGCGAAATCACGCTGTAGATGGCGTTCTCCTGCATCAGGACGCGATCGGCGACGGCAATCGCCAACGCACCGCCGCTGCCGCCTTCGCCAGTGATGAGGGTAATAATCGGAACCTTCAGCCGCGCCATCTCGCGCAAGTTATATGCAATAGCTTCTGCCTGCCCGCGCTCCTCGGCTCCCAGGCCTGGATACGCACCCGGCACATCGACCAGCGTGATAATCGGACGCCCGAACTTTTCCGCGATGCGCATGGCGCGAATCGACTTCCGATATCCCTCGGGATTTGGCATGCCGAAATTGCGATGAACTTTCTGCTTGGTGTCGCGGCCCTTCTGCGTGCCGACGACGAGCACCGGCTGGTCGTGAAACTTCGCCATCCCGCAAACGATCGCAGGATCGTCCGCAAACCGCCGGTCCCCGTGGATCTCGCTGAAATCCGTAAACACGCGCTCGATGTAGTCGAGCGTATAAGGCCGCTGCGGATGCCGCGCCAGCTCGGTGCGCTTCCACGCATCCAGATGCACCGAAACCTGCGCCCGAAGCGCGTTCACCTGCTCGTGCAAAACCGACAGTTGCCGCTTGGCTTCGGCATTGTCACGCGCCAGCACTTCCAGGTGCCCGATTTGTTTTTCAATTTTTTCCAGCTCTTGCTGGGCTTTCGATGCGGATTCCATTTTTGCGAGTGTTCCGTTCCCGGCTTCGTCCCGGAGTTGCTGGATGCTTTGGTCGAGCAGGTCTTGTACGAGCGCCAATCCCGGTGCCGCCATAACACTCCTGTTCAGGGGAGCCAATCTCTCGGTGAAAGACGCAGGCTGCCTCTGCGCCTAATCGACAACCCTCACCGTTCCCTTCCCGCACAGTTCCTCGACGCGGGAGATGAACGCATAGTCAGGTAATACATTATAGCCTTCGCCATCCATCACCACCATAAAGTCGCCACTGCGCTCGAGTTCGAACAGCAGCCGGGCATCGCCTTTATGGCCTTTCAGGATTGCGTGTAGCTCATCGACGGTACCCTCGCTCATTCGCTCGAGAGCGAGCCGCAGCTTGAGCGAGCGCGGCAGCTTGGGAACTGCCTCGTCGAGTGTCTGGATATCGTTGAGCATCAACTTGGGATTCGATCCTTCTTCTACTCTCACCCCGGCTTTCACCAGCACCGGAACTTCGAGCTTCAGCCTGTCGGCAAGCTTACGATACGCATCGGCGAAGCAGACGAAATCCACCTTGCCGTTCATGTCTTCCATCGCGCCCTGCGCGTACAGATCGCCCTTCTTCGACTTGGCAACGCGCACTCCGGTGAGTACGCCGGCGGTGGTGATCGACTCGTCCTTTCCCGTGGACTGCTTCATCGCCCCAATGTCTTCCGTGTTGAGCGCACGAAAATCCATCAGCTTGTTGCGATATTTCTCCAGCGGATGACCGGTGATAAAGAACCCAAGGATTTCCTTCTCCGCTGCGAGCCGCTGGTGCTCATCCCAATCGGGAACCTCGGGCAGCTTCTCGTTGCCATTCTCTTTGGCAGCGGTCGGAGCGTCATCGAAGACGCCAAACAATCCGTGCTGGCCCGACTCCGCGTCGCGATAGGCTTTCTGAGCGCGTTCGATCGCCTTGTCGAGAACCGCCATTAACTGCGCGCGTCGGCCAAGCGAATCCATGGCGCCCGACTTGATCAGCGATTCCAGCACGCGCTTGTTCAGCAGATGTAGATCGACTTTCTCGCAGAACTGGTAGATGCTCGCGAACGGCTCTTTCAGCTCCGTGCGCGCGTTCACGATCGACTCGATGGCGTTGTGTCCGACGTTCTTCACCGCCGCCAGCCCGAAGCGAATCGCGTTCCCGTGAGGCGTGAAATTCGCATCGGAAACGTTAATATCGGGCGGCTCGACTGCAATCCCCATATCGCGGCATTCGTTGATGTACTTCACCACGTCGTCGGTCGATCCCGTCACCGACGTCAGCAGCGCCGCCATGAACTCCACCGGATAGTGGGTCTTCAGATACGCCGTGTGATACGCGAGCACCGCGTACGCCGCCGAGTGCGACTTGTTAAAGCCGTATCCGGCGAACTGCTCCATCAGGTCGAAGATCTTGACGATCTTCCTCTCCGGGAAACCACGCTCTAACGCACCCTTTACAAAGCGGTCGCGTTGCTTTGCCATCTCCTCGGCATTCTTCTTGCCCATGGCGCGCCGCAGCAGGTCGGCGTCGCCCAGCGAGTACCCGGCCAGCACGTTGGCGATCTGCATCACTTGTTCCTGGTAAACGATGACGCCGAGCGTCTCTTTCAGCAGCGCTTCCAGTTCCGGCAGCTCGTATTCAACCTTGCGCCGCCCGTGCTTGCGCTCGACAAAGTCGTCGATCATGCCGCCCTGGATCGGCCCCGGCCGGTACAGTGCGTTGAGGGCCGTGAGATCTTCGATGGTCGTCGGCTGATAGCGCCGCAGCACGTCGCGCATCCCGTGCGATTCAAACTGGAACACTCCCGACGTCAGCCCGCTATGGAACACCTTCTTATAGGTCTCTTGATCGTCGGTCGGCAGCTTTTCGAGTTCGATCTTCAGCCCGTGCACCTGCTCGATCAGTTTGAGGCAATCGTCGATGATCGTCAGCGTGGTTAAGCCGAGAAAATCCATCTTCAGCAGGCCAAGCTTCTCGACCGCCTTCATGTCGTAGGCGGTGACAATTTCGTCGTTCTTGGTCAGGTGCAGCGGGACCAAGTCAGTGAGCGGCACCGGCGAAATCACCACGCCCGCTGCATGCATTCCGGCATTGCGCACCAGGCCTTCGAGTTTGCGCGCGGTGTCGATGACCTCCTTCACCATCGACTCTTTTTCGTACGCCTCGGCGAGCGACGGCGAATCGGCAATCGCCTGGTCGATAGTGATGTTCAGCGTAGCGGGCACCATCTTCACGATGCGATCGACTTCCGAGTACGGCACTTGCATCACGCGGCCGGTGTCTTTGATCGCCGCCTTGCACGCCATGGTTCCGAAGGTGATGATCTGCGCCACCTGGTCGCGCCCGTACTTTTCGGTGACGTAGTGAATCACCTTTTCACGGCGATTCATGCAGAAGTCCACGTCGATATCGGGCATCGACACGCGCTCGGGATTCAGGAAGCGCTCGAAAAGCAACTCGTTCTGCAGCGGATCCACGTCGGTGATCGCCATCGAATACGCGACTAGCGAGCCGGCGGCCGATCCACGGCCTGGGCCAACGGGAATGTTGTTTTCCTTGGCGAAGCGAATGAAGTCCCACACGATGAGGAAGTATCCCGGGAACTTCATCTGCTTGATGATCTCGATCTCGCGATTGAGCCGCTGCTCATAATCCGCGAACGACTTCCGCAGCCTGCCCTGCTGTTGTAGTTCGCGCAGCAGGTTCATGCGTTTCGCAAAGCCCTGCCGGCAGATGTGCTCGAAATAGCTGTCGATGTCATATCCATCCGGCACATCGAACCGCGGAAACGGATTGGGAACCTTGTTCAGCTTGAAGTTGCAGCGCTCGGCGATGCCTACCGTCCGCGTTAGCACCTCGGGAGTATCGCCGAACATCTGCGCCATCTCCGGATAGCTCTTCACGAAGAACTGGTTCGTCTGGAACTTCATCCGGTTGGTATCGGCGAGCGTCTTGCCGGTCTGGATGCACACCATCGCGTCCTGCGCGTGCGCATCGTCTTCGCACAGATAATGGCTGTCGTTGGTCGCCACGATCGGCAGTCCGAGTTCGTTGGCGATCTTGAACTGATCGGGCAGGATCTTGTGTTCCTGCTCCAGCCCTTGGTTCTGCACCTCTATAAAGAAGTTGTCTTTCCCGAATATCTCCCCGAACTGACCCGCTGCCTTCTTCGCCGCGTCGTAGTTCCCTTCCGTGAGCCGCTCGGCAAACTCGCCCTTCAGGCATCCAGAAAGCCCGATCAACCCCTTCGCATGCTCGGCCAGAAACTTCTTGCTCACGCGCGGCTTGTAATAGAAGCCGTTCAGTGAAGCCTCGGACGTAATCTTCACCAGGTTGCGATAGCCTTCTTCGTTCTCGGCCAGCACCAGCAAATGGTTGTAAGTGTCGCCGTCAGGAGGCGTGCGCTTGATGTTGTGATCGTCCTTTTTTGAGATGTACAGCTCGCACCCGATGATCGGCTTCACCTCGGCGGCCTTGGCGGCGTTGTAGAAACTCACGGCGCCAAACATGTTGCCGTGATCGGTCATGGCGACCGCCGGCATCCCCAGCTTCTTAACGTGGCCGATGAGCTTATCGACGTCGCACGCGCCGTCGAGCATCGAGTAGTCGGTGTGCAGGTGTAAGTGGACGAATTGTGACATGAGCCTGCTTCTATTCTAGTGGTTTGCCGCGCAGAAGCGTATGGCAGGAAATCAGGGGAGTTGTGTGGAAAACGGGAGGATAGTCATGGTCCCAATCTGACCTTAATTGGATGCCATCTCGTGTAGTGATCGGCAGCCACAACTACTCCCGTCGAAAGTCGTTGCGGGTTGTCCTCGCTGACCGAGATTCCCGAACAAACAGATTAGGTCCCGGGCAGGTTTTGGGATTTGTTGCTCATCGCACCAAGCATAAGGAACAATCAACGTTATGCTTCGTTTGCTGCCCTTTTCAAGAAAAACAAACCGTATTGTGGAGTCCACACGCGTTGGCTTTGTCGCCAAATTTAGGTGTTCAGGTAATCCAAGGATGTCATCACGATTCACGAGTTTCTTGACGTCAGAAACTTCTCCCTTTTCTATTTGGCCCGTGTAGTCCCACTTGGTGAACTCTGGCGGAGTCGATCCAAATGCTGGCGTCGTAAAAGAATGGTAAGACTTAACTGTGCCGTCCTGGCATAACGTCAAACTATCAACCGTTTCGTCTTTTGTACCTGCATAAAGCGTGGATTCAATCTTCAGAATAGGGTCGCACTGCACGTCAGACCTAGGCGATATGGACTGACCCACGCCGACGCCGTTCAAAAAAAGGAGTGCGACCAATATGCTCTTCACGACGGAGATTAAATCACACGCTGCTGCTGAATGGTAAACAGAAGAAAACTTATCCCGCATGGCAGGTTGTCCCCGCGCCCGTTCCCCATGTCTGCCCTCTTGGGCAGATGTAGGATTCCACCAGCGCACGTGGGTTTCTGATGCTAGTTTTGGAAGCAGAGGCTACTGACCGAGCCTCTGATCGAACTGACGTCGAATCTCGTCCCTTCTCCGTTCGGCTTTCTTCTCTGCGTTCTCGTAATCTTTGGGGTGCTGTCGGGCGCAGCGTTGTTCTCCCCACCACTTGATGTCCTGCCGCTCGAAATGATGAGGCATGAAGCCTTGCCCATCCCAGTGCATCGGCTGACTATCGAAGATGCGGTCTAAATCTTCTTCGACTAATCCGTCCGGCACTTGGTAGCGAACAACGAGAGCTTCCTCGATCGCTTGCATTACGAACTTCCGGGCTACTTCGATGTCGATTATCTGCGCTCGCTGGGCTTGAGTAGCCTTGTGACGAGATGCGACCCATTGCTTGAGGGTGAACATACTGTTGCTGATTTTAGCAAACCACGAACGGTAGATGCGCTCCCTCTACCCGGCAGAACCGTCTCGATTGTCCAGTCGTTCGAGGAGAGATTTGTCGATCTTCATGTCTGTACCGAACTCGTGAATCTCTGCCAGATCCTTGTCCGTTAGGTTGAGAGCCTTGTTCATGCCTGCTTCATATCCGGAGTCGTATCCATCTACGAATCCCTCTGCGTGCCCTCCCCTGCTGCACAGCTTCGAGTATGTGACGATTGCCAGCGAACCCGATACGACGGCAAGAAGCCCCCAATTGTAATGGTAGAGAATGATCGCTCCTGCCACGAACGTCAGCGTGAGGGCGGACAAGAAGAACTGACTGCGTGGAGTGTGATACCACTTGCAATACTCCTGGCGGATTCGGACATAGTCTTCAGCTGTCAGTTTCCTAAACTCTTCGATCTCCACCGCGTTCATGTTCGTATTGCCGAAGGTTATTCCTTGGCTGATCTGGTACTTGAGGCGGATTGCATCCTTGATGGGAATACCCTGCGGTTTCTCTGCTGGCTCATCTGGCATAGCGCCGGAACTATACCACTTTCTTGTTGCACAGTCGGAGGCGCAGATTCTGCACTCGTTTCCACACATCTGGACGCACGTCAAGTAGAGAGCAGACTCGTGTTTATACGACTTCTAACACGCGATCGCCCGACTTCCAGATGGCCTCGCGGGGAAAGCGCAGAAGAACGATGCAGCCCTCAGATGCGGTATTGGGCTTCTCGATGTTGTCTCCATGCATACGAAAGTCACCACGCCCCGAAAATCTCGTTGTCCTCATCTGGCATCAGGTTCATCGCATACTTGCCCAGTTCCCCATGTCTGCCCTCTTCTGGCAGACGTGGGATTCCACCAGTGCCCAAAACACCTTCTTTCCGTGAACTCCGTGCACTCCCGTCTCCGTGTTTTCCTTTGGTCCTTTGTTTGCTAACGCTCCCGTTCCGGGAATCCCATGCGCCCGAAAACTCCCTCTTAATCACGTTTTTCCTTGACTCCACTCTCCGCCTCACTAACATGAAGGTCAGAGCACAACGTGTTCCTAAGGCCGCCCGACCGAAAGCTGGCGGCCTTCTTGTTCTTTGAAAATTTGGCGAGACCGGCATTGTTAACTGGTAAGTTATGGCTGGACGAACGGGCCGATTATTGCGATCTGCAATTTTCCGCTCCTAAGTCACTGATTCGCGGGTATTTACTCCTGGCACGGTGATTCTGCAGTTTTTACGCGCGAAATCGCCGTAACCCGATGATTCTACAGAGCCGGCATAGGGGTAGTCCCTCTAACATGTCAGTAAACCAGCGGGTGATGGGTGCCCCATTCAAGCCGTCTGTTGGCTTGAGTGGGGTAGTTGGCTGTTGTCATCACGAGGCAAAGCTGGGTTTTGTCATCACGAGGCAAAGCGAAGCGAGCCGAGGGATCTGCTTCTTTGCGATGAAATTCGAAATTGAGGGTCATTTACTAACTTACTCATTTACTAATTTCTCTTGGCTCGTTTCCCGATTCGGAACCAACTCCCCTCCAACCGGCAAAATCGCGCTTCTAACCCCTGTGTTATCAAACATCAAGCTCTAACTGGTGCGCAGGCAAACATTTGGCGGCAAATGTTCCGTAATCCCATTGTTATCAAACACGAGAGTGGAGGGGGTACCCCTTAGCCGACCGTTCCGTTTTGGAACAGTTATGTTGTTGCATCGGTAACGGTCGCCGATTCACCGACGCCGATCCGGTCGCTTTACGCGCCCACCGCGCCAGCGTAAGATTGTCCGCCTGACTTCATCATAAGGACCTCCCATGTCCCCCATCGACGAACTCCTCGCCCCCATCCCCGGAGCCGAACACCGCGACCTGAATGGCGTCTCGCTTGACATCGCCAAAATCGGCGCTGGCCGCGTCAAGCGCGTCATCTACGAGCCGGGCTTCCGTTGGTCTACGCACATGAAGCCGAAAACCGGCACGGACCTGTGCATGCACGCACACGTGGGATTCATTGTTCGGGGGAAGGTCGGCGTCCGTTATGCCGACGGATGCGTCAGGGAGTTCACGGCTCCGGCCGCGGTCGAGATCGAACCCGGACACGATGGCTGGGTTGCGGGCGACGAACCGGCCGTCCTCATCGAATTCGATTTCGAAGGAGACACCTGCGAACGCCTCGGCCTCGCCGGCGAACACCAGCACAGGTCCTGAGAGAAGAGAGTCGCGGGCGAAAGTGACTAACTGGAGCTCAGGTTCAGTGCGTCCATGAAGCTGCCGCGCTCTTTCATGATCTTTTCCTGCAGCAGCGTGATGGCATAAATCAACTGCTCCGGACGCGGCGGGCACCCCGGCACATAAATATCCACCGGAATCACCTGGTTCACGCCCTGCACCAGCGCGTAGTTGTTGAACACGCCGCCCGACGTGGCGCACGCGCCCATCGAGATTACCCACTTCGGCTCGGGCATCTGCTCGTAGAGCTGCCGGATCACCGGCGCCATCTTTTGCGATACGCGCCCCGCAATGATCATCAGGTCAGCCTGCCGCGGCGACGGACGAAACACCTCGGCCCCGAAACGCGCAATATCGAACCGCGACGCGCCCATCGACATCATCTCGATCGCGCAGCACGCCAGGCCGAACGTCATGGGCCAAATCGAACTCTTGCGCACCCAGTTCACCACCGCGTCGAGCGACGTCAGAACGATGCCCTCCGGCGGCTTCTCGCCCCACTCCGCCTCGCGGATCTCTGTGGCTTTACTATGCTGGTGATCACCCAGTAGGTTCTCAAACCTGGTTTCGCCGATTCCGTCCATGTGTTTCATTCTAAATGAACCTGTCTGTTGGATTCAAAACGAGGGCTGAAAGCGGCAAATTCACCTGCTCATCAGATCACCCCATATTCAGATATCCAGATGATCAGATATCCAGATGACGCTCACTCTAATCCTGCCAAGAAGTTGGTGACGACTCTCCCCACCGCCGGAGCGTCCGACATCTGCAACGAATGTCCCACGCCTTTCAACTGCACATGGAGGGAATTTCGGAGCAAGCTTCTCGCCCCAGCCACATCTTCATCCGTCATCAACCCGCCCAGCTTCGGATCGGCCTGCAACAGCAGCGTCTCGCATTCGACTTTCTGCAAGAACTCTTTCGGGCGCCAATTCTCGCTCGCCCTTCCGTCGAGCGTCATCGCGAGCGCCGCCGGATCCATATGCGAAAGACTGCTCGCCCACGCCGCGAGATACGCCTCGTCTGTGTTCGGCAGCGCCTTCATCTGGATCTCGCCATAAGCCGGAGAATGCAGCGTCATTTCGCCCAACTCTCTTCGCAGTGTTTCCTGGTCCAATCGCCGCTCCAGCAATGCCAGAGTCTTCTGGAACATCTCGAAGTACACCGCGCGATTCGCGTTCTGCCGGAACAACGAGCTGTCGCCCACAATCAGTGCTCGCACCAGCTTCGAAAGATATCCGGCAACGTGAATCCCGACCATCCCGCCCAGCGAATGGCCGAACAGAATCACCGGCTCTTTCACCACCTGCTCGACGAACTCAACAAAGTCGCGACCATAGTCTTCGCCGCGATATCCATCATTCACGTGCCCTGACAAGCCATGCCCGCGCAGATCGATGGCAAACACGTGATGCGTCAACACCAACTGCGGCATCAGCGGAAGAAACGCCTGCCAGCGTTGTGTCAGTCCATGCAGCAACAGCAGCGCTGGACCGCTCGCTGGACCTTCCCGGTAGTTCAGCGCGACAACACTTCCCGCAAAGCTTTTCTGGATCAACATTGACAGTCAAAACGCACAGCTTATGAATACAACTCGTGCAGCAGCTCATACGCCCGCCGCAGGTGTGGAATGACGATGCTCCCGCCCACCACGAGCGCTACATTCAGAGACTCTTCCTGCTCCTTCCGCGTTGCTCCCAGCCGGAACGACTGGATCACGTGATAGTTGATGCAATCGTCGCAACGCAGAGCCGCCGAAACCGCCAGTCCCATCAATTCTTTGTACTTGGCCGGAACCGCGCCCTCCACGTACGTGTTGTGATCGATGTTGAAGAAGCGCTTGACCAGGTGATTGTCGGCGGCATGAACAATTTCGTTCAGGCGGTTGCGCGTATTCAGAAAGCGGCGCGCAATATCGCTCTTCTCCGCCACCTGTTGTTCCGTGAAGACAAAGCTGATTTCCGCACGTTCAATCGGCATGCGCGGAAGCGTATCAGAAATGGGAATCGGAATCTCGTTTGTGGGCCCATGTCCGTGCGCCCCATTCCCAAATCGGTGTAGAATCCGCCCCAGTAACACTACTTCTAGGTTGCACTTATGGCAGAGATGACGATCCCCGTTGAACCCATGATCCCGGCTGCGTCTTCCCATGATCGAATCCTCAACGCCGCCAAGCGCCTGTTTGCCAGCCAGGGCTACGAAGCCACCAGTACCATGGCCATCGCACGGCTCGCCGGCACCAGCGAATCGCAGATGATGAAGCACTTCGGCAGCAAGGAAGGCTTGCTCGAAGCCATCCTCGACCAGGGCTGGAAGAGCATGGCGCCCGCGCTCAAAAACATCATCACCATGCCCGACGGCAGCCCCAAGCTGCTCGCTATGCTCGACCTGGTGCTGAAGACCCTGAACGAAGATCCCGATCTGAAGGAACTCTTTCTGCTTGAGGGCCGGCGTATCCGCCGTGAAGGGCGCCACGTGGTACTCAGCCCCGGCTACATTGAGTTTGTCCGCCTCGTCGATGACGTGCTCAATAACATGAAGCAAGCCGGCATGCTCCGCCCGGAAGTGTCGCCGAACGCCGTCCGCTCCGCCATCATGGGGATGACCGAAGGCATGCTGCGCGACCAGATCCTGTCGCGCCGGCGCGGAGAATTCCCCGCCGACTACAGCGACCAGGACTTCCGCATGCTCTTTTTCGCGTGTTTGCAGGGAGCCACAATCAGAGCTCCGAAGGCGACTCCCTCCCCGCGCGCAAAAGCAAAATCCAAGGCGAGACCAAAACAGCGGAGAAAATAGCGGTCCTAGTCGCCAGCGGTACGTTCGCGGCACAACTTCGGGAACGCGTGAATTCACGTAGAGGTGTCGTTCGAGTGCGTGAGGCAACTGTATGCTACCTCGGAATTTACAGGCTTCTGTCTAGCCGCGGCCAACAAGACACCTTGATGTATCAAATCAAGGAATCACGAGTAGCAATTCCTCGGATTCGCGGCACTCAGCACTCTGACTGGCAAACAACAAAGCAAGAACAAAAAACAAACGCGAGCGCCACGGAGTTGGAAGGAGCCCAGTGGATGTGGCGCTCGCGGTCGGGTTGAGGTTCGGAGGCCCAGCTTCTATATGTTCTTGCGCCCGACAATACGTAATTGCTACGCGCAAACGCCACGACGCACGCTGCCTTTCGCGTACGGGACGCCGCTCCTAGCGTAACAACATCTACCTCAAGGCAGACCCGCTATGGTGTATTGCAAGCGCGGGGCCAAAGGCAGAGGCACACAAATGATTGATTCTGCGTGCTCGGAGGGTGACCGTTGAGACAAAGTTGCGCAAATGGGCGCGCCGAAGAGAGACAGGATGGCGCAGGGCGATTTTCAGGAAAGCAGCGGGCTAGTCCGCACCTTCGACGGTGACGCGGGTGGGAGTCGCAGTGGTTCGGCGGGCGAGCGCGATTCCGTAGACCACGACCCCGAGAATGATGACTCCGGCTCCGAAGAGCAGGCTGCTGACAGGGCCTGCTTTTTCGTCGCGATTGTGCAACAGCGCCAACATCAAAACGAACGTGGGGCCAGCAGAGAGCGCGAGCAGCATAGGAATTCCGCCGGTTATCTTGAACGGACGCGTGAGGTTGGGCTCGCGAATGCGTAACGCAATGAGGGCCGCGAATTCAAGCAACAGGCTGACGGTGTAGATCATGATGTCGATGGCGATCAGCTTGTCGAAGCCGAGTGGGAGGCAGGCGATCCACGCTGCTGAGCAAAGTAAGATCGAGACCCAGGGCGCGCCGGTCTTCGGGTGAACCTTGGTGAGCCATGAGGGCAGCATGCCATCGGCAGCCATCGCAAACGGCACGCGCGAGTAGGAGAGCACCAGGGCGTTGGTCATGCCGAGGCCGCAGATCACGCCTCCGGCGACGATGGCGAAACCGAGCCAGTTTCCCCCGAGATGGGTGGCCGCCTGCACCCAAGCACCGGTGGTGAAACCGGTTGCATCCATGCCGGTGCGCGAGAGCGCGAATACCGGGACGATATACGAGATGGTGATCAGCGCGACTGCACCGAACATCGCGAGCGGATACGTGCGCTGCGGATTCTTGACTTCGCCGGCGATGGTGGAGGCGTTGTCCCAACCCATGTAGTTCCACATGGCGATCAGTACGCCACCGAGCAGGTCGACGCTGGTGTTCTGTGGCGTGAACGTGTGCGGGAAAACGTCGTGTCGAAACAGCGCCAGCGCGGCGACGAGGACGAACGGCGCGAGCAGCGCGTACATGAGCGCCTTCGATCCCTCGCCCACGGCTCGGATTCCGGCGATGTTCCAGAGAGCGCAGACGGCGACGACTGCGGCCCCGACAAAGAATCCGCGATTGCCGGCGATGAGATTGGGCGCGAACTGTCCCAGGTAAAGAATGAACAGCGTGGGATAAATCGCCATGTCGAAGATGCTGGCGGCGAGGGAGAGCCAGGCTTCCTGGAATCCCCAAAACGGGCCGAGGGCGCGGCGCACCCAGGCGTAGTAGCCGCCCTCTTCGGGCAGAGCCGAAGAAAGCTCGCCGATCATGAGTGCGACCGGCCAACTCCAAATAATGGGCGTAAGTAGCAGGATGAGGATGGACCGGGAGTATCCCGCTTTCTGCACGATCTCTTCGAGTCCATAAGGACCGCCGGAAACCATGAAGAAAGTGGCGCCGATCAGCGGCAATAGCGTCATGCTACGGCGTGTAGCCGGATGAGCCTTTTCCATCTCTCCCTTGAAAACCCTCGTGAGCGGATATTAGCAGCAAACAGGCGCGGGTAAAGGGAAATTTGAGACCGGCTGTAAGATTTCGGCGCTCTTACTTCCCTGCGTGATCCGGGTCGTAGTTGATCGCTTCGAGTTGCGCTTCAAGATCGGCTTGCAGCTTGTCATGCTGGGTACGCAGGTCGTCCTTTTCCTTTGCGATCGCAGCCAGGCGATCTTCCTGCGCGTCGAGTTCGTGGGTGTAGCGCTGAAGGAGAGCTCGTTCCTCAGGGCTGCCTTTGAGTGCCTTCATGTTTTCGCGGAGCCGCGCCTGATCAGCGGAGATCTTTTGCACCTCAGCATCGCGCTCCCGG
>Ga0335069_10009244_pt1 | contig 14043 bp, 10 predicted proteins | sample Lox_Sample_11_FD_206714 | JGI IMG/M metagenome (GOLD analysis project Ga0335069, IMG submission 206714) | Soil microbial communities from Loxahatchee National Wildlife Refuge, Florida, United States - Lox_Sample_1.1 | ecosystem: Environmental > Terrestrial > Soil > Wetlands | place: USA... | reverse complement strand
TGGGCCACGGCGGTTGTCACTTCAGCGATGTTGCGGACCTGCGCGGTGAGGTTGCCGGCCATGGAGTTGACGGAGTCAGTCAGGTCTTTCCAGGTTCCGGCCACGCCGGGCACGTTGGCCTGACCGCCGAGGCGTCCTTCCGTACCCACTTCGCGTGCCACGCGGGTGACTTCGCCGGCGAACCTGTTGAGCTGGTCCACCATGGTGTTCAGCGTTTCCTTGAGCTGCAGGATTTCGCCGCGGACATCCACGGTGATCTTGCGGCTCAAGTCGCCGTTGGCGATCGCCGTTGCCACTTCGGCGATGTTACGGACCTGTCCGGTGAGGTTGCCGGCCATGAAATTCACGTTATCGGTGAGGTCTTTCCAGGTTCCGGCCACGCCGGGCACGTTGGCCTGTCCGCCGAGCTTGCCTTCGGTCCCCACTTCGCGGGCCACGCGGGTCACTTCGCCGGCGAACGCGTTGAGCTGATCCACCATGGTATTGATGGTGTCTTTGAGCTCGAGAATTTCGCCCTTCACATCAACGGTGATCTTGCGGGAGAGGTCGCCGCGGGCCACGGCGGTGGTCACTTCGGCGATGTTGCGGACCTGGCCGGTGAGGTTCGAGGCCATGGAGTTCACCGAGTCAGTGAGGTCCTTCCAGGTTCCGGCCACGCCGGGCACCACCGCCTGTCCGCCGAGCTTGCCGTCGGTGCCGACTTCGCGGGCCACACGCGTAACTTCCGAAGCAAAGGAGCGCAGCTGGTCCACCATCGTGTTGATGGCTTCCTTGAGCTGCAGGATTTCGCCGCGAACGTCCACCGTGATTTTCCGGGAAAGGTCGCCGCTGGCCACGGCGGTGGCCACTTCCGCGATGTTGCGGACCTGGCCGGTGAGGTTCGAGGCCATGGAGTTCACCGAGTCGGTGAGGTCCTTCCAGGTTCCGGCCACGCCGGGCACCACGGCCTGTCCGCCGAGCTTGCCGTCGGTGCCGACCTCGCGGGCCACGCGGGTCACTTCCGACGTGAACACGCCCAGCTGCTGAATCATGGTGTTGACGATGTTGGCGGAGCGCAGGAACTCGCCTTCCAGCGGGCGTCCGTCCACATCGAGACGGACAGTCTGGGTGAGATTGCCCTGGGCGACGGCGGCGATGGCGCGCGTCACCTCGGTCGTGGGCCGAAGCAGGTCCTCGACGAGCGTATTGACCGAAACCTCCATCTCGTCCCAGGCCCCGCGGCGGCGCTCCACCCGGATGCGCTCGCGGGTCTTGCCCTCTTTGCCGACGGCCTGCCCCACGCGCTTCAACTCCAGCGCCATCTGCTGGTTGGCGGTAACGATCTCGTTGAAGCTGTCGGCGATCTTGCCCGCCAGTCCGGTCCACGTTACCGGCAAACGGACGCTGAAATCGCCGTCCCGCATCGTCTGCAGACTCTCCAGAATGGCTGCCATGTAGGCGCTTTCACCATAGTTGCCGTTGCCATTCGAGAGTCCATGCGCCAATCCGTCCACGGGAAGACGGTTCGGCTCCTCTTGCCCAATGCCAGGCTGCTCAATCGAGGCTGCCATCTGTTAAGTGCTCCTGCCCAGGGAAATGAGAGAGACAGGCAGGCCCCTCGCGTGAGACGACTCAAAACCCCCCAGAAAAAGTGGCTAATCTATGGAGTCGATTCACACGATAGGACAATGCTCTGAAAGGGGTTGGATGCGCGCGCGGAGAGGCGGGTTGTCTCCACCGGGAGTTTTGTTGCATTTGTGTACGATGGTCGCGTTGCAGGAATGAAAGAGAGTAAGCTGCTCCGAATGAGCGACCTGGAACGACTCGACGGAGCGCAGGGGACCGGTTTTGGCGCGTTGGCAGTGGCCGGGCGTGGATAGGGCAGGCACGGGCAACGGCGACTTCAGTGGGCGGCACCTTGGCCCGTCCCCGCCCCGTCAGCTATCGTTGCTGAAGTGAGCCTTTATTGTGCCATCGGCAGCGTGGATACGGACCTCTCCCGGCCCTGCCTGGAGGCCCACCTTGTATCCGCCCTGGAGAGTCTGGGGCCGAGCCGCCGGGTGCTTGCGGTTCCGCCCGATCTGACCCGCATTCACTCGCAGGCCGGCATCGTGACGCAGATCGCCCACCAATATTACGGGGACCGGCTGGCGGCGGTGCTTCCGGCACTGGGAACCCACGCGCCGCTGCGGCCCGACCAGATCGCGCACATGTTCGGCGACGTGCCCCCGGAGCGCTTCCTGGTCCACAACTGGCGGACGGATATTGAGACGCTGGGCGAAGTACCCGCCGAATACATCCGCGAACAATCGGAAGGCAGGCTTGACTTTGCGTGGCCGGCGCAGGTGAACCGCCATATCGTTCACGGCGGGTTCGACCTGATCCTGTCGATCGGGCAGGTGGTGCCGCACGAAGTGATCGGGATGGCCAACTATAACAAGAACATCCTGGTGGGCACGGGCGGCCGCGAGGGCATCAACCGCAGCCACTACCTTGGCGCGGTGTACGGCATGGAGCGCATTATGGGCCGTGCGCAAAACCCGGTGCGCAATGTGCTCAACTACGCGTCGGACCGGTTTCTCAAGGGCTTGCCGATCGTCTATGTGCAGACGGTGGTGGGGCGGAAGGACGATGGCGGGCTGGCGGTGCGCGGGTTGTATATCGGCGACGATCAGGAATGCTTTCTCCGCGCCGCCGAACTGAGCGTGCAGGTGAACTTCGAGCATCTCGACAAGCCGATCCGGAAGGCCGTAGTGTATCTCGATCCGCGCGAGTTTCATTCCACGTGGCTCGGCAACAAAGCGATCTATCGCACGCGCATGGCGCTGGCCGACGGCGGGGATCTCATCATCCTTGCGCCCGGCGTGAAGGAATTTGGCGAGGATAAGCGCATCGACGAACTGATCCGGAAGTATGGTTATCGCGGCACGGCGGCGACGATTGACGCCGTGGATGCCAATCCGGATCTCGCTGCCGAACTGGGCGCCGCCGCGCATCTCATCCACGGCTCATCGGAAGGACGATTCAAGATTACTTACTGCCCGGGTGGGCTGAGCAGGGAAGAGATCGAGGGCGTTGGTTTCGAGTATGGTGACTTAGAGGCCATGATGCGCAGGTTTGATCCGAGCAAGTTAGAGCATGGGTATAACTCGGTGGATGGGGAAGATATCTTTTTTATTGCGCATCCGGGGCTGGGGTTGTGGGCGCATAAGTCGCGCTTCGCGCCGCCCGGCTCGCACCCGGTCAACAAACTGTCATCCTGAACGAAGTGGAGGATCTGCGGGTCGGACCGATGGTTCCTCAGTCCGTGCCCAGCATTCCCAACTCCTTCAGCAGGAATGCGTAGTCGAACGCGATCTCCTTGAGGTAGTCGTAGCGGCCGCTAGCGCCGCCGTGGCCGGCTTTCATGTTGGTGACGAGAAGCAGCGGGTTGTTGTCAGTCTTCAGCGTGCGCAGCTTAGCGACATACTTCGCCGGCTCCCAGTACATGACCTGGCTGTCATGCAAGCTGGTCTTGACTAACATGGACGGATAACTCGTCGCCTTCAGGTTATCGTAGGGGGAGTAACTCAGCATGTACTTGAAATACTGCTCTTCGTTGGGATTGCCCCACTCTTCGTATTCCGGAACTGTGAGGGGCAGGGAAGCGTCGAGCATGGTGTTCATCACGTCGACGAACGGTACATGGGACATGATCGCGCGGAACAGGTCGGGCCGCATGTTGGCGATGGCGCCCATCAGCAGCCCGCCGGCAGAGCCGCCTTCGGCCGCCACGCGGCTGGGATCGCCATAGCCGGACGCGGTGAGATGTTCGACGGCCGCGATGAAGTCAGTAAATGTGTTGCGTTTGACCAGCATCTTGCCGGCATCGTGCCAGGGCTTGCCCAGGTCGCCGCCGCCGCGGATGTGCGCATAGGCCATGACCACGCCGCGATCAAGCAGGCTCAGGCGGTTGGAGCCGAAGCCGAGCGGCAGCGAGTATCCATACGAACCATAGCCATAGACATAGAGCGGGTTTTTGCCCGGCTCGCGCTTCCACCCCACGGACGAAGACCTGTCCGTGGGGACCCCGGCAAACTTGTCCCTGCGGTAGACGATGGAAATGGGAACCTGCACGCCGTCAGACGCGGTGGCATGCACGCGCTCGCTCGCATAGAGCGTACGATCGAATCCGCCGGGGACTTCGACCTGTTTCAGCAGCGTAGATCTTCCGTTTTCCGGGTCGAACTCGTACACAGAATTGGGCGTCACGAGCGACTGATAGGCGTAGCGGAAAGTGGGCGTGTCAAAGACGCGGTTTATATGCGGATGCGCGCTGTAGGCCGGCTCGGGGAAGGCGATCTCGCCGCTGCGTTCGGTCAGCGGCCCCACGCCGATGAACCGAAACAGGCGCAAGCGGGGAAGGCCGCCCTCGCGATCGCAGGCTACATAGAAATCTTTGAAGAGGTCGACGTCTTCGAGCATCACGTCATCGCGGTGGGGAATCCGTTCAATCCAGTTCTCGCGCTGCTCCTCGCCCACGGGGCAGGTGACCAGGCGGAAATTGCGTCCCTTGTCGTTGGTGCGGATATACCAGAGCCCATTGCGATGGTCGACGCCGTACTCGTGCTCGTCCTCGCGCTTGCAGATGACGCGGAATTCACCTTGCGGATCGCCTGCTTTCAATACCCACGATTCGCTGGTGGTGTGGCTGGCCGACTCCAGCACGATGTAGCTGCCGTCGCGTGTGCGTCCCGCGCCAACGTTGAAGCGCTCATCGTCGTCCTGGTAGAGGAGCACGTCGGCGGCGTGCGGAGTGCCACGCATGTGCCGCCACATCTGGTATTGCCGTTTCTGCTCCTCGTCTTCCACGGTGTAGAACAGATAGAAGTTGTCCGCGGCCCAGACGACGGAGCCCACGCGTCCCACCGTACCGGGAAGCAGTTCGCCGGTTTCGAGATCCTTGATGTAGAGGGTGTACTGGCGGAAGCCCGTGTAGTCGACGGTGTAGGCCATCCAGCGCGCATCGTCGCTGATGTCCACGGCTCCGATGGCGAAGAACGGGTGGCCTTCGGCCATCACGTTTCCATCAAGCAGGACTTCTTCCTTGGCATCCTCGTTGGGCGCCGAGAACGTGCCCCGCTTGCGGCAGTGAATGGAGTACTGCTTGCCTTCCTCGGTGCGGGTATAGTACCAGTAAAGCCCGTCGCGATAAGGAACCGAAATGTCGGTCTGCCGGATGTGGCTGAGCATCTCATCGTAGAGTTGCTCGCGCAGAGCGGTTTGCGGCGCCATCACGGCTTCGGCATAAGAGTTCTCGGCTTCGAGGTACGCGGCGACATCGGGATTCTCCTTGTCGCGCAGCCACGCGTAGTCGTCGGTCAGCACCACTCCGTGCAGTGGAGTTTCCTTGCGTTCTTTGCGGGCAATGGGGGGCGCGGCAATCGAAATCTCGCTCATCTTCACCAGTTTAGCCGGTGCGGCCCGCGTCGCATCGCGGGAACCTGGCACCCCGCCGCAACGTACAATTATTAGCGATGAACTCCTTCTATCGCGATCTTGCGAAAGGGTTGCGACTGCTGACGTTCGGACTGGCCGCGACCCTGCTTTTTGGCGCCCACGTGCTCCGCGCCGAGCGCGTGGCGGACCTGCCTGCTAAACCCGCGGACTACGTGAGCGACTTTGCGCACGTGCTCTCGCCGGAGGCGATTGCGCGCATCGACCGCATCTGCACCCAGCTCGATCACTCGCAGGCCAATGCGCAGGTGGCTGTGGTTACGGTGCGAACGCTCGACGGAGAGGACTCGGCCGACTGGGCGAACGAACTCGAGAACAAGTGGCACATCGGCAAGAAGGGCTCGGACCGCGGCGTCCTCATCCTGCTTGCTGTGAACGATCACAAGCGGCGCATCGATGTGGGCTACGGGCTTGAGGGCATTCTGAACGATGCCAGGCTGGGCGACATCGGCCGCGAGATGGTGCCTTACTTGCGCCAGAACGAGTTTGACGATGCCGTGTTGCTGGCGGTGGGCCAGGTGGGCCAGGTCATTGCCGAGGACGCGAAGGTTACGCTGCAGGACTCCGGTGAGGAACAACTGGCGCCGCAGCCTGGCCACCGCGTTGCTCGCCATGGCCATCCGTTCGGCGGCTTCATCCTGCTGATCATCCTGCTGGTGGTCTTCGGCGGTTCCTGGATCTTCAGGCTGCTGTTTGGCTGGGGCCTGCTCTCGAGCCTGTTCGGGGGCGGCTGGCGTGGCGGGGGATGGGGCGGTGGAAGCTGGGGCAGCGGCGGCGGATGGGGTGGCGGTGGCGGATGGGGTGGCGGTGGTGGTGGCGGTAGCGGCGGCGGTTCGGGTTTCGGCGGCTTCGGCGGCGGCGATTTTGGCGGCGGCGGGGCGGGCGGAGACTGGTAAAGGCGGAACAAGACTGGTGGCTCGGAAGAGCCGGAGGAGAACGTAGCGTATGCGGCGTGGAACGATGGTTTTACTGGTCGTGATCGGCGTGATTGTGCTCGCCGGGATGTTTGTCTATGGCAGCTTCAAGAGCGCGCAGAACCAGATGGTGCAGAAGGACGAAGCCGTCCGCTCAGCGTGGTCGCAGGTGGATGTCAACCTGCAGCGCCGCGCCGACCTCATCCCCAATCTGGTGGAGACGGTGAAGGGCTTCACCAAGGAAGAGAGCACGGTGTTTGGCGACATTGCGAATGCGCGTGCCGGGCTGCTGAACGCGCAGGGGCCGGAGGCCAGGATCAAGGCCAACGGCACGCTGGACTCCGCATTTGGGCGGCTGCTGGCGCTTACGGAGAACTATCCCCAGCTACGGTCAAGCGACCAGTTCATGCGCCTGCAGGACGAGCTTGCGGGCACCGAGAATCGGATTGCGGTCTCGCGTCGCTACTACAACCAGGCGCTGCAGGACTACAACACGTTCATCCGCCAGTTCCCCAACAGTATCTGGGCCAATCTTCTCGGATTCCACGAGAATCATGCTTACTTTGCGGCCAGTGAAGGGTCACGCGTCGCGCCGAACGTGAAGTTCTGATCGCAAATCCGGGGAAACGCAAAAGGCCATCCGGCATCCGGATGGCCTTTCTGTTACGCAGCAGAGGTGCGGTTTACTTGAACGATGCGATGCCGCTCGCTTCGTCGTTGTAAATGTCGAAGACGGTGTACAGCTTGGTCAGCTGCAGCACGTCCTTAACTTTCTTGGTCAGACCGAGCAGCTTGACGGTCGCGCCCTGGTTCCTGGCGGTGGTGAAGGCGCTTACCAGCTCGCCCAACCCCGAGCTGTCGATGTAATTCACGTCGCTCATGTTCAGCAAGATGGTTCTCGATCCCTTGCTGATGAGGTCGCGAACGGCCTCGCGCAACTGCACACTGCCCTCGCCCAGGGTAATCCGCCCGCTGAGGTCCAGAACGGTGACGCCGTCCACTTCACGGGAAGCAATAGTAAGTGCCACGGAAATTCCTCCTTTTCAGGTACTACGGTTATAGCACCCGCAGCGCAAACCTGCGGATAATGACTGTGCCACCCCGTCCGCCCATCGGCGGCGCAGATGCCCGGCACAGCTCTGACGCAGGGCTTCGCGGATGCTCCAAGTCTAATTGCCCGGTGGCGCCAGGTGTTTTACCAGCGTCAGCTCGGTTCCAGGATGCAGTTGACGAAAGTGTACCTCATCCATGAAGGAGCGGATGAGGAAGATGCCGCGTCCGGTGCCGCGCAGCAGGTTTTCCGGATCGCGCGGGTCGGGGAGCTTTTCCGGGTCCACGCCCCGGCCCTCGTCAGTGAGAGTGAAGATCAGCGATTCGCCGGTGTTTTCATAGGTGAATGTGATTTCCTTGGCGGGGTCGTATTCGTTGCCGTGGAGCACGGCGTTGACGGCTGCCTCGCGGACCGCCATGGTCACGTGGAAGCTTGTGTCCTCGTCCAGGCCTGCCTGCGTGGCGACCTTTTCCGCCACGGCTTCCACCTCGCTGACGCTCTCCATCGTGGAGCTGAGGCGGATGGTCCGCCGTCCTTCGTTCGGTCCGCTCAAGAGTTCTTCAACCCCGCAATCTTCGATTCGAACCGGGCTCCGGGCCGGCGTCGCTTTAACAGGAATCCTGACCGAAGTTTCTTAGGTGGGCCTCAATGTGTCAAGGTGAACAGGCCATTGACCCTATGGATGCGTGGGACGCCATGACCGCGCCCAAACCGTCTACACTCATCCCATGCCGCCTCGCATCACATCCCGCGTCAGTCTCACCGCGCTGCTGGGCACGCCGGTTACGGATGCGCAGGGACATCTGCGGGGCCGGCTCAAAGACATCGCCGTAGCCACCGGGCCGGACGCCGGCAAGGTGGCGGGCCTGGTGCTGAAAACCCGCTCCGGGCTGTGCATCGTTCCCTCCCAGGAAGTGATGGAGACTCCGGCGGGCACGCTCGAACTGCGCACCCCCTCGGCGCTGGTGCCGCTCAAGGACGACGGCAACTACATTTACCTGCAGCAGGACCTCGTTGACCGCCAGATCATCGACGTTCACGGCCGCAAGGTGGTGCGCGTCAATGATGTCGATCTCGAATGGATGGGCCACGGATCGGTGCATCTGCTCCGGGTCGCGGAGGTCGAAGTGGGACTGCGCGGCGCTGTTCGCCGCGTCTTCAGGGGTCTGCTGCCGCGTGCACAGATCGAAATGATCTCCAGCCGGTTCCCGCCCAAGGTCATTCCCTGGCAGTTCGTCGATGTCATCGAAGTCGACCCCGCCCGGCGCGTGAAGCTGCGCATCGCCTACGAGCGCCTGGCCGACATGCACCCCTCCGATATCGCCGATATCCTCGAAGATCTCTCGCCCGCCGAGCGCGAGGCCGTGTTCACCTCGCTGGATGAGGAAGTCGCCGCCGAGACGCTGGAGGAAGTGGATCCCAAGATGCAGGTCTCCCTGCTGGAAAAGCTCGACGAAGAGAAGATTGCCGACATCGTGGAGGAGATGGACCCGGGCGCCGCCGCCGACCTGCTCGCGGAACTGCCCGAAGAGCAGTCCGACGCCATCCTCGAGGAGATGGAACCCGAGGAGCGCCAGGAAGTCGAGGAGCTTCTCGAGTTCGACGAAAAGTCAGCCGCCGGAAGCATGACCACCGACTTTGTCTCGGTGGGCATCGACGCCACCGTTGCCGATGCTGTGCAGGCGCTGCGCAGCTTCGACGGCGATCCCGAATCGGTCACCGAGGTCTACCTTCTGGATGACAAGCGCGTCCTGAAAGGCTCGGTACCGCTGGCGCGCCTCATCGTGGCGCAGCCGGAGACCCGGCTTATCGTACTCATCGAGCCCCGGGTGCTCTCCTGTCCCTGGGATCTCAACCAGAACCACCTGGCCGAGATGTTCGACAAGTACAACCTGCACGCGCTGCCGGTGATCGACTCCCAGTCGCGCATGGTGGGAGTGGTGCAGGCCGACCACGTTATCAGTTTTCTGCGGGAAAAGCTGTGAGGCGTGCGGAATCCGGCGGCGACCGAAGATCTGCCTCCGCCGTCACCGTGCCAGTCCCGCAAACGCGTTATGATCCCAGCCGGGCCTACATGGGAACCAGGCTACAAGGGGACCAGGAGAGACGTGCGCCATGGAAACATCAGCGGCATTGGTGGAAGCCAACATCTCCGGCAAAACCGGGACCATTACTCTCAACAACCCAGCCAAGCACAACTGCCTCAGCGAGGCGCTCATCCAGGATCTCTGCGCCGCCCTGGAGGAGATGCAGAGGCACGAGGTCCGGGTGGTCATCCTGCGCGCGCTGGCCGGTTCCACGGTCTTCTCCGCCGGTCACGACGTGCGCGAGCTGCCTACCCACGGCCGCGACCCGCTCACGTACAACGACCCACTTCGCCGGGCGGTGCGCACTATCGAATTGTTCCCCGCGCCGGTGATCGCGATGATCGAGGGGAGCGTGTGGGGCGGGGCGTGCGAACTGGTCATGAGCTGCGACATCATGGTCGCCGCGGATGATTGCACCTTCGCCCTGACCATTGCCAAGATGGGCGTTCCCTATAACATCTCCGGCGTGCAGAACCTGCTCAACATGTGCGGCATGCCGCTGTGCAAGGAGATGCTGTTCACGGCCCAGCCCATGCCCGTCACGCGCCTGGTCGAGCAAGGCATCGTGAGCCACGCCGTGCCGCGCGCCCGCCTGGAGGCGGTTACCCAGGCCATCGCCGAGCAGATCGCGAAGAACTCGCCGCTGGTCATCAGCCTGCTGAAGGAGGAGTTGCGCCTGCTCTCGGCGTCCCACAACCTGGGCCCGGAGACGTTTGAACGGGTGCAGGCGATGCGCCGCCGGGTGTACGACAGCTCCGATTACCAGGAAGGCATACGCTCGTTTTTTGAGCGGCGCATGCCCCGTTTCCAGGGCAAATGACCATCCGTACCCAAGGGCCATTCCGCACTCCGCGCTGCCCGTAGTATTCTGGCGGCCCGCAACTCCCCGTTCTCGGAGGTCGCCATGGAGAGCCGCGTGGCTCTTGCCGTCTTGCTTGCCGTCCTGCTTGCCGCGGGCGCAGCCACCGCGCAGACGAAGCCCGTCGTCCTCATGCCGGGGCTCAGTACCCTGCATCACCGCGTCTCAACAGCCAATCCCGAGGCGCAGCAGTTCTTCGACCAGGGACTTCGCCTTGTCTATGCGTTCAATCACGACGAGGCGGCGCGTTCCTTTCACCGTGCCGCCGAACTGGACCCGAAGCTGGCGATGGCGTGGTGGGGCGTGGCGCTCGCCGCAGGTCCCAACTACAACCTGCCCGTCGATCCCGAACACGAAAAGATTGCGGTGGATGCCATCGACACGGCGAAGTCTCTGAGCGCGTCCGCTCCGCAGGTGGAGAAGGACTACATTGACGCTCTGGGCAGGCGCTTTTCGCATGCCGCCAACCCCGGCTACCAGCAGCTCAACGCCGCCTACGCCAGGGCGATGCACGACCTCTCCGCGAAGTATCCCGACGACCTGGATGCGGCCACTCTTTATGCCGACAGCCTGATGAATCTGCGTCCCTGGAAGCTGTGGAACGCCGACGGCACGCCGGCGCCGGGTACGGAGGAGATTGTGGCCACGCTGGAGAGCGTACTGCGGCGCGACCCAAACCACATCGGCGCGATGCACCTCTACATCCACGCCGTGGAAGCGTCACCGCACCCCGAGCGGGCTCTTTCCTATGCGGACCGCATTGCCGCGCTGGCTCCGGCCGCCGGCCACCTGGTGCACATGCCCGCTCATATTTACGAGCGCACCGGCAACTACGACGGCGCGCGGGTGCAGAACGTGTCGGCCGCCAAAGCCGATGAAGCGTACGCCGCGGCGACGGGCATGCAGGGCATTTACACGATGATGTACTACTCGCATAATCTCCACTTCGGCGCCATTGCCGCCAGCATGCAGGGCCGATGCGGCGAGGCGCAGAGCCAGGCCGACCGGCTGGCCGAGAACGTCCGCCCCGGCGTGAAGGAGATGCCCATGCTGGAGTCCTATCTGACCATCCCGCTGGTCGTCTCGGTGCGTTGCCGGCGGTGGGACAATCTGCTTGCCATGAGCGAGCCCGCCGCGCAGACCCCGGCTCTGAAGGTGTTCTGGCTCTACAGCCGTGGCCTGGCGCTGGCCGCGCGCGGCAAAGCGAGCGATGCAGAAGCACTGCAGAAACAACTCGCCGCAATCGAGCAGGCCACGGCGCAAGACGAGATCTTCATGCCGCCTGTCGAAAACCATTCGCGGCAACTCTTCCATATTGCCAATGACGTTCTTTCCGCGCGCATTCTGGCGGCGAAGGGCGACACGACCGCGGCGATCGAACGGCTGCGGGATGCGGTCGCCAACCAGGATCAGCTGCTCTATGACGAGCCTTCTGACTGGTACTACCCCATCCGCGAATCCCTGGGTGGACTTCTGCTCGAGACCGGCGATGCCAGGGCGGCGGAAGAAGCATTCCGCAGAGACCTGGAGATGAATCCGCGCAACCCGCGCAGTCTTTTCGGATTGACCGAAGCGCTGACCCGCCAGGGCCGCACCTGGGAGGCGCAATGGGTGAAGCAGGAGTTTGAGACTGCGTGGCAGGGCGCCGACATCCAGCTCAGGGTTGAGGACCTGTGAGCGAACGTGATGCGAACGTGGCGCCGGGCGCAAAGGGGCAGAAAAAACTGTCGCCGCCCAGGAGCGGGCGGCGACGGGCAGATCGACCTTAAGGGCCCAACTACGGTGGTTACGACAGCCTCTCTGCCCAAGAACTTGGGCCCGCTTCGACGGCGTTCCGGGCAAGTGCACTCTTTCAAGCCGGGCCAGCCACCCGCTGGGGAAAAAGCCGGCTTGTCTGTCCGATGGTCGAAGGCTATCCGCTCTTGAGGCGGCAATTCTGCGGTACGTCCGGCCCCCTCCGTTGCTAGCTTCCGTTAACGAGTGGGCCGCGGCATTTCGTGGAATGAAAACGATAGTACCATGATTTCGTGTGCTGAATGTGACGACCGTCACGACTCTTTGGTTACGAAACCCGGGGGGATTTGCCACGCGCCCGAGCCCCGGATCGCCTGCCTATTGCTCCTTTTTTCCGGGCCGCAGCATCAGGTCGCGCAGGGCTTCCTTTGGATCTTTGCCCTTTTCGAGAATCAGCTCCATCTGCTCGCTGATCGGCATCTCGATGCGGTGCTGGCGGGCCAGGCCAAGGGCTGCGTGCGTAGTGCGTACGCCCTCGGCCACCTTGCCGCCCAGTGAAGCCAGGACGTCCTGCAGCTTGCGCCCTTTGCCGAGTTCCATGCCGACGGTGCGGTTGCGGCTGAGCGAGCCGGTGCAGGTGAGCACCAGGTCGCCCACTCCAGACAGTCCTGCGAGGGTTTCGCGGCGTCCGCCGCAGGCCACGGCGAGGCGCGTAATCTCCGCGATGCCGCGCGTGATCAGGCCGGCGGTTGAATTGTGGCCCAGACCGATGCCCGCGGCCACGCCTGCGGCAATGGCGATCACGTTCTTGAGCGCGCCGCCGAGTTCCACGCCGATGACATCGGACGAGGTGTAAAGACGCATGGTTTCAGAAGACGCCTCGCGCTGCACCAGGGCGGCGACGGCATGGTCGCTGAAAGCGACGGTCACCGCGGTGGGCTGACCCTCGGCCACTTCCTGGGCAAAGCTCGGCCCGCTCAGCGCTCCGATGGGCAGGGTCAGCCCCACCTCCGCCACTGAGGATGCAATTACCTGCGTCATGCGCAGGAAGGTGCCGTTTTCCACGCCCTTGGTGGCGCTCACCAGGATCTGGCCAGCATGCATGTGGCCGCGCAGGCGCCCCATGGTGGGCCGCAGAAACTCCGATGGGATCACGGAGAAGAGGATGTCGGCGTGCGCGATCGCGTCGTCATCGCCAGTGACCGTGATCGTCTCCGGCAGCCTGAATCCGGGCAGAAACGGAGTGTTCTCGCCAGCCGCCGCGATCTCTCGCGCAAGCTCCGGCGTGTGCGCCCACAGCGAGACGGGCCTTCCGTTCCGTGCCATGGAGAGTGCGATGGCTGTTCCCCACGCGCCGGCGCCGAGAACCACGATTCTGGGATTGATGGGCAGAACGGTCATGCGGTCCTGGGTGCTCCAATGCGGTTTTCAGTGCCGGTCAGCAGGCGGCGGATGTTGGGATGGTGTTTGACGATCACCAGCGATGCGACGGCAATCTGCACGGCGATGAAGAAGGCAGTCTTCGGTCCGTGCATGGTGAACCAGGCAAAGACCGGAAAGCTTGCCGCGCCAAGAATGGACGCCAGCGAAACATAGCGCGTCAGCGCCAGCACGATGGCAAACACCGTGATGGCCGCCAATGCGGCAAGCGGCGCTGCTACGAGAAAGACCCCAAACCCCGTCGCCACGCCTTTGCCGCCGCGGAAGCGCAACCAGACGGGGAACATGTGACCCAGTACGGCGCACAGAGCCGCCAGCGCCTCGACGTTGCGCTGCGGAACGCCGGGCAGAAGGGCCGAAGCAACAAAGCCGGCCAGCAGCACGGCAGCCGCGCCTTTGAATGTGTCCAGCAGGAAGGTGGCGGCGCCGAGACCCTTGCCGCCGGAACGAAGAACATTCGTCGCGCCGATGTTGCCGCTGCCG
>Ga0335069_10009243_pt1 | contig 14047 bp, 11 predicted proteins | sample Lox_Sample_11_FD_206714 | JGI IMG/M metagenome (GOLD analysis project Ga0335069, IMG submission 206714) | Soil microbial communities from Loxahatchee National Wildlife Refuge, Florida, United States - Lox_Sample_1.1 | ecosystem: Environmental > Terrestrial > Soil > Wetlands | place: USA... | reverse complement strand
GTCGGCGGTCGACACGCTCACCGAGCGCCGGCTCGTCCGCCGCCTGCGCCCGGCGCTCGCCGGCCGGACGGTGCTCGTCGCGACGCAGCGCCTCTCGACGGTCGAGATCGCCGACCGGGCGGTCGTGCTCCTCGACGGGACCATCGCCGAGACGGGCCGTCCCGCCGACCTCCTCCGCGCGGGCGGGCCGTTCGCCGCGCTCTTCGGCGACGAGGTGGTGGCGGCGTGAAGCGGCTGTGGAAGTACCTCGACGGCCTGCACGGGCGGGCGGCGCTCATGGTCCTCGTCGCCACCGGCAACGCCGCGTGCCAGACGGGCGGTTGGCTGCTCGTGCGCAACGCGATCGACAAGGGCATCGCGGCGCGGAACGAGCATCACCTGACGATCGTGGTCGCGATCTACCTCGTGGTCGCCGCGCTCGGCTGGGTCCTGCAGGCGATCCTCATCCGCGGGCTCGCCGGCATCGGCCAGCGGATGGTGCTCGGGCTGCGCCGCGACCTCTTCGACCACCTCACCGGGCTCTCGCTCCGGTACTTCTCGCAGCAGAAGGCGGGCTGGATCATCGCGCGTCTCACAAGCGACGTCGACGCGGTCTCGGACGTGCTCTCGCAGGGGATGCCGACGCTCGTCTCGAACGTCGTGCTCCTGCCTGCGGCGGTGGCGGCGCTCCTGATCGCGGACTGGCGGCTGGGGCTCGTCGTGTTCGCGATCGTCCCGCCCGCGCTCGCGCTCACGCGCTGGTTCACCCGCGTGTCGCACGTCGCGCTCGTCGAGACGCGCAACCGGATCGCCGCCGTCACCGCGCAGATCGCGGAGTCGGTGTCCGGGATGGCGGTGGTGCAGGCGTTCAACCGCGAGCGCGCGTTCCAGCAGCAGTTCGACGAGCTGAACGCGGCGAACAAGGTGCAGTCGATCTACACGCAGAAGATCTTCTCGATCTTCTTCCCGTCGATCGAGTTCCTCGGCGTCGTCGCCACCGCCGCCGTCCTCTTCGCCGGCGAGAAGCTGCTGGCAGCGGGCACGCTGACGATCGGAACGCTCATCACCGCGCTGTACCTGCTCCAGCTCGTGTTCCAGCCGCTGCAGGAGCTCTCCGACGTGTACGGCCAGCTGCAGTCGGGTGCGGCGGCGATGGTGAAGATCGCGACCATCCTCGACGAGGAGCCCGACATCCGCGACGAGGCACACGCGGGGGACCTCGCGCGGATCGAGGGAGACCTCGCGATCGACCGCGTCGTGTTCGCGTACGGCGTGGAGCCGGTGCTGCGCGGGGTCGACATCCACGTCCCGCCCGGCGGCTGCCTCGCGATCGTGGGCGCGTCGGGGCACGGCAAGTCGACGCTCGCGCGCCTCGTCGGGCGCTTCTACGATCCCGCCGAGGGCGCGGTGCGCGTCGACGGCGTCGACCTGCGCACCGTGCACCTGCGCTCGTACCGGCGCCAGCTCGGGGTCGTGCTCCAGGACCCGTTCCTGTTCAGCGGGACGATCGCGTCGAACATCCGCTTCGCGAAGCCGGACGCGACCGACGAGGAGGTCGCGGCCGCGGCGGCGGCGGTCGGCGTCGACAGAGTCGCGGCCCGGCTCTCCCGCGGCCTCGACCACGAGGTGCGCGAGGGCGGCGCCGGCCTCTCGGCGGGGGAGCGGCAGCTCATCTCGATCGCGCGCGCGCTCCTGGCCGACCCGCGCATCCTCATCCTCGACGAGGCGACCTCGAACATCGACCGCCCGACGGAGGTGCTCATCGAGCGCGCGCTCGACCGGCTGCTCGCCGGCCGCACGTCGATCATCATCGCCCACCGCCTCTCGACCGTCCGCCGCGCGGACGAGATCGTGGTGATGGAGCGCGGCCGCGTCGTGCAGCGCGGCACCGAGCGCGAGCTGCTCGCGCAGGAGGGGCCGTTCCGCAACCTCGCGCACGCCCTCGACGGCGGCGCGGACGAGCTGGCGGCCACCGCGTAGGCAAGACCGGGGCCAGGCCCTGTTACGGCTGTGTGCCGACTCACCGTCGGTTCAGCCGAGGGGTGATGCGCCGTCGCTCCTCGCCGCCGTGACCGGCCGTATCACTTCCGTGACGGGGCCTGGCCCCGGCCGTGCTAGCGCCGCTCGCGCTCGAGCACGCCGAGGCAGACGCCGACGACGCGCGGGTCGAACTGCGCGCCCGTGCCCTCACGCAGCCTCCGCACCGCCTCCGGATGCCCGAGCCGCTTCCGGTACGGGCGGTCGGTGGTCATCGCGTGGTACGCGTCGCAGACGAAGATGATGCGGGCCTCGAGCGGGATCTCGTCGCCTCCGAGGCCGTCGGGGTACCCGCGCCCGTCCCACCGCTCGTGACAGTGGCGAACGATCGACCGCACGTCTTGCAGCCGGTCGATCGGGGCGATGATGCGCTCGCCGAGCACGGGGTGCATCTCGATGACGCGCCGCTCGCTCGCGCTCAGGCGCCCGGGCTTCAACAGGATCGAGCTCGGGACGCCGATCTTGCCGATGTCGTGCAGGAGCGCGCCGAGCTCGAGCCGCTTGAGCGCGGCGTCGTCGAGCCCGAGCTCCCGCCCGACGCGGAGCGAGAGATCCGTGATCCAGCGGGCATGCGTCGACGTGTATTCGTCGTTCGCCTCGAGCGCGTTGGCGAGGGCTTCGACCGTCGAGACGAACGTCCGCTCGAGGCCCTCGTAGCTCGACGCGCTCGCGATCGCGAGCTTCGCCTGCTGCGCGAGGCCGCCGAAGAGGCGAAGCTCCCGGTCACCGTAATGCCCGTCCGAAGCGAGGGCGGCGACGACGAACCCGCGTCCACCGTCGGCGTCCAGCGGTGCGATCGCATAGGCGGCGGTCGGGTCGAGCGCGTCGTCGACGAGACTCGAGATCTGCTCGGCGCTGAGGACGAACGGATCCCCGACGGACGGGAGGCGGCTCATGCCGCCGGCGTCGTAGCGGCGCTCGGAGACGTTCGCCCGCTCCTCCGGCGTGTGGCCGTGGAACGCGCGCGGGACGACCCAGCCGGTGTCGTCCTCGAGCCAGATCGAGGTGCGGGGTGATCCGAGCAGCGCGGCGGTGAGCTCGACGACGCGGTCGAGGACGTCGTCGAGCGAGAGCGAGGACGTGAGCTCGCGGCTGAACTCGAGCAGCGCCGTTGCGCTCTCCGCCTCGCGCCGCGCCGAGTCGTAGAGCCGTGCGTTCTCGACCGCGACCGCCGCGTGACCGGCGAGCACCTCGAGCAGGCGGACGTCGTCCTCGTCGAACTGGTTCAGCCCGAGCTTCGACACGACGATCACGCCGACGACGTGCGAGCCGTAGCTGAGCGGCACCGCGACGAGCGACTCCTCGATCACGGGCGTCCCCTCGATGCGGTGCCCGAACTCGCAGTTGGCGGCGTCGCCGACGAGCAGCGACTCGCCGCGCGCCGCGCAGCGGCCGGTGACGCCGACGCCGATCTTGATCCGCAGCAGCTCGAGCGGCAGCGCGCCGCTCGTCGCGCCGAGGGCGCCGCGGAACGCGACCGGCTCGAGCTCGTCGCCGTCCACGACGAACACGCGGCAGTTGTAGTAGTCGATGAGGGAGCGCAGCTCGAGCGCGATCTCGTCGCCGATCTTCCGCACGTCGATGAGCCGGTTGAGCTTGCCGGTGAGGCTCTGCAGCATCTTCATGTGCGCGAGCGACCGCACGTCGCGCAGGTGGACGGGCGCGTCGGGCCGCTCGGTGCTGTCCTCCTCGTAGGCGACGACGCGGTTCTTGCCCTGCGCCTTCGCCGTCATCATCGCCGCCTCCGCGCAGGCAGCGAGCTCGCGGGGGTTCATCGCGTGCTCGGGGCCGAGGGCGAGGCCGACGGACACGGTGACGCGGCCGATCCCGGGCGTCTCGAGCTCCTCGAGCCGCCGTACGATCCGCTCCGCGATCCGCGTGGCGTCCGCGCCGTCGCAGCCGCGCATGATCACGCCGAACTCCTCTCCGCCCAGCCGGCAGACCTCGTCCTCCGGCCGCACGGCGCGGCGGAGCGCGTCCGCGATCGTCTTCAGGAGCTCGTCGCCGACGCCGTGGCCGTGCACGTCGTTGACGCGCTTGAAGTCGTCGATGTCGAGCATGAGCACGGCCGCGGGCAGGTGGGTGCGGCTCGCTTCCTGCAGCGCGCTGCGGAGGCGGTCGTGGAAGCTGCGGTGGTTGTAGAGTCCGGTGAGCGAGTCGGTCTGCGCCTGGTGCTCGAGGCGCGCCCGGATCTGCGCGTTGTCGATCGCGAGCGCGGCTGCGTCCGCGAACCGCTTCGCGATCTCGAACTCCGCGTCGGTGAACTCGACCTCCGTGCCGGCGCGGTAGAGGTTGAAGACGCCCTTGATCTGCGCGCGCGCGACGAGCGGGATGGAGATGAGCGCCTCGGGCTCGAGCGGCGTCCCCGGGATCGTCTTCACGCGCGGGTCGAGGTGCGCCTGGTTCAGCAGCACGGGCTCGCGTCGCCGCGCCGCCCAGCCGGTGATGCCCTCGTCGAAGCGCACGCGCTTGCGCATGACCTCCTCGACCCAGTCGTTGCGCGCGAGCACCGGGTTGAGGATCCCCTGCGACTCGTCCGCCTCGTAGATCGTCAGCGAGCCGTGCGGGACGAGGTCGGCGAGCGTGTCGGCGATGCGCACGAGGAGCGCGTCGAGGCTCTGCTCGGCGAGCACCTCGTGGAACACGTCGGCGAGGCGCCGGTACGACTCGACGAGCTCGAGCTCCGGCGCGCCGTGGTCCTCGCCCTCGTCGGGGAGCAGGTGCAGACGGGGTTCGAGACGCGTCACCATGGCGCGTCCTGGCTCAGGGGCGATGCGGACCGCAGAGCCGCCTCCTCGGGGTGAAGTCGGACGGCTAACAATCGTCGCGGTGCCGCGCCCGGTGCCTCCCCCGGTCGAGGGAACCGGGACCGGGTAGGCCGCCGCGATGGCGAGCTCGCGCGAGGCGTGCGGGAGGGATAGGCCAAGACCTCTCGCTGGCAGCAAGCGTCCCGCGGAGCGCGCGGAACAGAGGCCGGTACCTGGTACCGCCCTGCGGGCGGAACAAAGGCCGGTACCTGGTACCGCCCTGCGGGCGGAACCAGGTACCCGATTTACGGCGCGGCGCTGACGCGCCGCGCAGAAAGGCTAATCGCCCCAGTCGAAGTCGCGCGCGCGGTCGACCGACCAGAATCCGTTGGACTCCGAGTCGTCGAGGTCGGCGGCGGCCACGTTCTCCGTGGTCTCTTCGCCGGGCCAGGGCAGGCTCTCGTCGGAGACGAAGGCGGGCTCGCCGTCGATCGTCTCCTCGAGGCGCGCCTGCTCCTCGGTCTTGAACAGCGGATGGTTCTCGAACGGATCGTCCGCCTTGTACCGGTCGATCGGCATCTGCTCGTCGAGCGTGGCGTTCCGTTCCTTCAGCTCCAGGTGATCCCTGATGACCTGCGCAAAGTACGACGGTGTCTCTACCGGCATAGCTCCCTCCCAAATGGGTCGTGCCGCTCCTAGTCTATACGCGGTTTCGGCCCGCTTTCCCGGTTGAGACTACTAAAAGCTTCGGATCCCCGCCGCAACCTCGACCCGGTTCTTGCCCCGCCGCTTGGCCTCGTACAGGGCCCGGTCGGCCTGGGCGAAGAGCTCCCGCTCGACCGTTCCCTCGCGGAACTGGGCCACGCCGAAGCTGCAGGTGACCCGGACGACCTCCCCGTCGCGGCCCAGAACCGACCGTTCCGCCTGGGCCGCCCGGACGCGCTCGGCGAGCTGCGCGCCGCCCTCGGCCTCGGTGCCGGGCAGGAGGAGGACGAACTCCTCGCCGCCCCAGCGGCCGGCGACGTCGGACTCGCGGACGGTGGCCCGGAGGACCTGGGCGAACTCGCGCAGCACCTCGTCCCCGACCTGGTGGCCGTGCCGGTCGTTCACGGCCTTGAAGTCGTCGAGGTCGGCGACGACGAGCGTGAGCGGGGTCGCGAGGCGCCCGGCCCGCGCGATCTCGTGCGTGAGGGCGTCCTCGCACGCGCGGCGGTTGGCGATCCCCGTCAGACCGTCGACGAGCGCCTGGCGCTCGACGAGCCGGTGGAGGCGCGCGTTCTCGACCGCGATCGCCGCCTGCGACGCGAGCGAGACCGCCGTGCGCCGCTGCTCGTCGTTCAGCGAACCGATGAGGGTGAGCGTCCCCAGGGTCGAGCCGCCGACGATGAGCGGGAGGTCGATCACCTCCCCGACCGCGTCCACGTCGCCGGCGACCGCCCGTCCGCCGTCGACCTGCAGCGTCGCGCTGTAGGCGCCCGTCGCCTCCACTGCCGCCTCGACCACGACCTGCCGCAGGAGGGCGACGTCGTGCGTCGCCGACAGCGCCTCGCCGAAGCGCGCGAACGCGTCGCGCAGCCGGCTGCGCTCCTCGTCGAGCTCGGCGAGCCGCAGCTCGAGCTGGTCGGCCATCTCGTTGAACGCGACCCCGAGGGTGGCGAACTCGTCGCGTCCCTCGATCGGGACGCGCTGCACGAGGCGCCCCTCGGCGATGGCGCGCGCCGCGTTCGCGATCCCGCGCACGGTACGCACGATCGAGCGGCCCTCGAGGAAGGCGACGAGGGCGACGAGGATCGCGGCGCCGAGCAGGCCGAACAGGAGCCGGGTGCGCGCGGACCGGTTGGCGGCGTCGATCGCCGACTGCGGCGTGAGGATCGCGAACGACGCGCCCGAGACACCCGCGACCGGCGGGGCGACAAGCGTCCGGTAGCGGACGCCGTCGAGCCTGACCGGGGCGATGCGACCCGGCGGCAGCGCGACGATGCCCGCGAGCGGCGGCGACGCCGCGAGCACGTGGTGGCGGTCGACGACCGCGAGGCGGTCGTCGGAGGCGAAGCCGGCGTGCGCGCGTAGCGAGGCGACGAACGCGTGGTCGAGACGGACGGAGGCGACGACGACCCCGGCGAGCCCGTGCGGCGTGATGACGTCCGCCTCCCGCCGGGCCGCGAACGGAGGGACGGGCCCGACCCGGAACGAGCCGGCGCGCACGCTCAGCCCCGGGCGCGTCCGGAGGAACGCCGCCACCGCCGCCCGGTCCCGCTTCTGGAGGGCCACCTGGAACCCGCGCGTGCGCGCGAGCCGGGTCGCGGCCGCCTCCGCCGCGTCCACCCGCTGCTGGTAGCCGGCAAGGGCGACGCGGAGGTCGGCCTGCAGCCGGGCGTCCACGCGGTGCGCCTCGTTCTCCGCCGACACGGAGCTGAAGCCCCACGCCCCGGCCGCCACCGGGAGCACCGACAGGAGGAGGAAGTAGATCGCGAGCTTGAATTTGAAGCTGCTCAGGCCGACGCCTCCGATGCTCAAGCCCTCGCCCCGTCGTGCCGATACCTCGTTCGAGTGATGCTGTCGGCATCAGGGGTCGGAAGCATGAGTGCTATCACGAGGGGGGTCACAGCTCTACTGCTCGCGGCGGCGGTCGCCGAGGCCGCCCTGGTCCCGCGGTTTCTCGCCGGGACCGGGCCGACGCAAACGCCGTCGTTCTCGAGCGTGCCGGCCGCGGCCGCGCCGGTGATCGTCCGCGCGGCGGCGCTGCCCAAGCCTGCCGTCCTGAGGCCGCATCCGGCTCAGGCAGCCACGCTCGGGCTCCGCGCGGCGATTCGCACGGCCGCCCCGCCGGCGAAGCCGGCGAGGATCGCTGCCGTCCCGCCGGCCGTCCACCTCGCCTCACCCACCGCGACCGCGACTCCGGTGCCCGTGCAGGCTCCGGCTCCCGCTCCGGTCGCGCAACCGTCCGTCCAGGTGGGCGAGACGCTCCAGGCTGCCGCCCCCGCTCCCGCCCCTGCTCCCGCCCCTGCGCCCGTCCCGGCTCCGGCGCCGGCGACCGCCGTCGGACCGCGCGCGGCACCGCAGCCGGCTCCTGCGCCGAAGCACGGCAACGGCAACGGACACGGACACCACCAGGACCGCGCCGAGGCCGCGGTCGACGCGCCGCCGGCCGCGACTGCGCCGCCGCCTGTCGCCCCGCCTGCCCCTCCGGCACTAGGATCGGGCGATGGCACGCCTCAACCGCCGGCTCCGCCCGGCCCCGATCGCGGTCGCGATGGCGGCGATGGACATGTGGAGGCGCCTGACCCCGGCGCAGCGCCGCCAGATCATGGCCATGGTCCGCCGTCATGGTCCCACGGTCGTGGCCAGGGCCACTGAGCTGCGCCGCCGGCGCCGCCGCTAGCTACAGGCCGAGCGCCGTACGCACGATCCGGTCCTGCTCGCGCAGGTGCGCGGTGGGATAGCCCTCGCTCGGGCTCGCCCGCCACGGCCGCCCGACGTACCGGAGCGGCACGCCCTCCGGCTTCGCCTCCTCGAGGCGGTGGCGGATGGCGCGGAACGGCCCCATGTTCTGCGGCTCCTCCTGCACCCACACGAGCTCCTGCAGGTTCGGGTACGCGTGCAGCAGCACCTTCGTCTGCTCGACGGGGAACGGATACAGCTGCTCGAGCCGGGCGACGGCGACGGTCTCGGCCTCGGCGCGCCGCTCGTGTCCGGCGATGTCGTAGTAGACCTTGCCGGAGCAGAGGACGAGCCGCGTCGTGCGCGCGCGGTCGGCGCCGGCGTCGTCGAGCAGCGGCTGGAACTGCCCGTGCGCGAGATCGTCGATCGTCGACGCCGCCTGCTTCAGCCGCAGCAGCCCCTTCGGGGTCATGACGACGAGCGGGCGCGCGACCGGGTCGAGCGCCTGCCGGCGCACGAGATGGAAGTACTGCGCCGAGGTCGAGCAGTTCGCGATGCGGATGTTCTCCTGCGCGGCGAGCTGCAGGAAGCGCTCGAGCCGCGCGCTGGAGTGCTCCGGCCCGTTCCCCTCGTAGCCGTGCGGCAGCAGCAGCGTGAGCCGCGATGTCTCTCCCCACTTCGAGAGGCCGGCCGAGATGAACTGGTCGACGACGATCTGCGCGCCGTTCACGAAGTCGCCGAACTGCGCCTCCCACAGGACGAGCGCCTCCGGCGCCGCCGCCGAGTAGCCGTACTCGAACCCGACGCACGCGTACTCCGACAGCGGCGAGTTGAAGATCTCGAACGACGCGGCGGCGTCGTCCAGGTGCTGCATCGGCGTGAAGGTCGCACCGGTGTGCACGTCGTGGAGCACGGCGTGGCGGTGCGCGAACGTGCCGCGCTCGGTGTCCTGCCCGGTGATGCGGATCGGGATCCCCTCGACGAGCAGCGACGCGAACGCGAGCGCCTCCGCCTGGCCCCAGTCGATCCCGCCCTCCTCGACCGTCTCGCGCCGGCGCTCGAGCTGCTTCATGAGCTTCGGGTGCGGCTTGAACCAGTCCGGGACGCGCAGGAGCTGCTCGTTCAGCGACCGCAGCCGGCCGGCATCGACCGCCGTCGTGACCGGCGCCCCGCCCGCGCGCGGCAGCGGCTGCTCCTTCGCCGGCGCCTCCATGCCGAACGACTGCTTCAGCCGCTCGTGGGCCGCCTTCAGCTCCGCCGTCACCTCGGCGTTCATCTCCTCCACCGCCTCCTCGCCGACCGCGCCCTCGCGGACGAGCCGCGCCGCGAACTGCTCGCGAACGGTCGGATGCTCGGCGATCGCGGCCGCGAGCAGGGGCTGCGTGTACGCCGGCTCGTCCTGCTCGTTGTGGCCGTAGCGGCGGTAGCCGACGAGGTCGACGACGATGTCGTGGCCGAAGCGCCACCGGTATGCGAGCGCGAGCCGGATCGCGTCGATCGCCGCCTCGGGATCGTCGGCGTTGACGTGCACGATCGGGATGTCGAAGCCCTTCGCGAGGTCGCTCGAATAGCGCGTCGAGCGCCCGTCCTCCGGGTCGGTGGTGAACCCGACCTGGTTGTTCGCGATCAGGTGCAGCGTGCCGCCGGTCGAATAGCCGATGAGGCCCTCGAGGTTGAGCGTCTCCGCCACCTCGCCCTGCCCGGTGAACGACGCGTCGCCGTGGATGAGGATCGGGAGCGCGACCGCGGGGTCGTGGTAGCCGTCGCGCGTCGAGCGGTCGGTCTGCTCCGCGCGGGCGCGGCCCTCGACCACCGGGTCGACCGCCTCGAGGTGGCTCGGGTTCGCCGCGAGCGTCACCGTGATCTCGCCGGCCCGCGCCGTGCGCGTGCCGGTGGCGCCGAGGTGGTACTTCACGTCGCCGGTGCCGCCCTCGTCGCTCGCGACGACGGCCTCGATCGTCCGCTCGCCCTCGAACTCGCGGAGGATCACCTCGTACGGGCGGCCGACGACGTGCGCGAGCACGTTCAGGCGTCCACGGTGGGCCATGCCGATGACGACCTCGTGCGCGCCGCCGTCCGCGGCGAGGTCGATCGCCTCGTCGAGCATCGGGACCATCACGTCGAGCCCCTCGATCGAGAACTGCTTCTGCCCGAGGAACGAGCGGCGCAGGTATTGCTCCATCCCCTCCACGCGGCTGAGGCGCGCGAGCAGCGCCGTGCGCTCCTCGTTCGAGAGCGGCTGCCGGTAGCGGCCCGACTCGATCGCCTGCCGGAGCCACACGCGCTCCTCGTGGTCGGAGATGTGCTCGAGCTCGTACGCGATCGTCCCGCAGTACGTCTCGCGCAGGTGCGGGAGCGCGTCCGCGAGCGTCGCGCCGGCGGTGTGGAGGCCGAGGATGCGGGCGGGGATCCGCGCCATCAGCTCGGTGGTGAGGCCGAGGCGCTCGGGCTCGAGGGCCGGGTCGCCCGGCGGCTCCGAGCCGAGCGGGTCGAGCCGCGCGGCGAGGTGGCCGTGGGTGCGGAACGCCTTGACGAGAGAGGTGGCGGCGGCGACGCCGGCGAGGAGCTCGGCGTCGGGCTCGGCCGGCGCCGGAGGCGCGACCGCGGCGAGGTGACCGTTCCCGCGCTGGAGGAGCTTCGCGAGCCCCGGCTGGGTGGCGAGCAGCTCGGGCGGCGCGGCCTCGAAGAGCGCGCGCCACTCCGGCGGCACCGCGGCCGGGTTCTCGAGGTACTGCTCGAGGAGCAGGGCGGCGTAGCCCGTGTTCAGCCCATCCACAACAGATCCTTTGTAGCAGCGCCCGGCGTGCTACCAGAGCGCTCGCCCGGTGTTTCGGTGTCTGACACCGCGCAGCGGTGTCTGACACCCGTCGGCGCCTACCAGAGCGCTCGCCCGGTGACGACCGAGATCGTCATGGCGAGGAAGAAGCAGCCGGCGGCGATGAGCACCGCCGCGAGCTGGAGCCGGTGGCCCCGGCCGGACATGCCGGCGGCGACGAGCGCGAGCAGCATCGACGGCCCGAGCAGGCGGAGCGGGTGCCAGGCGAGGGCTCCGACGCTGGCGAAGATCGAGAACGCGGCGAGGTAGCCCGAGACGAGCTCCGTCGTGTGGCTCCGCTCCCGCGGAACCTCGAGGCTGCTGAAGGGCTCCGAGCTCACCGGTGCTTAGCGTACGCGCGCGCGCGGGCGGTCCGCGGATAGGTCCGACTCGGCCCGCCGTGCGGCCGCCACGGCGCCCGCGGCCGGCGGCGGCGCCTCGGCCCTCCGGGGCCGCCGTCCTCGGGGCTCGAGCGCTCGCCCGCGCCGCTTCCCTCGCCGGGAACCGGTTCGGCCTTGATCGCGTAGTACACGACGGTGCAGAGGTAGACGATGGGGATCTTGAGGATCACCATGAGGAACACGATCTCCCAGACGGAGTCCGGCGCCACCACCCCTGAGTCTACCGGGGTTAGGCACTCGCAAACTCCGGAAAAGCCAAAGCCATGAGCCAGGATCAGCTGCGCATCCTGTTGGACCAGGGCGAGGAGCAGGGCTGCATCAACCTCTCCGCCTTCGAGGAGGTCATGATGGAGCTCGACCTCCCGGACGAGGAGGTGGCCGCGGTCTACGAGCAGCTCGAGCAGCGCGGCATCGACCTGATCGACGACTGCAGCGTCGAGGCGGCCGAGGAGGCGCACTACGCGAACGACGACGTCGCCGCGATGACGACCGACTCGCTGCAGCTCTTCCTCAACGAGGCCGGCCGCTATCCGCTGCTGAGCGCGGCGGAGGAGGTCGAGCTCGCGAAGCGGATCGAGCGCGGCGACCAGGCGGCGAAGGACAAGATGATCAACTCGAACCTCCGCCTCGTGGTCTCGATCGCGAAGCGCTACCAGGGACACGGGCTCTCGCTGCTCGACCTCATCCAGGAGGGGATCATCGGCCTCATCCGCGCGGTGGAGAAGTTCGACTGGCGGCGCGGGTACAAGTTCTCGACGTACGCGACGTGGTGGATCCGCCAGGCGGTGCAGCGCGGCGTCGCGAACAAGTCGCGCACGATCCGCATCCCCGTGCACATCGTCGAGCGCGAGCAGAAGATCGCGCGCGCGGAGCGCGAGCTGACGCTGCAGCTCGAACGCCCACCCACCGACGACGAGGTGGCGAAGAAGGCCGGCCTCAACCTCAAGCATGTGCGCGAGGTGCGCCACGCGGCGCGCACGGTCGCGAGCCTCGACAAGCCGGTCGGCAGCGAGGGCGACACCGCGTTCGGCGAGCTCGTCGCGCACGAGTCGGGCGACGTCGAGGAGGAGGTCGTGCTCGGGCTGAGCGAGCAGGTGCTGCGCCGCGCGATCGAGGAGCTGCCCGACCGCGAGAAGGAGGTCATCAAGCTCCGCTACGGGATGGACGGCGACCCCGACCCGAAGTCGCTCGAGCAGATCGGCCGCGAGCTCGGGATCACGCGCGAGCGCGTGCGGCAGATCGAGCTGCAGGCGCTGCAGCGGCTCGCGGGCCAGCGCGAGATCGCGGCCTTGAGCCCGGCCGCCTAGGAGGCGGCGCGCAGGACGGCGCGCGTCCCGAGGGCCGCGAGCAGCTCGTTCCGGCGGCACGGCTTCGCGAGCACCGCGCTCGCGCCGGCCGCGAGCGCGGCGGCGCGGACGTCCCCGCTCCCGCTCACGATCACGATCGGAACACCCGGCGCCCGCGCGTGCAGGTACCGGCAGACCGACAGGCCGTCCACGAACGGCATCTCCACGTCGAGCACGGCCGCGTCGGGCAGCGGCCCGCGCTCGAGCAGCCCGATCGCCTCGCGCCCGTCGGCGGCGGCGACCGCCTCGTCCCCGGCGGAATCGATCCACAGGCCGTACAGGACCCGGAGAGCGGAGTCGTCCTCGGCGAGGAGGATCCGGCGCATGCGTCGAGCGTGCCGCTCGACGCTAAGAACAGCGTGAGCCACGTGTCAAGCGGAGAGCATCCCGGCCGCGGTCTTGCCGATCCTGCGGCCGAGCTCCGTGAGCCGGTACTCGACCCGCGGCGGCCGCGTGTCGAGCACGCGCCGCTCCAGGATTCCCGCCTGCTCCAGCTCGGCCAAGCGCGCAGCCAACGTGCGCGGCGGGATCGTCTCGAGCGCCTGCTTGAACTCGTTGAAGCGGACCGCGCCCGCCTCGAACGAGGCCCACAGGATCGCGAGCACCCAGCGCCGCCCGAGGAGGTCGGCCGCGCGTGCGACCTCCTCCGGCAGTGTCTGACACCGGTTACACCGCATGGAGCTGCGGCTGCGACTTCGGCTCGAGCGCGAGGTCGAGCACCTCGCCGAGCGTCATCACCGGATGGAACTGCATCGCCTCGCGCACGTCCTGCGGCACGTCGTCGAGGTCGGCGCGGTTGCGCTCGGGGATGATCACGTCGGTCAGGCCCGCAGCGTGCGCGGCGAGCACCTTCTGCTTCAGCCCGCCGATCGGCAGCACGCGTCCCTGCAGCGTGACCTCGCCCGTCATGCCGACGGTGTGCTTCACGGGACGCCCCGAGAGGAGCGAGGCGAGCGCAGTGGTCATCGTGATGCCGGCGCTCGGGCCGTCCTTCGGGATCGCGCCCGCGGGCACGTGCACGTGGAACGTCCGGTCCTTGAACGAGTCGGGCTCGATGCCGAGCTCGGCCGCGTGCGAGCGGACGAACGAGAGCGCGATGCGCGCCGACTCCTTCATCACGTCGCCGAGCTGGCCGGTCAGCACGAGCTCGCCGCCGCCGTCCATCGAGGTCGCCTCGACGAACAGGACGTCGCCGCCCGTGCCCGTCACCGCGAGGCCGGTGGCGACGCCGGGCACCGCCGTGCGCTCCGCCGCCTCCTGGAAGAACTTCTGGCGGCCGAGCGCGTCGCGGACGACGTCGACGTCCACCGGCACCGGCGGCTCGACCTGCTCCGACGCGAT
>Ga0335069_10009242_pt1 | contig 14047 bp, 10 predicted proteins | sample Lox_Sample_11_FD_206714 | JGI IMG/M metagenome (GOLD analysis project Ga0335069, IMG submission 206714) | Soil microbial communities from Loxahatchee National Wildlife Refuge, Florida, United States - Lox_Sample_1.1 | ecosystem: Environmental > Terrestrial > Soil > Wetlands | place: USA... | reverse complement strand
ACGAGCCATTCCATGTGGGTAAGGTTGAGGCGGGCGGCGCCGTCGCTCCTGGAATGATCCGCGCCGGAAGCACGGCGAAACGTGGTTGTGCCGAACCTTGGTTGTCGTCTTGCGCTAGCGCAACTGATAGACAACCACATACCACCAGAGTGAGCGCCAAGGGGGTGACAACTCTTCTCTTCATGCGGTTTTCTCCTTGCAACGTGATTTGACGTTGATTTAGCGGCGGCTTGTGCAGCGCACAAACCACCGTCAATTTGACGCGGGCGATAGCGGCGATTGTGAGCCGACTCTTAACAGTTGTCAATGTAAAAGCGTCGCCTACCGCAAATGCCTTAGGGCGAGATCATTCCAAACTAAGTGCAATGGTTTACGATTGTTAGAGGTACGATGAACCGAAGTGAGATAAAGTCGTTTACCCGCAATCCGCCGGTTGTTATTGCTGGACTCGTATTTCTGGCTGTCCTGGGGTTTATTTTCGTGACGCGATTGGTGAATCGCTTTGCCGAGCAGCAGAAGGCCCTTGCGCGGCACTTGTACGCTCAGGGTATGACAGATCAGAAATCCGGGAATCCGGATCGAGCCGTGGAGGATTTCCGTACCGCTGTCTTTTATTCCCGCGACAACTTCGATTATCAACTCGCCTTAGCGCGCGCGCTTCGGGACACCGGCCGTACCACTGAGGCCGAAGCCTACCTCATCACCCTGTGGGAGCACTCTCCGCAGGACGGCGCGGTCAACCTAGCCCTCGCGCGCCTTTCTGCACGCCAGAACTCTCTCGACAAAACCATCCAGTATTATCACAATGCGATTTATGGCGTATGGCCGGCTGATGCGGATACAAGCCGATTGAATACGTGGTTTGAACTGGTCGAAACTCTGTTGCGTATGAAAGCTCGCCCTCAGGCGCAGGCCGAACTCATTACTCTCTCCGCCGAGCTTCCACGCCGCGTCGATCTGCAGCTCCGTGCGTCCGATCTTTTCATGGCGGCACAGGACTACGAACATGCCCTGGCCGGATACCGCCTGATTCTTCGTTCCGATCGCGATAACACCAAGGCTCTGCAGGGCGCTGGCGAAGCCTCATTCCACTTGGCACGCTTCAATGACGCCGAACATTATCTCCAGGCAGCTGGCAATGCTCTGGATTCTGACGCAAACCACTTTTTGGAACTCTCCCGAATCGTCCTGGCCTCCGATCCGTTCGACCGCCGACTTTCTACCTCCGAAAGAAACCGCCGCGTCCGTACAGCATTTGATCAAGCAGGTGATAGGCTGCAGGCTTGCAGTAACGGCCTCCAGGATCAATCGGCTTCGGGAAACCTTCAACAACTGAATCTCCGCTGGATGGATCTCAAGCAGCGATTAACCCGGCGCTCGGCCGCTGGCAACGAAGAAGTCATCAATTCCGCCATCGACTTGGTCTTCCAAATCGAGCAGGAAACGGAGAAAGTGTGCGGCGCCCCGACCGGCGTCGATCAGGCTCTGCTGCTGCTGGCCCAAAATCATGTTGGAGTGGAGCCATAGTAATGTCGCAAGTCCCATCGCTCGAACCTTTGATTGACATTTCGCCCGCAGAGAACGCAACCCCGTCCCGCTTCTCCTTGGCAGCGACTTTTCAAGAAGAAAGATTCTTTTTGATCGTGGCCGTCTTTATCGGCCTCTTTTCCGGGCTTGCGGTTATCTGCTTTCGTCTGGCGATTGAATGGACCCGCATCGGATTGCTGGGATCCGTCCCGGCGCCTCACAGCTTACGAGTACTGTTCACTCCTGCGCTGGTCGGGTTGCTGGTTGCCATACTGGTCATCCATGTGTTCCCTCAAGTGCGTGGCAGTGGCGTAAACCAGACCAAGGCCGCCCTCTATATTTTCAACGGCTACATTCCATTTCGTACCGCGATTGGAAAATTCATCACCGCGGCTCTGGCGATTGGTGCCGGTCACTCTTTGGGCCCCGAAGATCCCTCGTTGCAAATCGGTGCCAGTCTTGCGTCTGCACTGGGCCGGCGGCTCGAGCTTTCTCGGGAGAAATTGCGGCTGCTTGCTCCCGTCGGTGCCGCTGCAGGCCTGGCTGCCGCATTCAACGCGCCCATCTCTGCCGTTCTTTTCGTCATCGAGGAAGTCATTGGCCGCTGGAGCGCCGGTATCCTCGGCTCGGTTGTGCTGTCGGCGATATCCAGTGTCGTCGTAGTGCGCTGGTTTCTCGGTGCGCAACCGCTGTTCAGAATTCCAACCATAACGGCAGCTCGCCCCACCGAACTTCTGGCCTATGCGATTCTGGGGGTTGTTGGCGGCATCGCGGCAGTCATTTTCGCGAAAGCCATCGGCTATTTCCGTCCTCGTCTGCGAGCTCTGCCGCGATGGACTTTTTACTTCCAGCCTGCGCTTGCCGGTTTGGTCATTGGCCTCATTGGTTATCTCGGCGCGCCGCAAGTGATGGGTGCAGGCTACGACTACATGGACCAGGCCATGCACGATCAATTCACCTGGAAAGTGCTGGCGATCCTGGCCGGGTTGAAAATTCTTGCGACCATTCTCTCCTTTGTTAGCGGCACTCCCGGCGGCATGTTCGCTCCTACATTATTCATTGGCGCCATGCTCGGAGGTGCCGTCGGCGGCGTTGAGCGCATCTTCAATCCTCACCTCACCGGAACGACTGCGACTTACGCTCTGGTCGGAATGGGCGTCCTCTTTGCCGGATTCCTGCGCGCCCCCATGACTTCGGTCTTCATGGTGCTCGAAGTCAGTGGCAACTACTCCGTTATTGTGCCCGTAATACTGGCTAACGCCATTGCCTATGTGATTTCCCGCAGTCTGCAACCCACGCCTATTTTCGATCTCTTCACTCGCCAGGATGGCCTCGATTTGCCATCGCTCGAAGAGCAGCGCGAAGAAAGTGTCTTGCGGGTAGAAGATGCCATGACCCAGCCACCCGACCCGATTCTCGATTCACACGCTACCGTCGGTGATGCCAACCACCAAATTGAGACCTCATCCGGCGCTATCTTCCTCGTTCGCCTCGCTCCAACCGGTTGGACTACCGTTGGGCGCGATCTGCTCAAACAGCTGACCAGCGAGGGCAAATCAGAAATGACCCTCGGCTCGGCTCTGCCCACCACCCGCCTGCCTTACTTGCACCCCGATAATCCGCTGGAGATGGCCCTGCGCTACGTTCATGAATCTCCCCTCGTGCCAGTCGTGAGCCGCGCCGACTTTCGTAAGCTAGAGGGCGTAATTTCAGCTGGCGACGTGCTTAACCGCTACCGCGTGGTCAGCAGGTAGCCTCGTCGCCAAGACCGAATCAAGCCGGGGAACCGCTAGGGTCCCCCATCACCGACGCTCCTGGCAGCCGCCCAGCTTCAGTTCTGTTACGAATTCCGGACAGACTGAATTCTCATTTACACCCGTTTCCTTGCCGCTGCATAATTACCCGTTTCGCGAAAGGGGATCGCCATGCCACGCGTCTGCAAGTTTTTCCCTATTCTCTTTCTCCTGTTTTCCACCGCAATGTTTTCGCAGGAGCTTTCCACCAGGTCGAAGCCTCTGGTTGCTCCAACTCCATTGATACCCAACTCGGATCCCACCTATGTGAGCTTGCACAACATAGACATTGGCGACGAAGCAGTTGAGATCAAGAACCTCATTCTGAAAAGAGATGCGGGCACGTTCACTTTCAAGTCAGGCCGTTTCTTTTTTCTCACACCCGTCGACGGAAAAGTTACGGGGGCGGTGTTTATAGGGGACGGCTCCTTTTCGTTGACGCCGCCCATAGAGGTGGAAAAGCGCAGTGTGCAGATGTTCACCAGGGAAGAGCGCATTGAAGAGGATTTCTCCCAAGTAGTGTTTCGCTTTACAGACAACACTCGCGATGAGATTGCCAAGCAGGCAACTCCACTTACCGGGAACATTGCCAGCCCCGCGAGTGTGTTGTTGGGGCAGATCAAGCAAACCTTGATCAACGACCTGCAATACAACCTGGACTTACGTATTTTGCAAGACGTGTTGAGTGCGGAACCGGGTGGATTGTTCATCGCTTTTATAGAAGGCAAAAAGTATAACCACAAGGAGTTGTTTGTCGTTGACCCTTACGGCGTCCAGGACTACTCGCCGCGTGACGTTAGAGTCCCATTCGAGGACTCTTCATATTCGGGAATAGGAGTTTCTCCGGAAGAGGTCGCCTTCCTCGTGTACGACGAAACCAATTATGCAATCTGGACCGCTTTTCACTATTCCAGTGAATACACAAATGGGAAAGCGAATGGCGCTGAGCAGAATGCTGCGATTCAGCCGGAACATTACAAAATCGACGCGACGATCAGTGATAGTGGTCGAATTGAAGGCAAGTCAACCTTAAGGCTTTCGGCACGAGTGAATTCCTTGAGGGTGATTATCCTATCTCTCTACGAGACCCTCCGGGTAAAGAACGCGTTTTTGGACGACGGTTCTGCCTTGCCATTCATTCAAGAAGAGACCTTTAAAAAGGAAGATGCAAAAAGCGAATTGCAGGTGGGCGTCATTCTTCCCAAGGCCCTGAACCTCGGGGAGAGTTGCTCTGTAACGATTGTCTACAGTGGTCCCGACGTCGTGATGAAGGTAGGCAATGGCAACTATTACCCCATCAGTCGTGACACATGGTATCCCACGGCAGGATTTGGCGAATATGCCACATACGATCTCACCTTCCATACGCCCAAAGGCTTGACCATGGTTGGTACCGGCATGCCTGGCAAACAGATTCAACAGGGCAACGTAAGCATCTCTGATTGGCATACCGACGTGCCCTTTGGCGTGGCTGGATTTAACTTCGGGAAGTTCAGCAGGCAACAAGTAAGACTGTCGGATTTGAATTTCGATGCTGAAGTCTTCGCCAATACGGATGATCCCGGAATCGCCGATTCCATACGCCAGGAAGTTGAAGAATGGCGTCGGCGCGGATACAAGGTATACGGTGCCGATACCGGAGGGACCTACAACACAACCGGAATGATGAAAAAGGCACTGGGCGAAGCTCAATTGGCCATACCCCTGTACACCGAATACTTCGGACGAATTCCGTTTTCTCGTCTGGCAGTGACGCAACAAACGGCTTTCGATTATGGGCAATCCTGGCCGGAACTGGTGTTCCTTCCGCTTACCGCTTTCCTTGATGCCACGGCTCGAAATAGCCTGGGCATGGACGATCTGCATGGCTTCTTCAAAGAAGTAGGCCCACACGAAATTGCGCATCAATGGTGGGGACACACCGTGGGGTTCCATTCCTATCGTGACCAATGGATCAGCGAAGGTTTCTCGGATTTTTCTGCCTCCCTTTTCCTTCAGGCCTTTTACCAGGACACCGATGACTTCCATAAGTTCTGGGATTATGAGCGCTCGCTCCTAACCCATAAGAACCAGCAGGGATATCGGGCCATCGACACTGGATCGCTCACCCTCGGATATCGCCTGATGAACAAGAAAGTTGGAGTCGACATTCCCCGCCGGTTGATGTATCCCAAAGGGGCATACATTTTGCACATGCTCCGAATGATGATGTGGGACATGCAAACTGGCGATCAGCAGTTCAAGGCCATGATGCATGATTTCGTCAACACCTACACTAGTAAACTCGCTTCCACCGAAGATTTTAAGGCAGTGGTAGAGCGGCATATGACTCCCGTGATGAATGCCGCTGGAAACAACCGGATGGACTGGTTTTTCGACGAATGGGTGTACGGTACGGGCATGCCCCGGTACGACTTCAAGCCAAGTTTCAACAAAGGGTCCGATGGAACAATATCTCTCAATATGTCCCTGACCCAGGCTGGCGTTAGCGACACCTTCATGATGCCGGTCGGGATCTATCTCGAGCTCGCAGACGGCAGGATGGTTCGCATTGGTTCCGTACTGATGAAAGGTTCAAGTACCCAAACCAAGGACATAGCTCTTCGCGGTCTGAAGGACGTTCCAAGACGTGCTTTGATTAATTACAACTACGACGTATTGAGCGAATAGCCACGGCAGAGCGAAACCGTGCAAGCTTTCCATGTGATTTCGTTCCTTCTTCAGCAGGCTCTGTTGGGATGTAAACTGATCTGCGTCAGAGGAGGATTTTCATGAGGCGTCTAATCGTTCTTGTTCTTGTCCTACTGTCGGCGTCAGCTGTCGCGCAAGACCGCCCTACCATCCAGGCCCAACCCAACACAGTGTATGTGTCTGCAGATGGAAAGTTCGAAGCCAATCCTGACACTGCACAGATGGAGTTCAATATTTCGGCACAGGATGGATCCTCCCGCGGCGCTTACGATCGCGCCTCTCAACAGGCTGAGCAGGTACGTGAGATCCTCCGGAAAAACGGGATCGACCCTAAGGCGGCGCAGATCAGCGCCTTCTCCATCCAGCCCATTTACGACTACAAACCAGGTAAGCCAAAGTTGGTGGGCTACCGCGTCAATGCGAGTGTCTCTCTTAAGCTGAAAGATTTCTCCAAAGTCGCCCCCATCTCGCAGCAACTAGCCGACACCGACATCACCGCGGATCAGTCGGTGAACTACACCTTGGAAGACATCGACGCAGCCAAGACAAAAGCGGTTCAGGATGCCTACAAGCACGCGCGCCAGTCCGCGAATGCCGTTGCTGAGGCCGGCGGTCGTACACTCGGGCCGCTTTCTTACGCGTCTGTTGACACCTTCGAAAACGTACGCGTCACGCCGATGAGAGCAATGGCGAAAGCCGTCGGCGCTGCCGCGACTCCGGCGCCGACAGAAGAGTTCAGTCCACAAGTCGTGACCGTCACAGCCCACGTCAATGCTCTCTTTGCCCTGAAGCCCGAATAGAAGTACTTAACTTCCTCGGAAAAAAATGCCCGCCCCGGCTAAGCCTGAGCGGGCGAGATTTTTTGCTTAAAAGCCATTTACCGGACTGGGCGAAAATGGCCGTGCTTGACTGGTGGCTTCCGCGGCCCAACCGGACATGATCCCGTCAGCACCGTCTGCGGAACATCAAAGTAGTGATTGCTGTTCGCGATGGTATTGCCGCCTGTCTCCTGCAGCACCCCTGCGCAAGCGCTCTCCAGTACATTGTTCCCGGCAACTACGTTGCCCGTTCCAGTGTCGTTGCCATTGCCCGAGCAGAACGAATCCAGGTGAATCGCGGATTCCGCGCTGTTCAAAACGATGTTGCCAGTAATGTGATTGTTGTTGGTGCACGCATCGATCGCGTCGTAATTCAGCGTTTCGTAAATGCGGTTCGACGAAACCGTGACACCGTCATCGTACTGAGTCGGGTCGCTGTCGTCCGTGTAAAGGCCGACACCAATTTGTGTGTTTCCGACGTTATTTGAGGACACGCTGATGTTGCTGTTCGTCTGTGCATCGTACAAAAGAATGCCTGCGGACGCGGCGGTCACGGGATCACCATAAACCTGATCGATAACGGTATTACCGTGCACCGAACCAATTGCACCGAAGCCGATCTGAATTCCATTCTGCGCCGCAGCCGGAGGGTTGACCACACCCAGGCCCTGGACAAAGCTGTTGCTGACGGTCAGCGTGGTTCCGACTTCATCGCCCGTGATGCCGTTTTTTTGATAGGTATGAACTGACGAATTCTCCACCGTCACGTTCGAGGTCAGGGTGTTTCCACTCTGGACGAATATGCCCAATCCGCTTTGGCATCCACTCAATGCCGGTGCCAGCATCTCATTGCGGACTGCGGACGTGTTCACAGCCCCCGACGCATTCTGGAAGAAGATTCCGATCAACTCCGGCGCGCAGCCACCGATGTTATTCCCAGCTCCATCCACCGTAAGGTTGATCAGGTTCACCGGATGGTTGGGAGTTAGGTTTTGCACCAGAATCTGTGCCGCGATGGGAGTGCCGCTGCTCAGGCTCGTCGCATTTTGCACCAGGCCGCCGGCGGGAGGAACGATGATCGCTGCGTCTGCCGTCGAGTCGGGATCTGCAACGCCCTTCAAAGTTACTGGGTGCGTGATGGAAACCTGTTCCGGATATGTGCCGGGGCAAACATCGATGATCGTGTTGTCCGGAGACTGGTTTACTGCGGCTTGGATGGTCGTGAATTGGACGAGGCCCGTGAGACAGCTGCCGACTTCGACCGTCGTGGCTGCGGATGCGGCGGGAACTACGAAAACGACGGCCAGAAGCACACAAGCAAAGGCCATCAACGGGGAACCGAACCGTGCAGAATACATTCTTTCTCCTTAGGGGGAAGTTGGGATTAATTTTGGGAACCTGGAACCGGGGTGGAACTATGTTCGAAGGCAAGCTTCGAAGAACTATGAAAAGACGGTGCGCGAACCGCCCAGTCAAGAGTCGTTACAATTAGGCGCGTCCGGACGCAAAATGTCAATCGGGAAGAACCTGAATTTGTCATCTTTCATTACCTCGTAATATTTGGACAAAAAAGAACCCCGGCAGGTGCCCTGCCGGGGTTCGCGGCGAGTGCCGACTGCCCTGATTTAGGACAGGAAGAATTCGCGCGTCAGTGTTCCCCATTCTTTATCCGGAATCTGGGAAGACACGTTGTCGATGGCCACGCCACCGTCCTGGGCCATCGCGGGCATCGCGCTCAACGTTGGCAGTTTGGCCCGCAGCCGGGACGCCGACTCTTCCGCCCACCACCGGGCCAAAGCGCCACCCAGCAGGTTCCGGAAGTTGGTCTTCGCATCGGGAGACTGCACCGTCACCATCCAGCCCTCACCATAAGGATCCTTGGCTGTGAGTTCGGGGGTTTGGCGAAGAATTTCGTTGATGTCCGACACGCTGCCTTCGATCGGCGAAACCATGTCCACCGCAACCCCGTCGCGATGCAGCGTGCACAGCTTTTGTCCCTGGCGGATCCACTGTCCGCGCTGCGGCAACGTGATGCTCTGAACTGGACCGGCCAGTTTGGAGGCGAAATCATCCATTCCCACGCGCACCAGGCTGGGACTTTCGCTCAACGCCCAGGTGTGTCCGGGGTGAAAGCGAAGATTCTCCGGAACCTGGAAACCGGCAACCAGGCTAGCCGCCGGGCGTGCCGTCGGTGTGGCGCGCGGCGCCACTTGGACGGCTGGCTGTACAACCACGGTCTTCTTGCTGTGAAAATGATCGATGAGTAAGAAAGTGATGAATGTGAAGAGAACCAGAGCTACTGTCATAAGGCACCTCGCCGATGGCCTATTTTTTGTTTCCTTGATGGCCACTCGTTCCAACTTTGCTAAAGGCAACCGGCATGCCAGAAGTCGAAGGTTTCCACATTTCGTCTGCAGGTGATTGAGGACGAAGCAGATAAATTAGATTAATGGAAAAACGTGTTGAAAATTCGCTGAAATTTGCAACGCGACTTTGATGACGAACGCAACATGGTTTGGAAAGCAAAATGACTCGCGAAGCGCTCGCCTCACCCTAAATCATTGAAAAATCAATACGCTGCGATTCAAAGGAACGATGTAACAAAAATCACCATGCACTGAAGAAGAACTCTACACTCAGAGTCCGTCCGGCGCGCAGCCAGCGCGCCGAACCCGTCAAAAGCTATCGCCGATTAACCTCGCCTCGAATCAAGGCTCCACGAGCCCGCTCCAACCTGCGTGATGAACAAAGCCGCACCAAGCATGGAGAGGTTTTTCATGAAGTGCACCATCTGGTTCTGCGCCAGCATAGGATCGGAGATTCCCCAGAACCTGTGCATGGTTGGTGTCACCGCCACCAGGAACAAGATCAGCAGCCATGCCCCCAGTTTGGCGCGATAGCCCAACATCACGCTAAGCCCTCCAACTAGGGCGATGATTCCAGCCAGCGGCACGAGAACACCAGCAAAAGGAACCCCTTGCGATGCCGCATATTGAATCACGGGGTGCGTCAAGTCGTTCGGAGCAGAGAGTACGAAAACCGTTGCAAAAAAGAGCCTGCCCAACAGAGCTGCTAAACCGCCGATGCCAGCTTTGGAAGCTGAAACCTCCAAAACGGAAACTCGATGTGCAACTGAAGAACTTGCCATGACCACCCTCCTTCTTTCTTATTCATCTGCAATAGATGTCGGGAGGTCTTCACTGGTTACAATAAATAACTGAGTTGTTTTATGCTTTTAGGTACTCTATAGTAAGTAAGGAGCAGCAACATGACCAAGCGTGGAACCGAAGCCGGACCGAGCTGCCCAATACACAACCTGCTCGAAGTCCTGACCCGCCCTTGGACGCTGCACATCCTTTGGACACTCTCCAACCGGGGCCCGTTACGGTTTGGCGTTTTGCGCCAGAGTGTGGACGGCATCTCCGCCAGAGTTCTGACCGAGCGCTTGCGTGCCCTCGAACAACAAGGATTCATTTACCGGCATTACCAGCCCAGCATCCCACCCGCGGTCACATACGGAATCACAAAAAGGATGAAAGACATTGAGAAAGTTCTCGGTGAACTTGAACGCGTAGCGCGAAAGTGGGGAGAAGAGGCGACTGGCGCGGGAAGTGCGGCGGCCAAGCGTGAAGCCGTCTCCGCTGTCACGAGAACGAACACGCCGTGAACTCTTGTCACTGCTTGACAATCGTCCGATACCTGTTAGAGTTGCGGGCAAATAAGCAGTTAAATCGTTTAGGTAACCAGGTGCCGACGATGAAGAATGTGTACGAAGTTCTTAGGCAGAAAGAACTCGAGCTTTCGCGACTGGAGAAAGAAGTGGAAGCACTCCGAACCGTTGCGCCATTGCTCAACGACGATAAGGAAATGTTGGCAGAAGCAACCAATAACAAACCGGCCCTGACCAACACTGTGCCCCAACAACCGATTCGCATGACCCAGGCGCCCGTGAACGTTACTCCCCCGCCCCGCGCCGCAGGTTGGGAAGACACCGGCAAACGCTGGCCATAACCCACCCTAAATCTCATCACTTTCAGTGACGACGGCCAGCCCTGCAGTCGTACGCCAACTGCTAATTCGTGCTGGCCGCCGCGTTCTTTAGCACCAACACGACAACCCGCCCGTCGGAATGAAATTCTCCTCCCGTCGCGGTCATTGCTGTCGTCAGAGGATCTTTAGGCGTCACGTGATCTCGCTGGACCACCAGGCCAGTCGCCGACAGCGTCCCGTTTACATACTCGCGCTCGCCATCGATCGCCGGATCAATCTTGTGCGTGACACCACCGTTTCGCTGGTCACGCTCAAACCCAATATCGTGTGTCGCTGCCACACACCATAAAGGACGGCCCTCCACCGTGTAAGGAGATTTCCATACCCGCAGGTGATTTCGCGACATTGCCACCTTCACTGGCTCCGCATGAGCGAAGCCGTAATCCTGCCCTCGGTTGAACAAATATAGGACGCTCATCGGCATGGTGAGGTAGTCCTTCTTTTCCAGCGAGTCCATGATCGCGTTCATCGCTGAGTTGCCGGCTTGCTTGTCCACTTCCACCCAACCTGCGGACGTGAAGGCATCCACGGCCTGCTCCTGGGTACCAACGATGAGCACGTTCACCATGTCGCCAGGTTTGCCATTGGGATCGGTCACGCGGCGCGGGATCTTGTTGACCAGGTCCGCCGTGATGCTTGCAATTCGTGCATCGGCTGGTCCACCAGCCGTTGTCGCATCGGCCGAACCTTGGTTCAAAATTTCGATCTTCACATGAAAGCTTCCAGTGGCGTTGGCAGCATCGCTTTCGCTCTGGTTTAGTCCGAGGTAGAGACGCCCGGCAACCGGCACATCGTACTCTTTGCTTTCTCCGATGAGGAACGCCTGGGCGTAGTCATCCGTGCCGACCCGACCAATCAATGCTCCGTGCCCTGCATTTCCGACCGCATACTGGTGAATGAGGTCAGCCCAACCCCGCGCCAAACCGGCCGGCCCGAACGTCCCGGCAGTACGGGTCTTGCCTTCCATCGATGCGTCGGCCGGATAGGTGGCTTTCCCCGTCGCGCTAAATCGAAGCTTTGCGCCACCGTGTAGATCGATCTTGGTATCAAACCATCCCTTGGACGCAGAAACATCCAACTCTTGCGAGGCGATGGTTCTCCCGGCCGTTGTATCAGTGGATTGTGCATAAAGGTTAATGGAGGTGACACACAACGAGAGCAGAGCAATGGCAACTTTCTGACTTGCAGTCAACATGGGGAGCCTTCACCCGTGGAAAACGTAATGAACAAATATTAGTAAAGCATATGTCGGGTCTTCAGCCTTCCGCAATGCGGGGTAGGAGCTTCGACTCCGCGCCCAAAAAACCTCTTCCCGCCAGCAATGACATATATAATGACGCGCACATGGCGCTTACCTCTGGCAGCAGGCTCGGCCCCTACGAGATCCAGTCTCCACTGGGCGAAGGTGGAATGGGCGAGGTGTATCGCGCGCTCGATACCCGCCTGAACCGCGTCGTTGCCATCAAGATACTGTCCTCTCGCCTGTCCTCCTCTCCTGAACTCAAGCAGCGCATGGAGCGCGAGGCACGGGCGATTTCCTCTCTCAACCATTCCAGCATCTGCCAGCTTTATGACATTGGGTCCCAGGGAGGCTCTGACTTTCTGGTCATGGAGTTTCTCGAAGGAGAAACTCTGGCGGAGCGGTTGCGCAAGGGCGCACTGCCACTGACTGAAGTTTTGAAAATCGGCATCGCGGTTGCCGAAGCGCTTGAGGCTGCACACCGCCACGGCATCGTTCATCGCGACCTCAAGCCCGGAAATATTATGTTGACCCCGGCAGGCGCTAAGCTCATGGATTTCGGCCTGGCCAAGCCTCTTGGGATGGCCAGCACCGGATCAGGTTCGAGCTCGCCGCCATCGTTCACCGCAGTCGCGACCATGACGAGTCCCACTCCCTTGAGTCCGCTCACCACGGTGGGAAGCATCGTAGGCACGATCCAGTACATGTCGCCGGAGCAGATTGAAGGCAAAGAAGCTGACGTTCGTTCCGACATCTTCGCCTTCGGTGCGGTGCTCTACGAGATGGCCGCAGGCAAACGACCATTTGAGGGTAAAAGCCAAATCTCTTTGGCGTCTTCAATCCTGGAGAAAGATCCGGAGCCGATCACCACCGTTAAGCCGCAAACCCCGACGACCTTTGCGCATGTTTTGGACACCTGTCTGCAGAAAGATCCCGAGTCGCGCTTCCAGAGCGCGCACGACATCAAGCTGCAACTGCAGTGGATCGCGGCCGATAAAGCGCCATCATCGACGTCATCCTCGCCTGCTTTGACTCCGGCGAAGCGCTCATATTCTGCTTTGTGGACGGCCATTGTCGGCGCACTCATCTTAGGCGCTGTCGCCGGAGTCTTGCTTCGGCGCCCAGCTCCAACGGCACGTTCCATCCGCACAGTCATCAATCCGCCAGAGAGAGCGACGCTCAACCTGACCGGCGATTTTGCCGGCCCACCCGTGTTGTCTCCGGACGGAAGCATGGTCGTCTTTGCTGCGACTGCCTCGGACGGCAAGGTCGCATTGTGGATTCGTCCAATGAATTCTCTGGAGGCCCATCAGTTAGAAGGAACCGAGAGTGCCATTTTCCCGTTCTGGTCGCCGGACAGCCGCTCAGTCGGTTTCTTCGCCGACTCGAAATTGAAAACTGTCGATATCAATGGCGGAGGATCCCAAGCAGTCACCGATGCCCCCTTCGGTCGCGGCGGCGCTTGGAATGCAAATGGCACAATCATCTTTTCCGGTAACACGCAATCTGGCTTGATCGCGGTCAACAGCAACGGCGGAAATCCGCATCCGCTAACGAAGGTCGGCAGCCAGCACACATCGCATCGCTGGCCGTTTTTTCTTCCCGACAGCAAGCACTTTCTCTATCTCGCGATCAATCATGACCCCTCGAAGGCAGCCGACAACACCGTCTACTGTGCCTCGCTCGACGGGAAGGAAAACGTTCCCCTCTTCCGGTCGCAGTCGAATGCGATTTATGCCGGCGGCTACATTCTGTTTGCCCGCAGTGATCAGTTGATGGCGCAGCCGTTCAATCCGGCGAGCGGAAAGTTGAGCGGGGAAGCGCGCAACGTGGCACGCGGCGTGATGAACGACGCCAGCACTTGGCACATGGACGCCTCCGCCACCGACGATGGCCTTCTCGTCCTCGGCAACGGTGGCAGCGCCGAT